>Ga0209382_10000063_pt1 | contig 145853 bp, 123 predicted proteins | sample SoiMetdeltSBSDD5_FD_187599 | JGI IMG/M metagenome (GOLD analysis project Ga0209382, IMG submission 187599) | Bulk soil microbial communities from a Populus tree surrounding site in Tennessee, USA - Soil MetaG P. deltoides SBSDD5 (SPAdes) (version 2) | ecosystem: Environmental > Terrestrial >... | reverse complement strand
TGGGGCGAGCAGGCCAACGAGCGCCGGGATGAAGGCAAGCTCGCAGATCGCGACGATTGTCAGAGGGAGTACGGCGGCTGCGGCGAATGCCAAACGCCCGATGAGCCAAAGTGCCGCGAGCAGAATGAGCGGCGCTCCCGCAAAGCCCCGGGCACTCGTCCAGCTCGGAACCGCCGTGAGCAGAAAGCCAGCGATCGCCGCACCGATAAAGCCGTACAGCATCTCGTGCCCATGCCAAAATTGCGCCGGCTGGGTCGGCAGTGGATGCACGCCCGTCGTGTACATCCACAGCCATGCGATCAGACCGATTAGCGCGTAGATGCCAGCCGCCAGGAAGAAAGGCCTGAACCCATAAGCGAACAGAGCGAACGCCGGGGGCTTGATTGGGGAATCCTGCGAAGGTGAGATCGCCATGGAGTTCTTCAGTCCACTCACTCCGCTACTTTCCGCGTCCATGGGACGCTTTCGCGCGTTTCGCCTTCGGTCGAGCACGGCTTCGTTCCATGAGGTACTCGCGCAGAACTACGGCACCGTTGTGCTCGAGATCATGAGCGCTGTAGAGGAGTGTCACAGTGCCGCGTTTACTGGCATCCAGAATAGGTGACCAAGCACCGGTGTTCGCCCGCAACTCTTTCTTGTAGCGCCGCCGAAATTCTCGCCAACGCTCCGGCCGATGCCCAAACCACTTCCGCAGCTGCGTACTGGGCGCGACTTCCTTGATCCACGCATGCACTTGCAGTGCCTCCTTCTTCATACCTCGCGGCCACAGGCGCTCCACGAGGATGCGCCGCCCATCTCCATGAGCACGAGACTCATAAGTACGCTTGATGCGAATCATGAGTCCCCGCCCCGGCATCGCAGATCAGAAGCTTGCGGGCTGCACACGTCGGGGCCCTACTCACTCCCAGTGATGGGGACGCGAATGGCGGTGATGCAGGGGGTGCTCGTAGTCTCGCGAGAGCAGATACTTGGGATCGTACTCGGAACTCTGTTCGATCTGTCTGCGCGTCAGCGCTACGTTGAGCGTTCGTTCGCCCCAGCTCACGTGACGAATCCACTGCGGCGCAACGAGAACACGTTTGCCTGGCAACCAGTTGTGCGTATCGACGACAAGGTGGCGAATGGCCCACGTCTCCTCTTCGAACAAAAAGTCCGCGACGTGACCAATTAATCCATCTGAAGCCCCAACGTGATAGCCCAATACCACCTCACTGCTTCTTAGATGAGTGTCTGCGTCCGCTCGATCCGCAGCAGCTCGCCTTCGTTCTTCCGCGGCGTCGCGGATCTGCGGATCCGGCGGCACGGCGAGGGGGATGGCATCCCACGCCCAGTACGCGGCATACGGCCAGTATTGAGGGTAGCCGTAGTACCGGTGGTACTCCGCTTCCTTCTGGCGGGAAACGGGCTGGTGGGTGTCAATATCGGGGCTGTGCTCCACTTGCGTGCGGGTGAGCTTCACGGCAATCGTTCGTGCTTCCCAGTCGATGAATGTCACCGCATACGGTGAGATCAGTACCCTTCGGCCACGCAGCCATGCCCTTGTGTCGACCACAAGGTAGCGCACGACCCATTGTTCGTCGTCGAAGTAGACGGCCTCCGCGACCGCACCGACCTCGCCATCGGTTGCAACGATTCGACATCCGCTAAGTTTCTTGACGCTGTTGAGCATGGCGTTCTCCTGTCCTCATAGGCGACGACGTGATGAGCTAACTGACGGTCATCGACAGGGCTTCACGTACCATCTGATTCGCGTAACCCCACTCGTTGTCGTACCAGCTCATGACCTTGACGAGGTCGCCGTCGACGACCTTCGTGAGCTCGAGATCCACGACGGAGGCACGCGAGTCGCCAACGATGTCGGCCGAGACCAGCGGATCATTGGACACGCCGAGTACACCGGTGTAGCGCGCCGTTGCGGCTTCCTCAGCAAGAATCCGATTGACCTCCTCGACGCTGGTGGGTCGCGAAGTGAGGAATGTGAGGTCCGCAATCGAGCCGACAGCTAGCGGCGCACGGATCGCGATCCCATCGAAGAGACCGCTGTATTCTGGCAACGCACGGGTCGTCGCGAGGGCGGCACCCGTTGTAGCCGGTACCAGATTCGCCGCCGCGGCTCGACCACGACGGAAGCTTTTACTCGGCCCGTCGACGATCGATTGCGACGAAGTGTAGGCGTGTATGGTGGTCATCATCGCCTTCCTTAACCCAATGCGCCGACCGATGATCTCGACGACCGGCGTGATGCAATTCGTCGTGCAGCTCGCGCAGGAGATGATGCTCGGAGCGCCTTCCGGAACGTTGGAGCCGTGCACGACAGTCTCCACCTCCCCGCCTTGTGAAGGCGCGGAAAGGATGACGAAGCGAGTGCCAGCCCGGATGTGCTTCTCCAGGTCCTCGCGACGCTTGAGCGCGCCGGTGCACTCGAACACGAGCTCGACTCCGAACTCCTTCCACGGCAGTTCCGCTGGATCGCGATTCTTCAGCGTGCGCAGCTTACAGCCGTTGACGACAAGATGGCCTGCGTCCACCGTCACGGACTTCGAGTAGCGGCCGTACACCGTGTCGAAACGAAGCAGGTAGGCGAGGTTCTCGATGTCAGCCAAGTCGTTGACGGCGACCAACTCTAGCTCCGGCCGACCGATGACCAGCTTCAGGATCGCACGCCCGATTCGTCCGAGACCATTGATGGCGACCCTAGTGCTCACAATGCGTGCCTTCGGGCGGCGTCCGCGTCTGAGCGATTCGCGCCGCTGGGCGGCTCGCCGTGCGTGGCGGCGGTCATCGCTTTGGTCCCAATCGTCTGCAGAATGTCATTCAACGAGTCGACGAACTTCGCGATGCCGTCATCGAGAAGTTGTCGCGTGACCTGCGGAACATCGATTCCGGCCCGCTGCAGATCGCGCATGACCTGGATGGCTTCGTCCGATCCGTCCTCCAGCGACGCGGTTACCTTGCCGTGCTCCGCGAAAGCAGCGATGGTCTTTCGTGGCAGCGTATTGATCGTTTGCGGACCGATCAGCGGTTCCACGTACATCAGATCATCATAGGCCGGGTTCTTCGTGCTGGTGCTGGCCCACAAGAGCCGCTGCGGGCGCGCCCCAGCTCCTTCCAGGGAGTGCCACCGTCCGAACGACGTCAACTCCTTGAAACGCCGATACGCGATCTTGGCATTCGCGATCGCGCACTTGCCGAGCAGGCGCTCTGCCTTCGCCATGCCGCCGGCGAGCTTCTGGCGCAACTGTTCGTCGACGCGCGCGTCGATCCGACTCAGAAAGAAGCTTGCCACGGATGCCACGTCTGCCAGCGGCCGGCCGGCAAGTTTGCGTCGCTCGAGCGCGTTCATGTATGCAAGCGCAAACTCCTCGTAGCGCTCGACTGAGAACAGCAGCGTAATATTCACATTGATTCCATCGAAGAGCAGAGCTTCGACAGCTGCGATGCCCTCGAACGTACCGGGGATCTTGATGAACAGATTCGGGCGCGCCACTGCGTTCCACAGGCGATGCGCCTCCGCGATGGAGCCCTGGGTGTTGTGCGCGAGGTAGGGTGAGACTTCGAGGCTGACAAAGCCGTCGCGCCCTTCCGTGCGATCGTACACCGGGCGGAGGATGTCGCAGGCGTCACGCACGTCCGCGACGATCAGCGCTTCGTAGATGCCATTCAGCGGATGTACTGCGAGCTCCCTGATCTGCCGATCGTAGGCGTCGCTGGCATGAAGGGCCGCGCGAAAGATCGCGGGATTCGCCGTGACGCCGGTCAGTCCCTCGCTAGTCACTCGCCGTTGCAGTTCTCCGGTCTCGATCATCGGGCGGGTGAGATCGTCGAGCCAATAGCTCTGGTGGTAGCGCGCGAGTTCCAATAACGGGCTCATCGTTTGCCCTCCATCAGTTGCATTGCCTTCTCTTTCACGTTCTCGATCGTGAAACCGCAGTGCTCAAAATTCACTGCACCCGCCTGAGTTGACGCGTTCATCCCGCCTGTGGCAGTCCTCCGTTGTTGAGTTACGCTCGCAGTCTAAGGCCGCGCAGACGTTTGAACAGCGATGAATATCGACGGTGTGTATCGGAATCGCCGATGGATGCAGAGGACCTCGAGGCCGCTCCGATCACGGCTTGCTCTGCTGCTTGGTCTTCACTTCCTCGATCGTATCCACGGCCAGAACCGAATGCGCATAGGCGCCTCCTGCACGCATTTCAGCGGCGACCCAGATCGCCTCCATGATCTCTTCCGCCGTCGCGCCATGCCGAAGCGCCGCCTTCGTGTGACCTCGAATGCAGTACGGGCATTGCGTCACGTGCGCCGCCGCGACAGCAATCAGCTGCTTCGTCTTGGTCGGCAATGCGCCGTCGGCGAAGACACGTTCGCTGAAGGCGGTGAAGGCATCATGGATGTGCGGCGCGAGCTTCTTGCGTGCTGCAGCGAGATCCGCTGTGGTTTGTGGGAAGATGTCTTTGGACATGATGCGCTCCTGTTGAGCCTGCGGTAATGACAGCAAACCTTGTTGGTTGAGATGGCTCCACAATCCGTCGATACAAGCTCATGTGGCCCACGTATCCTGTCGGGCATCCAGCCATCCGGCCGGCTGCACCTGGGCAACTACTACGGCGCGCTGCACCAGTTCATCCAGCTGCAGAGTGAGGGCGAAGCGCTGTACTTCATCGCCAACCTTCATGCGCTGTCCACAGTGCGCGATGCGCAGAGCTTGCGAGGGCACACGCTCGAAGCCGCACTTGCCTATCTCTCCCTCGGCCTCGATCCAACCACGTCGATCCTGTTTCGCCAGAGCGATGTACCGGAGATCACCGAGCTCTTCTGGATCCTCGGCTCGCTGGTGCCGATCTCGCATCTCGAGCGCGCCCATGGCTACAAGGACAAGGTCGCACGCGGAGTGGCCGCCAACTTTGGCCTGTTCACCTATCCGGTGTTGATGGCGGCCGACATTCTGGCGTTTGGCGCAGACCTCGTTCCCGTCGGGAAAGACCAAGCTCAGCACGTCGAGTTCGCGCGCGACTGGGCGACGCGATTCAACATGAGCTTCGTCACTGGTTACGACCCGCAGGATCCGTTGGGCGACGAGCCGGGGCACACGCCCGGAGTCCTCAAACTGCCTGATGCCCGCGTACCGGAATACGCCGCCGTCGTGGCCGGCACTGATGGACGGAAGATGTCGAAGTCTGCTCGCAACACCATTGAGCTGTTTGCAACGGATGCCGAAGTGCAGCGTCAGGTCATGGGTATCAGGACCGATTCCACGCCGCGTGAGTTGCCCAAGCCGATCGACAATGCCTTGTACCAGTTACTCGCGCTGATGGCCCCGCCCGGCGAGTTTGCTGAGCTGGACAACAGCTGGAAGGCGGGCGGCAAGGGTTACGCCGAGTACAAGAAAGTGCTGCTCGAATACTTCCATGCGACGTTCGATACGGCGCGGCGGCGACGTGAAGAACTGCGCCGCGATCCAGCCGAAGTGGAGCATATTCTCACCGACGGCGCTCACCGTGCTCGAGAGATCGCGGCCCCAGTCATGGCGCAGGTTCGTCTCGCGACGGGCATTCGTTAGCCACTGCTCGAAATCTTCAGGACACGCTCTTTGCCTGGATGATTTGTATGGGGTTCGTCACGCGCGGTCGCTGCTCCGCCTGTGCGAGCTCGGCCTCCGCTGCAAACCAATCGTCCAGCTCGTGACCAGGCTCGAAGCCGCGCTCCGCGGCGATGAAGTACGCCGCCAAAGCAACCTTCGCTTGATAATCTGCCGTGCGATCCTTGGCTTCGGCCGCAACGAGCTGTCGGACGTCCTGGTCACGCTCCATTTGAGCCACAATGCCGTCGCCGACCGCGCGCTTCCGGCCGCGTCGCCCAGACTTCTGTGCTTGAACGTTCATATGTTCGAACCTCCTGCTATGAAGGACGCCGAGCGGAAACGGCACCCGTGCGCCGCCGCCCGCTATGAGTCACTTGACCTCGATTTGAAATCGCCCTGGGTGCGGCCGGCTTCGCCGATGCTTCGAGCGCACCTCGCGGTACGATCAATACGTCGCAGGGAGCTATCTTCAACAGCTGATTTGCGACGCTGCCGATCGCTGCTCGCCGCACTCGTCCATCACCTCTTGTTCCCATGACCAGCAGATCCGGCTGATGCTTGCCGATCGCACGCATGATCGTCGAAACTGGGTTGCCCTCGGCAACGACGAGCTCATAGCGTGTCGAATCCGCACTTTCCTGCTCGAGGAACTCGCGCATGGCCGTAGTGGCCTCGCCTCGCGAGCCGCTAGCAGTCCCTTGCAACACGGCGCTGTGAGACGCCTCACGGGCATGGATCACGGTCCCGTGCGCCGAGTCTTTCAGCACGAGACGTTCGGCGGCGCGTAGCGCGAGCCCGGATCCGGCTTCCAGATCGAGAGCAAGCAGGGCGTTTCGATAGGGGGCGCTGGCCCTCTCCTGAACTACGAGCACCGGACATTGCCCGGAGCTCACGACCTTCTCAGCAATCGTGCCTTCCGGCGCATCGAGAAGGCCGCGCCTGCCATGCGGCCCGACAATCAACAGATCAGGTTCCTCGAGTGCGATCGCGTCCAGTATCAGGCGGGCGGGATTGCCAGCACGCACCGCGACATCGGGCGCCTTACCTGCACGCCACAAAGGCGGGCCCATTCGAGACTTCATACGCGCGATTGCAATCTGCAGATACTGCTCCGGAACCCCTTCAGATGACACACGGGACACGACGTGCAGCAGCGACAGATCCGCACCAAGTTCCTCCGCCAGCAGACCGGCGCGATCTACGGCGAACTCGCTCTTCGGCAGCAGATCCGTGGCGCACAATAGTCTCGTCATCTGAATTTAGTCGCCCTTCATGAACTCTTACCGTGAGCAATGTTGTACGCCTGGGCTCCCATTTGAACCATTGGAAATCTTCTTTCCGACGTTGCGGCTTTCTCTAACAGTGATCCACCCCCTCGCGAGCGACTGCACGCGGACCGCACATTGCGACAAACAGGCGGGAGCTTTCGTCGGAGGAATTGTTCGCTGATGTCGCTAGCCCGGTGTCGCGAGCTTGAGTCCGACGATGCCAGCAATGATGAAAGCCACGCTCACGAGCCGAGCGGCGTTCGCAGATTCTCCAAGCAATAGGATGCCCAGCACTACAAGGCTGACGATCATCGCCACGACCGTCCAAACGGTGGGCCACAATCGCGTGAACCTTCCGTGTACTTCAGCCCAATTGCCCAGCCGACCTCGAAAAGCCCCGCAACTACAAGGATGATCCATGCCATGTGTCGCTCCCCTCTTCTAGACGAAAAACATCGAGGTTCTGGCCGCAGGCAGCCGCCACGATTGTCTCCCGGCACTAGTCGCCGCGTAACCGTTTGGTGAGCGATCGATCGGCGTTCATTCGCCCTGCTTGACGGTGGTCCCTTTCTCATTTCAACTCCTCTGCGGCGCCGGCGGTCGTCGGGCGCCGACGTTTTCAAGTACGCCGCGAATGCCGATCATCCATTTCCGCGTGAAGGCTCCGAAGATCCTTCTCCTATGCAGCCTGGCCGCGGTGAGCACGATGCTCATCTGCTGCAAGGTCTTGCCTGACCTCGAGGGACGGAGCGTCACAACAGCGCTGGCGCACACCGAGGATACGCGGCTCGGGCAAGCGATTGCGCCGCTCGCACGAGCTCATCCCGACAAGTCCGGTGTGTTCGCGCTCGCGGATGGGCGCGACGCATTCGCCGCCCGCGCGCTACTGGCTCGCGCTGCTGATCGCTCTATCGACGTCCAGTACTACATCTGGCGTCATGACATGTCGGGGACGCTGCTGTTCGAAGAATTGCATGACGCTGCGGATCGTGGCGTTCGCGTGCGGCTGCTGCTCGATGACAACAACACCACGGGACTCGACCCCTTTCTTTCGATGCTGGATGCGCATCCGAACATCGAGGTTCGCCTATTCAACCCGTTCATGCACCGCCGCTTTCGCGCACTGGGGTTTCTAACCGACTTTGCACGCCTCAACCGGCGCATGCACAACAAGTCGTTTACCGTCGACAACCAAGTCACGATCATCGGCGGGCGCAATGTGGGCGACGAATACTTCGACGCCGGCCAGGGCCTTCTGTTCATCGACCTCGATGCAATGGCGATCGGCCCGGTAGTGCACGACGTTTCGAAGGATTTCGATCGTTACTGGGCGAGCGGTTCGTCCTATCCTGTTGAGCGAATACTGCCCCGCATCGATCCGCGGACGATTGCAGCGCTATCGTCCGAGGCGTTGTTGGTGGAACGCGATCCCCGTGCCGCGCAATACACTGGAGCGATCGCGCGTTTGCCATTCGTGCGCGACCTGCAGACGAGCCGTCTGCCGCTGGAGTGGGCGACCACCCACATGGTCAGCGATGACCCGGCAAAGGGATTGGGACGAGCGACGGATGATGTGCAGGTCGCGCAGCGGCTCCGGGAAATCCGCGGCGCATCAACGCACGAGCTGCAACTCATTTCGCCCTACTTCGTGCCGACGGCCGACGGCGTGGCGGCGCTCGCTGAGCTCGCCAGAAGCAATGTCGACGTTACGATCCTCACTAACTCGCTGGAAGCCACGGATGTGGCAGCCGTTCACTCCGGCTACGCAAAACGGCGCCGCCAGCTGCTAGAGAACGGCATTGTGCTGTACGAGATGAAGCGGAGTTTGTCGCCGCCGCCGCCCCTCACAGATCGCGGACTGCCCGGCAGCTCGGCGTCGAGCCTCCACGCGAAAACCTTCTCGGTCGATCGATCGCGCATCTTCATCGGTTCGTTCAACTTCGACCCGCGCTCCACGCATCTCAACACGGAGAATGGCTTCGTGATCGAGAGCCCGGCCATGTCGCAGGTGCTCGCCGACGCGTTCGTCAACAGCATCCCAGCGCGCGCGTACCAAGTGCGGCTGAGCGATGCCGGCTCTCTGCAGTGGGTGGAGCAACGCAATGGCGAGGCAGTGGTCCACGATAAAGAACCTGGCGCCGGTTTTTGGCGACGCGCCGGCGTGTTTATCCTCTCGCTACTGCCGATCGAATGGCTGCTGTAGAGACGGCGAGCCCTGCAGTCAACTCGAATCGGGCCAGAGCAGCGCCCAACCGAGCAGCGCTGCCGCCGTCAAAAGCGCGGTAGCAATAGCCATTCTCCAGCTGCGGCGCGTGGGGTGTCGAACTGGCAAGCGCATGATATAGCTATCGCATTGCCATCATTCAGTCCGAGCTCCACCAGTCGACGAACTCGCGGCAATCGATCCACCCGTCGCGATCGGTGTCGACTTCGCGAAAACCGATCTTCATCTCCTCGACACTCATTGCTGCATCCAGCCCTTCGAGCAGCAGTTTGAACTCTTCAAAATCGATGCGACCGTCGTTGTCGCGATCGGCAGCGGCGAATTCCTCGGTCAATTCTCGATGTGCTGCAGGATGACGTGTATTGCGATCAGGCATGAGACGGTCCTCATTGGTCTGGCACAGATTCTCTGATACCGGAGTCTGCCTGCCCAGTGCTCCTGCGCTGGTGCAGCGCACGAGGTCTCTCCAGGTTGCAAGTCCGTCGAACGCGTGAGGGTTCCAGACTTGGCCTCACAGTGCCCGCCGCCGGAGCAACTGAGCGTTGATGGCGACGATCACGGTGCTAGCCGACATCAAAACAGCTGCAGCCGCGGGCGGAAGCAGCACGCCCTGAGCGAATAGCACGCCGGCCGCTAGCGGTATGGCGATGATGTTGTACCCGGCCGCCCACCACAGGTTCTGCACCATTTTTCGGTAGCTGGCCTTCGACAGCTCGATGATCCGTGGTACGTCGCGCGGATCACTGCGCACCAGCACGACGTCACCCGCCTCCACTGCGACGTCGGTGCCGGCGCCGATTGCGATACCCACATCGGCGGTGACAAGAGCGGCGGCATCGTTCACGCCGTCGCCCACCATTGCGACGTGCTTGCCGCTCGCTTTCAGCTCCTCGATCTTCTTTGCCTTGTCCTCCGGCAGCACTTCAGCGAACACGATATCGATCCCAAGGTCTTTGGCGACGGCATCTGCGACCGCCTTCGAATCGCCCGTGAGCATCACGACCTGGATACCCGCATCGTGCAAGCGCCGTATCGCTTCGCGCGACTGCGGCCGAACGGCGTCCGCGACTGCGAAGACTGCCAGCGCGTGTCGCTCCTCGATGAGGTAGACCGTCGATTGACCTCGAGACGCCGCCTCCGCCGCCGCTTCGACGAATGCGGCCGCAGGTTCAACATCCAGTTTCCTGAGCAGATTGGGCCCGCCCACGTGAAACGTGCGTCCGTCAATGCGCGCCTCCACGCCGTGACCCGGAACGGCACGAAACCCATCGGCCCTTGGAATCTCGAGTCCGCGATCGTTGGCGCTGGCAATGATGGCGCGTGCGACCGGGTGCTCCGAGTCTCGCTCGACTGCGGCGGCGACGCGAAGCGCCTCGTTTTCCGTGACCTCGCCGGCCACGCGCATCCCTACCACACGGTGCTCGGCTAGCGTGAGCGTCCCGGTCTTGTCGAACACCACCGCGTCGAGCTTGCGCGCCTCTTCCAAACCACGTCGATCGCGGACCAGCAGGCCGCTGCGCGCACCTAGAGTAGTCGAGATCGCAATCACCAGGGGGATGGCCAACCCCAATGCATGGGGACAAGCGACGACGAGAACGGAGACGACTCGCTCGACGGTGAACGCGGCGTCCGCTGCAAGCGCGCTCCAGACGACGGCTGTAAGCACGGCGGCGCCTACCGCGACCACCGTTAGATAGAGCGCCGCCCGGTCCGCCAGTGCCTGTGCGCGCGAGCGCGACTGCTGCGCCTGCTCGACCAGCTGCATCATCCGTGCGAGCGACGAATCCTCGCCGGTCCGCGTGACTTCGACCCGTAGCGACCCCGCCTCGTTGACTGTGCCTCCGATGACCGCGTCGCCTGCGGTTTTCTCGACAGGCCGTGACTCGCCCGTGATCATCGCTTCGTCAACAGAACTCTTTCCACCGCGAACCACCCCATCCGCCGGTACGCGGGCGCCAGGTCGAACGACGACGAGATCTCCAGCTGCAAGCATCTCGATGGGCACTTCCTCCGTGCGACCATGGATCTCGCGAAGCGCGGTGCCGGGCAGCAGCTTTGCGAGTTCCTTCAATGCGCCCTGCGCCTGGAAGATCGAGCGCATCTCGATCCAGTGTCCGAGCAGCATTATCGTGATGAGAGTCGCAAGCTCCTCCCAGAGAGGCATTCCCGGGTAGCCGAGCACGACTGCGGCGCTGAAGACGAACGCCACCGAGATCGCCAGCGAGATGAGCGTCATCATGCCTGGCAACCGATCCCGGAGCTCACGCACGGCGCCCTGCAGGAAGACCCAGCCGCCGTACACGAAGACCGCCGTGCCGAAGAGTGGAGCGATCCACTGCCCGCCTGCAAGCAGCGGGTCATGGCGGCCCATGATGCGAGCAAGCATATGGCCCCAGACAATTGTCGGCACTGTCAGCGCGAGCGAGATCCAGAACTTGTCCCGAAACATCTCCACGCTGTGGCCAGCATGCTTGTCGTAGCCAGCGTGTCGGCTTGGCGTCGCGTGGACTGCGTGCTCAGCCGGTTGGCTCGAATGCGCCGATCCCGCGTGGTGGTGTTCGTGGCTCATCGCGCTCGCTCATTTCCTCACACCAGCCGTGTGCGGATGTTGATCTCTGATGTGAGTGTCTTGTGCACCGGACACTTGTTCGCAATCTCGAGCAACTGTGCACGCTGCTCGCCGGTCAGATCGCCATGCAGCTCAATGTCGCGCTCGATGCCGTCGAGCTTTCCATCCTTCGTGTCGCAGTCTGCGCAGTCTGCCGCATGGATCTTCGAATGCCGCAGCCGCACCGTCACAGCCTCCAGTGGCCACTGCTTGCGGCGCGCATAGAGTGACACCGTCATAGACGTGCACGCTCCAAGCGCACTGATGAGCAGGTCGTAGGGGCTCGGCCCTGTGTCCGTTCCTCCGAATGCCCTCGGTTCATCCACCACGAGGCGGTGGCCGCCCACCGCTATTTCTTGCGTAAAGCCCTTGGCGCTGCCGTGAACGACAGCCTCCCTGAGTTCCGGTCCGGTTGGCGGCTTCGTAGTCTGATCGCTCATGATTCAACTCTTCTCCCATGCAGCAGCTTGAAGCCGATTTGTGTGCCCATGCCGAGCCCGTACCCCAGCTGGATGTTGAAATATGCGAGCGGCTCAAGCAGCCGAGCGTTCTTCAGCGGTCCTGAGTCGACGGGATCGAATCCGATGCTCCGCGCGAGTTCAACGACCTGCTTCCTGGCGGGCTCGTCATCGCCTGCGACGAATGCGGTGAGTCGCTCGTCTCCGAGCTTGCCACGCTCCATATGCTGCGCGAAGACTGTGTTAAACGCCTTCACGACGCGGGACTTGGGCAGCTTCTTCTGAAGCTCCTCTGCGCCGCTGCTCGTGAAGCCCACGGCGAGATTCATGTTGGCATCGAGTGCGTTCGTCGCGTCGACGACCGTCCTGCCCGCCAACACGTCTCCGGCGGCCTTGACGACGTCATCGATCGCGCCAAAGGGCACGGCCAAGATGACCAGCTCTGCGGACGCGGCCGTGTCGCGGATGGCTGCGCCGTCGTTGCCAACGGCGCGCACCGCATGACCAGCACGCTCGAGACCACGAGCGAGCGCGCTACCTACATTTCCGTTTCCAACGATTGCGATGTTCATCTGACGATCTCCTATGTTCGATTCATCTGATTCGTGACGGCTGCGCCCTGTCGCGCATCCACACTGAATCTACCGGGCCCAAGCAGCTCGACGGCCAGCGCGCCGAACAGGAACATCCCCTGAAGCTCGAGTGCCCAACCACCGCTCGGTCCGATTGCCAGGAGCTCCGAGACATGAGCCAGCCCGATTGCGAAAAGCATGTTCAGAGCGATGAGAGCACCGCCGATTCGCGTATGCCAGCCAGCGATCACCATCAGGGGTGCGACGATTTCGCCGACAGCGTTCTTGTTCCAAACCTCATTCCTTTCCTTCATCACTCAATCGAGCAACAGGCAAGCCCCAGCCGCGCCAGATCGCCAGCAGTCGAAGTGCAAAGCAGACGCTGGCCGCGCCGATAGCAGTCGGGACTGCCGGCCAAGACAGCCGCTGCCCAACGACGACTAGTGCGGAGCCGGCAAGCGCTGCGACGGCATAAAGGTCGCGCTGAAGCACCGCAGGCGTACGTGCGACCAGCAGGTCGCGCATGATGCCTCCGCCTATGCCGGTGAGCATGCCGAGTAGCGCGGCCATCAGTGGGTTCAGCTGGAAGGCAAGTGCTTTCGTCGTACCTGCGACAGCGAAGAGCGCGAGGCCCGCCGCGTCGAACACTAGAATCGGCGTGTGCAGCCGCGAGATGGGCGAGGACCAGAAGAAGGTCGTCAGTCCGGCCATGATCGCGACCGTGCAATAGCGCCAGTCACTGATCGCCGCCGGTGGCGCCGAGCCGATCAAAAGATCCCGGATGATTCCTCCCGCACTGGATGCCGCAAAGGAAAGTACCAGCACGCCGAAGATGTCGAGCTTCTGCCTGACACCCTGCATCGCTCCGCTGATCGCGAAAACGAACGTGCCAGCAAGATCAAGTACGAGCAGGAGCTCCCGGATAGTCATTTCGCCTGCAAGATACCACTCGGTCGAACCGAGGCGCATGTGCGAGTGGAACGCCCATGGATCTCGAACGTTGGGAGACTCTCGGACGGTCGTTTCTCAGCGGTCTCTTCAGCGACGCTGAGTGCGTTCGCAACAGGGCGGCACTTCTATTGGGAGATGCGCCATGACGACATACAAGGTCGGTTATTTGATCGGCAGCCTCGCGAAGCAATCCATCAATCGCAAGCTTGCAAAGGCGTTGATCCGGCTTGCGCCGGAAACCCTGAAATTCACGGAGATTTCCTTCAGCGATCTGCCGCTGTACAGCTATGACTATGACGACGACTACCCGGAGGTGGCGCGCACGTTCAAGACAGCGATCAAGGGTTCCGACGCCATCCTTTTCGTGACGCCCGAATACAATCGCTCGATCCCGGGCGGCCTGAAGAACGCGATCGACTGGGCGAGCCGCCCCTACGGCACAAATGCCTTCACCCGGAAGCCTTCAGCTGTGATCGGCACCTCGCCCGGCTCGATCGGTACTGCACTCGCACAGCAGAGCCTGAGGAGCGTGTTGAGCTTCTGCAACTCGCCGCAAATGAACGCGGTGGAAGCCTACATCCAGTTCACGCCTGGCATGATCACCGACCATGGTGAGATAACAGTCGAGTCGACCGAGGCCTTCCTGCGGACCTACATGAAGGAATTCCATGACTTCATCACGCGTGTACGGCTCGCCCTGCCGCCGGAGGATTGATGGCGCTCAGCCGTGAGGCACTACCACTACATCGCAAGTGGCCCGCTCCAATACGAGGCGGGTCACGCTGCCCAGAACATGCTCTGACAGCCACGACCTGCCCTGCTTTCCCATCACGATCAGCGCGCATCGACTCGCGGCGGCACGCTCCTTGATGAGTACGCGTGCGTCGCCGATCTGCACTGTCTTAAATACGGTGCGTTCGCTCAGGCCGGCAGTCAACTCCGCCATGCTAGCGTTCGCCTCCCGCTGCAGTTCATCTGTGTAAGCATCGATCCCCTCGTCGCTGACGCCTGCGCTCCGCAATCTTCCAGTTAGAGACGAATCGAGCGCATGCAACACATGCAGCGTGGCGTCAGGCGCCACCTCGGATGCAAACCGTAGCGCGGGGGCGGAGTATTCGGAGAAGTCGACCGGCACGAGCACGTTCTCGTAAGGGATCTGCGGGTCCTGCTTTGCCACGAGCGTGGGGCACTCGATCATCCGCGCCATGCGCTCGGCAGTGGAACCTATGATGAAGTCGCGGATCGGATTCACACCGCGCGCGCCCAGGACCATCAGGTCGCTGCTCGCTGAGGCGGCCAGGATCTCGTCCAGCACGCGGCCTTCTCGCAGCAACCGGTCGTTGACTACGCCGCCGGCGGTCACGATGTCGTCGGCAAGCGAAGTGAGTGCACGCTCGGCGTCGAGCCGCAGTGGTGGGTCCACATCGAATGCTGGCGAGCGGCGCATCAGCGTCTGGACTGGCGAGCTGTCGATCACGTGTAACAGATGCAACGCAGCGCGATGCTCCTTTGCAAGCACTCCGGCACGCCGAGCTGCTCGATGCGCGGAAAAGGAGAAGTCGCTAGCGGCGACGACAGTGCGGATGGGACTCACCATGGGTCGCTCCAGAGGTGCCGCAATTGGGTGATACGACCCCGCAATCGTGACCGCGCCGGCACCGAACAGCAACCTGCCGCAGGCGCAGGTTTCAAATCGTGCTATGCGATACTTCGCCGATCATGAGTTTGAGCCTGATTGTATTGCTTCCCTTCGCAGGCGCGCTGATCGCGGCCTTTCTGCCCGCAAATGCGCGCAATGCGGCGAGCTGGCTGAGCGGTCTGGTCACTCTCGTCTGCACGGCGCTGGTCGTCCGCTTGTATTCCAGCGTGAGCGGCGCGGAGGCGGTGATACGCGAGCGCCTGAGCTGGGCCCCGCAACTAGGTCTCGAGCTGTATCTGCGCATGGACGGCTACGCATGGTTGTTTGCATTGCTCGTCGCGTTCATGGGCATGCTGGTGGTGCTGTACGCACGCTACTACATGTCACCCCAGGATCCGGTCCCGCGGTTCTTCTCCTTCCTGATGGCGTTCATGGGCGCGATGCTGGGTACAGTGCTGTCGGGCAATCTGATCCAGCTCGTTATCTTTTGGGAGCTGACGAGCCTCACATCGTTCATGTTGATCGCCTACTGGTATCACCGTGCCGACGCTCGGCGTGGCGCACGGATGGCGCTCATCGTCACGGCAACTGGCGGAATGTGCCTGCTGTTGGGCATGGTGTGGCTAGGCAGCATCGCCGGCGGATTTGACCTCGACACTGTCCTGGCCAGCGGCGCCAGAATCCGGGCGCATGAGCACTACCCGATAATGCTGACGCTCATTCTCCTCGGCGCACTGACCAAGAGCGCGCAGGTTCCATTTCACTTCTGGCTGCCCAACGCGATGGCGGCACCGACACCGGTATCGGCGTACCTGCACTCGGCGACGATGGTGAAAGCCGGCGTATTCCTTCTGGCACGCCTCTGGCCCGCGCTGGCCGGCACTCCCGAATGGTTCTGGATCCTGTGCACGCTCGGGCTGAGCTCGCTGTTACTCGGAGCCGTTGCAGCACTCTTTCAGCGTGACCTCAAGGCAGTGCTGGCGTACTCCACGATCAGTCACTTGGGACTCATAACGCTGCTGCTAGGGATGAATAGTGCCCTGGCACTGGTCGCCGCCGTCTTCCACATGATGAATCACGCCACATTCAAGGCTTCGCTGTTCATGGCCGCGGGCATCGTCGATCACGAAACAGGGACGCGCGACATGCGACGACTCAGTGGTCTGTCGCAAGCGATGCCGATCACCGCCGGTGTCGCGCTGGTTGCATCCGCCGCAATGGCAGGCGTCCCGCTGCTGAATGGATTTCTGTCCAAAGAGATGTTCTTTGCGGAAACGATCTTCGCCGGCGAAGGGCCGCTGATTCGAATTGGGTTGCCTGCCATCGCTACGCTGGCAAGCATGTTCAGCGTTGCGTACTCGGCTCGCTTCGTCCACAGCGTGTTTTTCGGCCGCGCGACTGGCGACCTGCCGCGAGCGCCGCACGAGCGGACACGCGGAATGTTGGCGCCGAGCGCACTGCTGGTTTTCGCGTGTTTATTGGTGGGGATATTTCCGGAGCAGACGATCGGGCCCGTTCTACGCCTCGCAGTGACATCGATCCTCGGCAGTGGCACGCCCGAGTTCAGCCTGAAGATCTGGCACGGCTTCACAACCCCTGTGCTCATGAGCGTGCTCGCACTCGCCGGCGGCAGTTTCATCTACGCGGTCCTCTTCCGTCGCAGGGAACGTGCAATGGCTGCGGCACCGTGGCGTCCAACTCTCGATGGCAAGCGTGCTTTCGATGTGGTGATGGTCCTGATCATTCGGGGGTGCGAGCGCCTGAGTGGATTGATATCTTCGCGCCGCCTCCAATCTCAGTTGCTACTAATCGTAGTCGTCGCGCTTGCAACAGCTGCGGCACCGCTCCTGGGCGGCAGTCTGCCGCCAGGGCCGGCACTGACGCGCATCGATTCAGTCTTCGTTTTGCTTTGGCTCATCGGCGCAGCGTGTGCGATCGGGGCAGCCACGCAGGCAAAGTATCACCGCCTTGCCGCGCTCATCATGGTCGGTGGCGCGGGCTTGGTAACCTGCCTGACATTCGCCTGGTTCTCGGCTCCAGATCTGGCGCTGACGCAGGTCTCGGTCGAGGTCGTCACGACAGTGCTGTTGCTGCTCGGATTGCGGTGGATGCCACGGCGGACCAAGCTCGACGAACTACGTCGTAAGTCGTTCAAGGCACGCGCGCGTCGCACGCGGGATCTGGTCGTGGCCATCATTGCAGGAGCAGGCATCACCGGCCTTGCACTTGTAATCATGCTGCGTCCGCCAGTTGAAGTGCTGAAACCCTTTTTCCTCGAGCATGCGCTACCAGACGCGGGTGGACGCAATGTCGTGAACGTCATCCTCGTCGACTTTCGAGGTTTCGACACTTTCGGTGAGATTACCGTGCTCAGCATCGTAGCCCTGACCGTGTACGCACTCCTGCGTCGCTTCCGTCCCGCGGCAGAGAGCCGCGAGCTCCCTCGCGCCCAGCGGGAAGACGAGGCCCGCGCAGCGCTTGCATCCGGCGAAGGGTTGCCCGGCGGCTATTCGCTCATCCCAGCAGTCGTCGGCAGGATGCTCATGCCTGTGGCAGGCATCGTCTCCGTTTATTTTCTACTGCGAGGTCACAACGCTCCGGGCGGCGGATTCGTAGGCGGCCTGGTCATGGCGACTGGCATCATCGTTCAGTACATGACAAGCGGCGTGCTTTGGGTGGAATCGCGACTGCGCGTACACCCGCATTACTGGATTGCGCTCGGCCTGATTGCTGCGGGTGTCGCGGGTGTCTCGGCATGGTTCGTGGCCGCGCCCTTCCTGACAAGCGTCGAATGGGACCTCACCCTTCCTGTGTTGGGCTCTCTGCACCTGTCGACGGTGTTGTTGTTCGATCTCGGCGTCTACATGGTCGTCGTCGGAGCGACCGTCCTCATGTTGATTGCGATTGCACACCAGTCGTTGCGTCAGTCTCGAAAGTCGTTGTCCGCAGATGAGCGCGACGAGATCCAGGTCATATCGGCCGTAGAGGCGGATCGCTGATGGAGCTCGTTCTTGCGCTCGCCATTGGCGTACTCACTGCGTGCGGCGTTTGGCTGATCCTGCGGCCCCGCACGTTCCAGGTGATCATGGGCCTGGTACTGCTGTCTTACGGCGTCAACCTCTTCATCTTTGCAATGGGACGCTTGGTTGCCGACCGTCCGCCGATCCTCGATGGCCGGCCCCTGGAGGTCGCGCAGTACGCCGATCCCGTGCCGCAAGCCCTCGTTCTCACCGCCATCGTGATCAGCTTCGCTACCACCGCGCTGTTCCTCGTGCTCTTGATGGCTGCACGCGGGTTGACGGGCACGGATCACGTCGATGGCAAGGAGCCTGATTCGTGATCGCGCTGCTGGAGCACATGCTGATCGTTCCCATCCTGGCGCCACTGCTGGTGGGAGCGATGCAATTGTTTCTCGGCGAGCGTCGCGGCGCCAGAATCATGTGCTCGTTAGCCTCGGTGCTCGTGCAGGCGGCTGCAGCACTCACACTGCTGTACATGACGACAGACGCCATGCCGGACATATGGACTGAGGGCGTCGGCGTGTACACGATCGGGTCTTGGCCTGCGCCATTCGGAATCGTGCTCGTCGTCGACCGGCTATCAGCGCTCATGCTGCTGTTGACCTCGCTGGTGGCGCTTTCGTCGCTCGTGTACTCCCTGGCTTATTGGGATCGCGTAGCGCCAGCGTTTCATTCGCTCTTCCAGTTCCTGCTGATGGGACTGAACGGCGCCTTTCTGACAGGTGATCTGTTCAACCTGTTCGTCTTCTTCGAAGTGCTGCTCGCATCCTCCTACGGACTGCTGCTGCATGGCTCTGGTGTCGGCCGAGTCAAAGCGAGTTTGCACTACATCACAGTGAATCTGGTCGCGTCGTTCATGTTCCTGATCGGCGTGGCGATGATCTACGGAATGACCGGCACGCTCAACATGGCTGATCTGGCCGGCCGGATCATGCTACTTGCACCTCACGACCGCGCGCTGTTCGAGTCGGGCGCGGCCGTCCTCGGTGTTGCATTTCTGATCAAGGCCGGTGCGTGGCCGCTGAACTTCTGGTTGCCGACAACCTATGTGGCCGCAAGCTCGCCGATCGGCGCCGTGTTCTCATTGTTGACCAAGGTGGGCGTGTACGCCGTGCTGCGCGTGGGCACTGTGCTTGCCGCTGGTAGTGAGGAGACTTCGTTCATAGATGTCGGACTCTTCTACGGCGGCGCGGCCACCATCGCATACGCGGTGGTGGGCATGCTGGCGTCGCGCCAGCTGGGTCGCATCGTCAGCTACTGTGTCGTGACTTCGACTGGCTTGCTATTCATGGCTCTGGGCCTACGGGTCGACGAATTGACGGGCCCGGTGATCCTGTACCTGGTGAGCTCCGTGCTGGCCACCAGTGCATTCTTCATGGTGAATGGTCTCGCGCAGCGGACACGCACTCATCGCATACGCGAAGCCGCCGACGTTGCGCCGCTGCCCGACATCACCTACGTTGGTTTCGACATCACCCCACAGGACCCGCTCTCCCCGAAAGACGAGGTGGGTGTCGCCTTTCCCGCCGCAATGGCATTTCTGGGGCTGGCGTTCATTTGCTGCGCGCTGCTCGTGGCCGGCCTGCCGCCGCTGTCTGGTTTCATCGCAAAGTTCGCCCTGCTGCGCACTGCTGTCGGTCACAGCACCGACGCCGGAATTGGCTGGCATGCATGGGCATTCTGCGCGGCCCTGATCGCGACGGGCGTTGCCACCATGATCGCGCTGACTCGCGGCGGGTTGCGTCTCTTCTGGACTTCCCAAGGCAGGACAACGCCGCGGCTGCGCATCATCGAGGCGGGTCCGGCGGCATTCCTCATCCTGCTTTCCGTGGCGATGACGGCAGGGATCGGCCCAGTCATGACCTATCTCGATTCGGCGGCGCGATCACTGCATTCACCGGACGTCTACATCCGGGTCGTGAACGGCACGAGGGAAGCTGCTCCATGAGGCAGGTGCCACTTTACTTGACCGTCACGCTCGTCGCGATGTGGTTGCTGCTCAACGCAGAGCTGAGCGTGATGTCGATCGCGTTTGGCGTGCTCCTGGCTTTGTTGCTCGTACTCGCGATCGCGCAACTGCGGCCTGTGCGGCCTCGCTTGCGTCACGTGCATCTCGCCATTCCGCTCGTGGCTACGCTACTGGTGGACATCGTCCTCTCAAACCTCGGGGTTGCACGCGTCATCCTTGGACTGACGCGCAATCGGCAGGTTCGTAGCGGCTTCATCGACATTCCTCTCGAGCTCAGCGATCCCCACGCGCTGGCGATTCTGGCGGTCATCGTGACCTCGACGCCTGGAACATCGTGGGCCGGAGTAGCGCCGGACGGCCGGGTGCTCCGTTTGCACATGCTCGACATCAGAGATGAAGACGAGTGGATCCGTTCGTTCAAGCAGCGATACGAGCGGCGCTTGATGAGGATCTTCGAATGAGCGCCGTTTTCGGCTATGCCTTGTGGTTTGCGCAAGCCTGCATCGCAATCGCCATGTTGAACGGGCTCGTACGCTTGTTCATCGGACCGGCAGCGCAAGATCGGATACTTGCGTTCGATTCCCTGTACATGAACGGGATGCTGATGTTGTTGACACTCGGAGTAAGCTCGATGTCGACAGCGTATTTCGACATGGCGCTGTTAATCGCGCTGTTCGGTTTCGTAGGGACGGTGGCGCTTGCAAGATTCCTGCTGCGAGGTGAGGTAATCGAACCATGACCACGGCCACACTACCGCTCTGGGTGACAATCCCCGGGACCGTATTGCTCGTGCTCGCGGGCGTGACGACGCTCATCGGTTCCTTTGGACTGCTGCGCCTGCGTGATTTCTTCTCACGCATGCACGGGCCGTCGATGACGAACACAGTTGCGGCCGGCGCAACTTTGGTCACTTCAATGCTCGTGTCGTCCGCGATCGCTGGGCGTCCGATCATCCACGAACTGCTGATCACGCTATTCGTGAGCATGAGCGCGCCGATCACCGCCATCATGCTCCTTCAGGCGGCGCTGTACCGGAACAAAGCGCGGCACACCCGTGATGTCGCGGCGGACGGGAACAGCACTTAGCCTGTCTGACGCGACAACAGTAGGCGTACCGAGCCTCAACACGGCTGGCCTGCGTGGAATTACCAGCACGTCGCACTGCGCCGAGCGAAGCATCCGGTCGGCAACACTGCCGATAAGGAGCCGTTTGAGAAGGAACCAGCGGCTCGCTCCGATAGCCAGCAATTCCGGCCGTTCGTACTCGAGCACGGCGCGGATCGCAGCCGCCGGAGGTTCGCCCCGCACGATCGTGCGAGTGCTCTCGAATGGGAGTCCGGCGTTCGCGATCATGGTCTGCAGTCGTTGCCTGGCGTCCTCTTGGGACCTGCGCTTGTACAGCCCGATCGTCGACTCATCGAGGCCCGCCGTTTTCATCATGCCGTCGTATGAAGGGTGAACTGCATGGACCACAGTGGCTGATGCCCGCTCCAGCGCGCCCAGACGGATGGCTGCCCGAATGATCGGCAACGACGCGCTGGACAAGTCGGCGGCGATTGCCACGTCCCGATAGCCACCTTGCAACTCGCGGCGCACTACGAGGACCGGTCGCTTCGCCTTGCGAACGAGCCGCTCGGCTGTCGTGCCGACAATCGCTTCGAGTCGACGCGATTTCGGCGCGGCTACCACGATGAGATCCGCATCCCATTCACGCGCCGATGTTGCAATGATCTCCACGACGGCACCCCGGCGGACGACAACGTCGATGAAGCCAGCTGCGGACCCGAACGCTCGATCGGCCTGCGACAAGAGGTCGACGTATGCACGATTTGCCTGCATGCGCGCTACCCGTTCGGGCTGCCGGGTATCAATGACGTGCAGCAAGGTGAGCCTCGCGCCTGTCTGGCGCGCCAGCGAACCCGCCCTTCGAAGAGCCGGCGTTGATCTCACGCTCAGATCAGTAGCGCACAGGATGCGCTGCAGTCCTCTAGTAGATGGCATCTTCACCGCTCCCCGGCCATTCTCCGATCCAAGAGGCTTCATGCCGACATGGGTGCGCTCGACAGTGCGGTCTGGTCCGCTTCATGCGCCGTCGACGCTTCCGACGTACCCTGCGGCACAATCAACATGTCACAAGGCGCGAGCTTCAACACCTGATTGGCAACGCTGCCCAGCACAGCTCGCCGCATCCGTCCATCGCCTCTCGTTCCCAAGACGAGCAGATCGGGCTGACGCGTTGCAATCGCACGCATGATCGCCGGCAAGGGGTTGCTGTTGGCGACGATCTGTTCATACCGCTTCGGATCTGCGCTCTCTTGCTCCAGGAGCTCGCGCAGGATTGCACTGGCCGTCACCGGCGAGCAGTCCGTTGGCAATGCGACTGCCGCCACTTCTGTGCCAGGTAAATGCAAGACAGCGTGGTCCGGAGATGTACATGCATGGATTGCCGCCGCCTTGGCTCCATCTCTCAGCACAAAGCGCTCCGCAGCACGCACCGCAGCTCTGGATCCAGCTGCAACATCGAGAGCAAGCAAGACGTTCCGATAGTCGGCGCTCGCGCTCTGCTGAACCACGAGCACAGGACATCTCCGCGCGCTCACCACCTTCTCAATGATGGTGCCCTGCAGGGCATCAACCACGCCGCGCCTCTCGTGCGGGCCGACGATCAGCAAATCTGGTTCTTCGCGTGCGATCGTGTCCAGGACCACCCGCGCCGGATTCCCGGCACGCACCACGACATCCGGGTCAGTTTTGGCGCGCCACAATGGAGAGCGAACACGCGACTTCATGCGCGCGATAGCCATCTGTAGAGACTGCTCCAACACACGTTCTGATGACACGGGCGACACCACGTGCAGCAGCGACAGTTCCGCATCGAGCTCATCCGCCAGGAGACCAGCGCGGTCAATTGCAAACTCACTCTTCGGCATCAGATCTGTGGCAACCAGCAGTCTCATCATCTCTATTACTCCGGTGTTGAGGGACTCCTTCGTTCGTCTTCGACCATTTGACTAGTGCACGCTTGCAGCACTCGGCGTCGCCTCTGCGGCGACGCCGTCCGTAGCTGGCGGTTGCGAAACCTCTTCGATAAGCAGGCGCCGCAGCCCACCGGGCATGACGCGCTCCACTACGTCTCCCAGTCGATAACCCAGAAGCGCCGTACCAAGAGGCGCGAGCACAGAGATGCGCCCCGCGCTCACATCGGCCTCGTGAGGACTCACAAGAGTCAGCTCCTGACGTCGCCCATTCTCCAGATCCCGCACACGCACCGCCGCGTGCATCGTGACGACGCTCGGTGACAGCTCGCTCGGGTCCAATACGAGTGCCCGCTCGAGCTCGACCCTCAGGTCGTCCAAATGCTCCTGGTCGTGCGTTGCGCCATTCCGCGTGCGCAGGAGACTGCGCAATACGCGTGCATTCGGTTCGCTAATTACAATCTGACGGTCGTTCATCGTCGTCCACTCCTAGGTATCTTCGAGTGCTATGGTGGGCACGGGAGCAGATTAGATCAATTAGAATTATTGGGGCATTTTCTTCGAGAATGTGAAACCATATCGCCTCGGCGCCCCACTATCAGCGGTGCACTGCGCCTTGTGGAGACTCACCATGGCTGTGATCCGACGACTCAACTACCAACATCTCCTGTACTTCTGGTCCGTGGTCCGTACGGGCAGCCTGACGCGCGCGTGCGAAGAACTGGCGCTCTCGGCTCCAACGGTCAGCTCCCAGCTGCGCACGCTGGAGGAACGTCTCGGCGAGAAGCTATTGGCCAAATCCGGGCGCAATCTGGTTCCCACTGAAGTAGGCAAACTGGTCTACAGCTATGCGAACGAGATTTTCACGAAGGGCCAGGAGCTGCTCGATGCGCTCGAGCAGCGCCCATCAACGCGACCGTTGCGACTCCTGGTCGGTATTGATGATGTGGTGCCAAAGGAGATCGCATATCAGATCGTCGAGCCCGGCATGCAGCTCAAGCAGCCGGTACGCATTGTCTGCCGGGAAGGCACGCTGGAGCGCTTGGTCGCAGACCTTGCCGTACACGACATCGACGTCGTGTTGTCGGATGCTCCAGTCACGCCAACTCTCAACGTCCGTGCGCATAGCCATTCGCTCGGCAAATGTAAGGTCTACTGGATGGCGACTCCGGCGCTCGCCAAGACCCTGCGCCGCGGATTTCCCAAGTCCCTGGACGGTGTACCGGTGCTTCTACCGACTGATGACACCGCAATACGGCGCGCTCTGGATCAGTGGCTCGATCGGCAGGGCGTGCGCCCGCTGATGCTCGGCGAGTTCGAGGACTATGCAATGCTCCGTGAGTTCGCGCGCGCCGGGCACGGCTTCGCCCCGGTACCAGCGGTTCTCGAAGCTCAATTTCGTCGCGAGCACGGGTTCGCGCGCATCGGCATGGCCCGCGGCGTCAACGCCGAGTTCTTCGCGATCTCAGCCGAACGGAAGATTAAACATCCTGCTGTCGCCGCGATGACAGACAGTGCGCGGCAATTGTTCGCAGAACTGAGTTGACTCATGCAGTCATGCAGCTGCGCCCGCCGGCGGAGGATCATCGAATTGCTCGTAGTGGCTTAACCACATTACGAGCTGCCCTCGCCCGCAGGCGATGCGCGCGAGCGCATCCGGATACCCAAGCAGGGTAACCAGCGGCGCGCACGCGCGGACGATGCCAAACCTGCTGGTCACTTCCGCATCCATGATCGCCGCGCGCCGTAATCGCAGATCCTCTCTGACGGCTTCGTAACGCTCGGGAGAACAAAGCACACGCAGCCCCATGATCGGTTGCTCTACGCGTTCGCCATGCCGATAGCGAACCTTCGGCGGACCGATGCGCACCATATCGCCGTACGCCTCCTTGAGCCGACGCACGGGACGCTCCAGCGCAATCTCACTCTCCGCGGCTATCAATAGGCCGCTCGGACCAGGCTCGAATGCAGTGCAGTCCTCATGCGGCAGCATCGCTAGCGCCTTGCGCGCGAAGGCGAGCTGAAACCTCTCGTTCCGATGCGTGCAGCAGCGTTCTATTGGATAGTCCGCAGCCACGATACTTGCGTCACGCCCGAGCGTTGCGGATGCGCATCGCACCGCGCAACGATTCCGCCCGAGCGACCCGGTCAATTGCGATGAGCCATGCCGCTTCGCGCAGAGACATATCTCGTGCCTCGGCGACCTTTCTTACGTTGCGGTAGGCACGTGTGAGATAGGCGCGCAGTTGCCGATTGACCTTGTCGAGTGGCCACTTTGTCTGCTGCAGGTTCTGCGTCCACTCAAAGTAGCTGGCGATCACTCCGCCAGCGTTGGCCAGCAGATCGGGAATTACGTCAATCTTGCGATCGCGCAGCATCCGGTCTGCTGCAGCGGTCGTAGGAAGATTTGCGCCTTCCACGATCACGCTGGCACGCACGTCGGCAGCGTTGTCCTCGGTCAGCGCATTTTCGAGCGCTGCAGGAATGAGAACATCGCAAGGCAGGGCAATCAGCTCCTCGTTGTCGATCGCCACGGCGCCCGGGAACCCGACAACCGACCCGGTGAGCCGGACGTGCTCGATCAAGTCGTGCACGCGCAGTGGCCGCGACCCACTGCTCAGGATGCCGCCGTATACGTCCGCGACGGCGATGATCTCGCCGCCGTGCTGCTCGATAAATGCCGCCGCATTCGACCCTACGTTACCGAAGCCCTGAATGGCGACCCGCAGGCCGCTGAGCGAACGCCCGCGGGCCTTCATGTGCTCGGCGAGGACCATCCCGACGCCGGTGCCAGTCGCAGCGGCGCGGCCACGGATGCCGCCGAGCTCGATCGGCTTCGACGTAACAACGGCTGGACTATAGCCATGCCGCGAGCTGAATTCATCCAGAATCCACGCCATGACCTGGGCGTTGGTATTGACGTCCGGGGCCGGGATATCGCGAAACGGCCCAATGAAGCGGTGGATGCGCGATATATATCGACGAGTCAGACGTTCCAGCTCGCCTGCGGAGAGCTTTGTCGGGTCGCACGCTATGCCGCCCTTGGCACCGCCGAAGGGGATGTCGACCAGTGCAGTCTTCCAGCTCATGATCTCGGCCAAGGCCTGCATCTCACCGGCATCGACCGACGGGTGATAACGAATCCCGCCCTTGGCTGGACCGCGCGCGCCGCTGTGCTGAATACGATAGCCGTTGAACACTCGCAATGAGCCGTCGTCCATCTGCACGGGCACTGATACCTTCACTTCCCGAAACGGTGTTCGTAGCAGCGACTGCTGATCGGCCGACAGCCCGAGTCGCTGCGCCGCAAGCGAGAAGTTGTGATGTGCAGTCTGTTCGACTAGCGTTCCACCAATCGGCGCCACATCGGTCAACTGAGGTTCTGGGAGTGCCTGTGCCGTCGAGAGTTCCGGTGTTGATTTGATCACTTGAAGTGATTGCACGAGTGCTCCTTCCGGTCGAGTGCCAATATCGAGTAGTCTTGTACGCACTCGCTGCGGTGTGAACAATTGGAATTATTCTGCAAGTATGTTCGCCTTTCTCTAACTGACTTTTACCGAATCATCTTCATAATAGGGAAGATGTCGCGACCCACATCATTGCCGCTTGTCCTTGGCATCAGTGCGCCGCGGTGGCTCGTATTCGTGGCGCTCATATGCTGCGCGGTTCTGTTGGGTCCTGCACATGCGCAGCCGCTAGCTAAAGGATGCGCCCTCCCCGGCTTCGATTCCGGAAGCTCGATTGTCGCTGCGGAGCGATCGCCCTCGTTGCAGACGTCCGATCGCCGTCACGACGCAGCGCCCAGCGAAGGCAATCCCAACCAGCTGGCGACTGATTTCATCGCCACAGTCGCGACCGGGCTCAGCGCAATTCAGCCGACGAAGTTTTCCGTTGCTACCACCGCTGCGCAGCAGTCACGCTCCCCAGCTCAACCGCGAGCTCCTCCCGCAAGCACGAAGCGCTCTCACTGCTAATTGAGAGTCGAGCCGGAGCGCTAAGCGCCCCGGTCTATTCGTTGCAGCGAACGGGAGAGGTCCCATGGTTCCTTCTGCGTGGAAGCTTGTCCTATGCGGGCTCGTCATTGTCGTCGGCAGCTTGATCGCCCTACCCAACCTGTTGACGCCCGCTCAGCGCGCAGCGTTGCCTGACTGGCTGCCCAACAAGCCGGTGGCACTCGGTCTCGATCTGCGGGGCGGCGCGCACTTGGTATTGGAGATCGATGCACGCGCGCTTCGGCGGGAGCAGATGGATGGTCTTCTCGGCGACGCACAAGCGGTTCTGCGCGCTGCGAGGATTGGCGGCGTCCGTGGCGAGATCGAAGCGGAGGTGGTTGTTCTGCGAGCAAACACGCCACAGATCGCCGCCGCCGCGGAAGGTGCATTGCGCTCAACCGACAGGGACGCCTCCTCGTCGAAGCAGATCGAGATTGCGCCGGATGGCAGCATCCGGCTGTCGCTAGAGTCTGCTTCTCTCGCGGCGCGCGAGCAGTCGGCTCTGCAGCAGAGCATCGAAATCGTCCGTCGCCGCATCGATGCGATCGGCGTGGCTGAACCGACCGTGCAGGCGCTCGGCTCGAGTCGCATTCTGGTACAGCTGCCTGGAGTGCAGGATCCAGCGTCGATCCGCAAGCTCCTCGGCAGCACCGCGAAGTTGACCTTCCACCGCGTCGAATCCTCGCATGCCCGCGGCTCCGGAACAGTTCCCGCTGGATCGATTCGCGTTCCCGCCGCTGACGAAGCTGTCGACTACGGACTTCATCGTCGGCCACTCTTACAGGGCGAGCGGCTCGTGCACGCAAGCGCCGGCATCGATTCGCAAGACGGCGGCCGCATCGTCTCGTTTCGCTTCGATGATGCAGGCAAACGAATGTTCGCGCAGATCACCCGCGAGAACGTCGGCCGCCAGCTGGCCATTGTTCTCGATGACAAGGTGATCAGCGCCCCGGTGATTCAGGAGCCGATCATTGGCGGCTCTGGACAGATACAAGGGAATTTCACAGCCGACGAGACCAGTTCGCTAGCCGCGCTGCTGCGTGCCGGCGCGCTCCCCGTTCCACTGCAGATCGTCGAAGAGCGCATGGTAGGTCCCGACCTCGGTAGCGATGCAATCCGCATGGGCGCAATGACTGGCGCGGCCGGACTGCTGCTGGTCCTTGTGTTCATGACGGTCCTGTATCGGGGATGGGGAATCATTGCCAACCTGGCTTTGCTCATAAACACGGCTCTCACGCTTGCAGCTCTGACACTGCTCGGCGCTACGCTGACGCTGCCGGGCATTGCGGGCATCGTTCTCGGCATCGGCCTCGCAGTCGACGCGAACGTGCTGATCAATGAGCGCATCCGAGAGGAGACACGCAACGGCAAGACGGCAGTGGCAGCCCTGACGTGCGGATTCCAGCGAGCTTATGCAACGGTCATAGACTCCAACGTCACTGCCCTCATCGCCACGGCGCTCCTGTTCTGGTTCGGCTCGGGACCCGTGCGCGGTTTTGCCATCACGATGGCGCTCGGCATCATCATCTCGATGTTCACCGCAGTTACGGTCGTCAGGACCATCATGGCATTGTGGCTTCGGTGGCGCCGACCCCGGACATTTGTGATTGGATCGCTCCTACCCGCGCGATGGGCGAATGTCACTGCGAACCTTCAGGTGATGCGCGCGCGATTCATCGGCCTCGGCGCATCGCTGGTGTTGTCGATAGCGTCAGTATTACTGTTCATGAATCCCGGACTGAATTATGGAGTGGACTTCACCGGCGGCACGATCATCGAAGCAACAGCGCCGACCGAGATGCGCATCGGTGATCTCCGCGCTAGCCTCGAACAGGCGGATCTCGGGGAGGTCAGTCTGCAGCAAGCAGGGGCCAACGGCTCCACCGTCCTCGTTCGTGTGCAGCAGCAGGCCGACGCGGATGCAACGGCCCAGACGCAGCTCGCCGAGCAGGCAAAGGCAGCCATCCTTGCTGTCGAGCCCGAGGCACGGTTCGATCGAGTCGAGGTCATCGGACCGAAGGTCAGCGGTGAGCTGACCGATGCAGGAATCCTCGCCGTGCTGTTCGCCAGCGTGGCGATGTTCATCTACATCTGGGTCCGCTTCGAGTGGCATTTCGCCATCGGCGCGATCGCCACACTGGTGCTCGATACAACGAAGGTGCTTGGATTCTTCGCACTGACCGGGCTTGAATTCAACCTCACGGCCATCGCGGCGCTCCTCACGCTGATCGGGTACTCGGTGAACGACAAGGTAGTGGTGTACGACCGAATGCGGGAAAATCTGCGACTGCACCCGAAGATCCCATTGCGGGAAATCATTGACCGCAGCATCAACGAGACGCTGGGACGCTCGGTGTTCACTTCGGTGACCGCGTTCCTCGCCATGCTGCCAATGGCGATTTGGGGTGGCGCAACTGTCGCCAGCTTCGCCGTGCCGATGGTATTCGGCATCGCAGTTGCGGCGAGCTCGTCGGTCTTCATCGCCGCCCCGATCCTGCTTTTCCTCGGCGACTGGAGAAAGCGACGGAAGCCTCGCGTGCCGGACTCGAAGCTGCGCACGCTCGAGGGGTCTCCATGAACCATGTCACTCGTTCGAGAAGGCCGCACCCGATTTTACAAAGGATGAGAGTCGGGGGCTAAATACGTGTACAAACGATGGATACCGAACTCGCACGCACCTTTCTTGCGGTAGTCGCAGCCGGCAGCTTCGTGGATGCCGCCCAGCGGCTGCATGTCACGCAATCAACGGTGAGTTCCCGCATCCAGCGGCTCGAGGAGGAACTCGGCGCGGAACTATTCGCTCGCAACAAAATGGGCACCACGCTGACGCCCGCGGGCCGGCAGTTCCAACGATACGCAGCCCTCCTCGCTCGCACGGTTCAACAGGCGCGCCAGGAAATCGGCATCGTCAGCGGATTTCGCGCGACTCTGACGGTCGGAGGCCGGATCGGGTTGTGGGAAGATCTGTTGCTGCGCTGGCTGCCGATCTACTCCAAACTCGCACCGGATATCGCGGTACGCGCTCTGATTGGCTTCGAGAGCGACTTGATGGATGCCTTGCTCGAAGGGCGCGCAGACATCGGCGTCATGTACACACCGCAGGCTCGTCCAGGTCTCACCGTCGAACTGCTGCTGGAAGAACGCTTAGTGATGGTGTCCACACGACCCAATCCTTCCACCGAGCTGCAGCCAGACTACGTATTTGTAGACTGGGGCCCCGAGTTCTTTGCACAACACAGCCTCGCGTTCCCGAGCTTCGTAGGTGCGGCGCTCACGGTGAACATCGGGTGGCTGGGGCTGCAGCGAATACTGGCCGATGGGGGTAGCGGCTATTTCCCATTGCGAATGCTGCACGAGCATGAGCTTGCTGGCCGGTTACATCGCGTCGAAGCTGCGCCTGAATTTCGGCTCCCCGCATACGTCTGCTTCCCTTCGAAAACGGATTCGGAACCACTCTCCCTTGCATTGGACACGATTCGACGCGTGGCTGCGGACGCTCAGTAGGTCCCGGTGCCTTGCCTGGGCGCTGCCGGACGGATGAGCCCTCGCGCGAGCAAACTGGCTCCCAACCCACAGAAGTAGAGATAGCCGCGGCGATCTCCGAAGCGCTCGACGATGCGATCGATCGACGTGCGTGGACCAAGCCGTAGCAGCGGCCTGAGCCCGCGCGCCGCGCCAACGTCGCCGGGTGGAAATACATCGAGCCGACCAAAGCCGCGCAACATCACCAGCGCCGCGCTCCATGGGCCAATGCCCGGCAGCTCCAGCAACGCCTGCAGTGCCTGCTGCGACGTCATCCGGGATATCTCCTTCTCGCTAAGCTCTCGCGCCTCGATCATGCGCGCGAGATTGCGCAGTGTCTGTGCCTTCCCCCGACTCAGACCACATGCGCGCAGCTGCGGGAGGCGCGCGGCGGCGATTGCGCGTGCGTCGGCCGATGCATGGTATTGCCTGCCGCCGTGCTCAACTGGCCGACCAAATCGCTGAATCAGGCGACCGATGATACTTACGCCCGCCTCCAAGCTCAGCTGCTGGAACGGAATCACGTTGAGGAACGACTCGAACAGGTTGGCGAACCGTGGCGGACGCATGCCACGCAAAGCGACAACGGCCGTGCGCAGCGCACCTTCGATTGGCACCGGAAAGTGCAGACAAGCGGGATCGACGTCCAGCCCGAGTATTCTTCTCAGGCTCGCAGTGACCGCGGCCGATGGCTCATCACCGCGGGTGCGGTAGCGCACGTCAGGCTTGGCGAGCGTGCCCCGATTCTCGACCTCAACGAGGATGGGACGCTCGTCGACCTCGAGGACTCGCACGTAGTGGTCGTCCTGCCAAACGTCTACCAGGTTGGAAGGCCGGCGCTGCAACACTCGCACAGTTGCCTCCAGGTTGAATGGTGCTCTCGTCGGCAGGTGCACGGCGATCAGCCTGGTTCACCCAGGATACGTGACGGTTGTGCCCTCTACACGCGAGAACGGGGTCATCGCATGCGGCTGTGTTCGATTCGTGCTGATGATTTCCTCGACTGAGATCCCCCGGGCGACCAGTGCATCAGCGATCAGCGAGCGATGACAGCGCCACGGCACAGCCTCGGCACACATCACCGCGAGGCGCTGCCGGTGCGCTCGTTCGGCAAGACTCTCGATGGCTGCACTGAACGCGTCGGTTTGCATGTAGTCAGCGTAACCGCGGAACGAAGCATTTCGCCAGCCGGCGTTTGGTGAAGTCCGACTTGGGCGCCGAAACCCACCCAGGGCAGCAGCGTGTTCGTAGCCGATGCCGGCTGCTTGCAGCGATTGCGGCAAGGTCTCGCGGTTGAACTGCGGATTGCGTCGCGAGCGAGGCACGGTACGTACGTCGACGACGAGTTCCATGTGGTGCGCCAAGAGCAGGGCAATGAAGTCCTCGATGGATCGCGTGGAGTGGCCAATAGTAAATGCTACTTGTTGCGGAGACATGCGCCTACTCCGGCAACGTGTAACGCGCGCCGACAAGCTCTCGGATGAGATGACGGCTCTGCAGCCATGTGAGGTCCGCCCGCAGTTCGATACGCTCGGTCTGTTGAGCCAGGTATTCGTCCCTGATGGCCTTGCGGAACCAGCGCGAGTAGTCGCGGCGTCGCAGGTGAAACATCCACGTCTGTTCATCGAGACCCTCTGCGATCTGGCAAAACATCCAGAGATTCTGCGCCCGCAGATTGAGTCGTCCCTCCGGGCCGCGAAAGTAGAAGCTGTGATAGCGCAGATTGCCCTCCGCGTACTTGCGGTGATGGCGGATGCGCTCGGCGCGACAGGGCTGTGGTTCGACCATGAACGGCGGCTGCTCGTCTCTGACCAGCCACGCGACCACCTTGCCTTGCTCGTACGACAGGCTCGGAGGCCAGATGAGCGGTTGCGCGACAGCGCCGGCAAACTTCTCCATCGTGCGCTCGGGCGCTTCGCCAACGGCGAGCACGAGGTCGATTGGCGCCAGCACGGCCGGTGCCACGTGATCAGGATGGACGGTCACAAGAATTGCTTCTCCGAGGTGGCTCGGCAACACCGACGACACATGTCCCCAGGATTGCGGAAGCATGTGATGAGCCTCATCCAGAACGATCCAGTGGGGCCGTCCGGTCCGTGCTCGCAGAGCCTGCAGACCTGCGATGAGCTGCGAAAAGAATGGTGGCCGGTCCTGCAGCGGCAGCCCGAGCAAGTTCACGGCCAAACTGGTTGCCGGATCTTCCAGGCTGGACAGAACCTCGCCGACACTCGGTGCACGCTGCGGGTTGCCCAAACACACTATTCCTTGCAGTGTGCTGTAGTCACCCTCGGGGTCGATGATGCAGACTTGGTACGCCTTGTCGATGAGCCTCTCGATCAATCCCGCCGTCAGCGTCGATTTTCCGCTGCCAGACGGCCCAGCAATGAGAACGTTGCGGCCATACGGTGGAATTCGCACGACCGTGCCGTCGCCGCGCTTGCCAATGAGTAGCAGATGCTGCTCGAGCCTGCCCTCCATGCGACGCAAATCGTTTGCGACGAGCTCATCGATCAGTTCTGCGACACCGGCCCCGTTAGCGCCCTTAGTGACAAACGCCGCTCTTTCCCTAAGAGACGGGACTGCGTTGGCCACTGCGACACCGCACTCACAGCAGTCGAGAAGCGAATGATCATTTTCCGCATCACCAATCGCAACCGCTTCATGCTGTGAAAGGCCGAGCTTGCGAAGCGCGACCTGCAATCCCGAGCCCTTGTTGACGCCTGGTGGCAACGCGATGATGGCGGAACGATTGAAGACCACCTGCAGCTCGAGCCCCAGCTCGCGGATCACGTCTAGCATGACCGGGCCGTGCGGTTCCTGCGTCGCTACAATGATGCTGCCAGTTTCGAGTGGCGCCACGCCGCGCTGGCGCAGTCTTTCAGCAAACGACGCCGGCAGCGGCGATGCGAGGGGAATCTCATCTCGTTGCTTGGGGTCATACAGGACGGCGCCATTCTCTGCCACGATCAGGTCGAACAGGCCGACGTTGGGGCAAACGCGCAAGAGCTCAGCGATACGTCGACCCGTTACGAGCACCGCTCGCCTTCCAGAGACGCACAATCGCTCGATCGCCGCTGCGGCACTGTCGGTGAGTCGATCGTCGACCGCAGCCGTACCGTCATAGTCAAGTGCGAGGGCTAAGTAACGCATCTATAGTCCGCTGAACCTCCTCTCTTGCTCGGCACTTTCACCGGGAACGTAGTTGTACGCGCTACACCCGGTTCGTTCCATTGGAAATACTCGTCGTGATTGTTCGCTAACGTCGAACTTTGCGCCGCGCAGTTCACCTAGGCCTGAGGCTGCAGGCGTTCGTGTTGGGCAGCGAGGTTGATATAGGCGGATCGACGTGACACGGCCGCCGCGTACTCATGCGTCGGCAACCTCCGTAGCGTCCCACGTACGCGCATCGGTGTGCCAAGGTCACTCCATCCGCACGGCGGCACGCGCATTACTCGCAGTACGGACTCTTGCCCCACAAGGACGTGCCGCGAAAAATCGCTCGCCCCGCAGCGAGCAGCACTGCTTTGGAACCGATGTTCCACAAGGCTCCGTCGTTAGTGCACGCAGCCGCTTGCCTTCGCCGCCAGCGAGAACTAGCGCCGAAAGATGGCTCGGAGAAATCACCGGTCACCTTCCGATGTCGTTAACAAGGCAGACGGCACGCTGGTCGATGGCCGAGAAGATGCACAGCTCAAGTTGCGGTTGGCGAACTCCCAGTTGACCAGGTGTGCGAGAAAGGCCGCGATATAGTCCAGACGCCGGTGTTGATAGTCGAGGTAGTACGCATGCTCCCAGACGTCGATTGTCAGCAGCGGTACCAGATTCGTGAGCAGCGGCGTTTCGGCATTCGGCGTTGCCACGATCCTCAACCGTGAGTCGTCTAATACCAGCCATGCCCAGCCGCTGCCGAATTGATCGCCAGCGACGGTTACAAACTGCTGGCAGAAAGCGGTGTGTCCGCCGAAGCACTCCTCTATTAAACCAGCGATCGCGCCGCGCGCCGGACCGCCTCCTCCAGGACACATGCTGGACCAGAGGAATGCGTGATTCCACGCTTGGGCGGCAACGTTGAAAAGCGTGCTGCCCGGAGCACTGGACAACACGATCTGTTCGAGGCTGGCGCCTTCCATGGCAGTTCGTTGTACGAGCGCACGCGTCTTCTCTACGTACGCAGCGTGGTGACGTCCGTGATGTGTCGCCAACGTGCGTCGCGAGATATGGGGCTCGAGGGCGTCGAGCCCATAGGGCAATGGCGGCAATGTCAGGCTCATGTGGATTCTCTGTGCTGCAGAAGAGGATGCACCGAGGCTAGTGACGGACTACATGCTTCACAAGCGATAAAAAGTGGCGCTGCTGATCGGCCTTGTCGATGCATCGCACTGCGTCCGGCGCAGCCGTCTCGTATCGGCAGATCCGATACGCACGACGAAAATTAATCGCTTGTCTGGTGCAGTGATGTCTTCTACCGTCTTTTCACGTTCCACAGAGGCATTTAGTGATTCGGAGGCATCATGAGCATTCACAGAATTTCCCGCCAGCACTCTGACTCTTCCACACAGGTCAGCAAGACGGCTGCCGTCGCGCGTGGGCTTACCCTCAATCCGCTGTGGTTGGTCACGTTCGCTGCAGGCCTTCTCTTCGGCGTGTTGGCAGTGTTGCTGACAGCGGGTTGATTCGATGGCCACCGCTGCTGACTCGCAGGCTCGTATTCTTCCGCTCAGCGCTCGAAGCGAGGTAGCCCAGCGAACGCTGGAGTTCAGGTTCCCGAAGCCCGGCTCGTTGACGTTCAAGGCAGGGCAGTTCATGGATCTGACGCTGCTCGATCCAGCGGAGACAGACGCCGAAGGGAACACGCGCGGCTTTTCCATCAATAGCGCTCCTGACGAACCCGAACTGGTCTTCACAACGCGCCTGCGCGACACCGCCTTCAAACGCGTGCTGCGATCCATGCCACTCGGCACCGCAGTTCAGATCGACGGACCGTTCGGCAACTTCACCCTACACAGCAAAGAGAGCCGGCAGGCCGTACTACTCGCGGGTGGCATCGGCATCACTCCGTTCCGGAGCTTCGTCAGGCGGGCGGCGCGCGAGAAGCTGGCGCATCGCATCCTGCTCTTCTACGCCAACCGGCGCCCCGAAGACGCGCCGTTCCTGGATGAGTTGTACGGACTCGAGCGGGAGAATCGTCGTTTCACTTTCGTCCCAACGATGACCCGGATGCATGACTCGAACGCATCATGGACCGGCGAGACCGGCCGGATCGATCCTGGAATGATCCTGAGACATACAAGGCGCTCGGCCGCAGCTACGAGCGCCGTCTACTACATCGCCGGTCCGCCACGGATGGTGGCCGGCTTGCATTCCATCGTCAGCAGCCTCGGCATCGATGAAGATGACATCCGGATCGAGGATTTCGCCGGCTACTGATGCGTCCATCTCCTATGGCGTGGCTTCAGCGCGGCGCAGTTCCGCCACGTATGGGGGAAGCACAAACGCCGCTTTGTGTACCTCGGGTGTGTAGTAGCGAGTCGGAACGCCGCTACTCGCATATCGGTCCGCAATGGTCTGGAGGTCGACGCTGTGGCTTCAAGTCCTGGATTGCTGCGTATCCCTCACGAACGCCGCGCCGTCTGCGTAGTGAAGCTCGAAGCGCTTGTTCGAGAACACCGCGGCATTGGTCTCCGACAGGTACTTGCGTGAGAGCTCCACAACATCTGGATCGAGCTCGACTTGTGTAACACTCTGCAGACTCCTGTGCTTGATGGATTCTCACCCGGACCGCGCCGACATACTTGCTTCAGTGGAAGTGGATGCCGCCGCTTCAATAGTGCGTTTGCGCGCACCGACCACGCTTGTGGGGAGCGCGAAGCTGACGCGCACCAGGCAACCCTTCTCGGGTTGTTCCCAAACAATGCTGGCTCCGAGTTGCTGTGCAAGTAGCCGTGTCAGTCGTGTTCCGATTCCTTCTTTCGGCAATGCGCACCCGACGCCGTCATCCCGAACAAGAAGGACTACTTCCGGCCCAAAGCTCAGGGTCACTTGAACTGTCCCTGGTCGATCATCGGGAAACGCGTGTTTCAGGGAATTCGTGACCAGCTCATTGACGATCAACCCCAAGGGCACTGCTTGCTCTGAGGGAAGATACAACTCGATGGCCTCTACATTCACGACGATTGGGCGAATGTCACGCAGCGCGTTGGCAAGGTGAGCACACAGCTGCCCTAGATATGCACGCATCTCGATGCGTCCCCTGTGCTCGAAGGGTCGGAAATGCTCGTGTGCGCTGGCGATCGCGTGAATGCGTCCGATAGCCTTCTCGAGAGGTCCTCGAGCCTCTGGATTGCTCTTCAGCTTCGCTTGCATCTCGAGCATCGAAATCACCATGAAGAGATTGTTCTTGGTTCGATGCCCAAGTTCCTGCAAGAGTAGATCTTTAGCTCGTTCTGCCGCCGCGGCCTGTTCCCATGCGCGTCGCAAAGCTTCACTTACGAGTGCGAAGCCAAGCGCCACGAGGAAGTACAGAATCAGTGGGAGAACAAACTGGCGCGGAAGAAGAACTGCTCCCTGCGGCGTCACCAGAACGTACAGCAATAGCGTGCTCAATATGCTTGCGAAGATTCCCGCGCTGCGGTCGAGAAGGATGGCGGCGACGAAGATAGCCGGAAGGAGCACGTAAAATCCCAGGAGTCCGTCGGCTCGTTGCAGGCCCAACAGAACGGCAAAGCAGAACATGACCAAGCCAGTGGCAATGCACAGACGAAGCAACGCGGAACGCGGCTTGCCTGGGAGGTGTAGCAGAAAGCCGTCCATGATCGAGAACGCTTAGCGAGCAAGGCGAGTGCCATCACGGTAGATGTTTCGCGAATGCACACCCTGAAACGCCTCCTGCGCGTCCCTGCGTTGTTCCTTGATGCTTCGCAAGACAAATCGATTGCCGCCTTATGGCCGCTCGACGTCGTCATCGCGGATGGTCGCCTCAGCACAAGACACGGAACCGATGCGTGCTTGGCGCGGCGAGCGGAGGCACACCTTGAAGGTCTCGGATTCTTCCTTGAGATGGTCATTCCGTAACGGCACAAAGATCGCTAGTTGCCGCTGTCCGTCCGCAAAGCGAACGGTGCCGTGGGCGTCGGAGAAATCGATTGCCGCATCCGCGCTACCACTATGTACAGCCCACTGCACGGACGCTTGCCCTCGTGCAGGGTCAGTGCGCTTCACAATAAAGACTGCTGTCACTGCTCTCTCGCTCGTAACGACTGAGGATGGGTCGAACGCGACTACTCCAAGGGTCGAGTTCCCTTTGAGATGCTGGCTTTGCTCATTGCCGTGGGTCCCCCGCTTCCATCGTCCGCAGGAGGCTTGGCCATTGCGCCCGAGACAACTGATGTTGCCGCGTCTCCCCTATCGATGGGCCGCGCTTCGAGGGGGCTGCTCCCTTGAACGTCCGGCAAGCTCAGCGGCACTGTTTCCGACGTCGGTGCGGCCTCGAGGTGCAAGGATCCAGACTGCCGCTGGATTGCGACAGATGTGACAGTCAGGGCACAGACCACGAAGGCTAGAAAGCCCCAGGCGCGCTGTTTCGGCAGGAGATCAGACGGCACATCCCTGTTACGGTGAGGCACGCGTGGGCTGTAGTCCTGACCTTCGACCGTGAATGAACGGTCAACAACGCGTCCGGTTCCGGCGTGAGCTCCCAGCTCGTTACTCAGCAGTCAAATCGATCTGTGCGGCTTCCGCTCGCGGATCGACGATGTCTGCAAAAGGTGGCTGACTCAAATCTGTCCAGAACACCTAGACTGTCAGTGTAGAAGTCGTTTGATTGCTCGCATGCTTCATCGTGCGGCCTTCCTTGCTGAAGCAGCCTTGCTTTTGGAAGCGCGCTTCGATTTCACTTTGCGCTTAGCCTTCGCGGAAGCTTTTGGGCGGATCCGCTCGGGCAACTCGGCTTTCCCCGTCGAACGATTCCATTCTTCGAAGGTCTCGGGCGAGATCTTGCCTTTGACCAGTAGCTCGGCAAATTTCCTGCGCTGGGCCTTGCTCTTGATCGGCATCGAGATAACCTCGTCTCGTACGCATCGTGAACGACGACATCAGACTATTGCGGGAACTGCCCGCAGGATGATTCCGGCTTCTGCTTTCGAATCCGCAGCGGCCACAGCGACGAGAGTCGCCCCAGGCCGGAGCGCACCGGCTCGGCTCGCAAATGTGCTGGCGCTATCCAGTAGTGGCGCCCAGACAGCGGCGCCGTCGACGTAGTCGAATCTCCAATACTGCTCCAAGCCGTCCCGCTCGCAGTAGATGCCCTGAAAGTGAAGCTCATGCATCCGCGCTTGCGCGTACGCGAGCGCAGCATCGAGTCGGCCGAAGGAGGCGCCGTACCCGGGGCTAGAACTTTCCAGCGCCACGATCGGATCCCGCGGAGTTGGAACCTCTACAGAAGTATTCCGTTTTCCCTATCTAACGTCCAAGCGCGGATCAGGAGTTGCAATGCCGCCAGGCAAATTGAGGGTACAAGCCCGGGTCACAGCTTGGTGGTTGACCGGCGAAGAAGACTGCCCCCATTGCGGCCAGCTGTATGCCTACGAGATCGAGTTCAGATGCCCGGATTGTGATCGTCCGAGCTGTCCGAATTGCCGAAGGAAGCACGCTGTGGGTCACGACGTCTGTCCTACCTGCGTAGACTCAGCTGAGGACCGCGCAAATGGCTAGGGCCATGTGGAAGGGGCAGCTTCAAATCGGCAAACAGAAGCTGGGCATCAAGCTGTATTCAGCGGTCGAAGATCGCACCATCCGTTTTCGTCTGCTGCACGCCAAGGACCTTGCGCCGGTCGAGCAGCACATCATTCGCAAGGACACGGGCGACGAAGTCAGCAAGGATGATATGCGCAAGGCGCTCGCGTTGAGCGCGCAAACAGCGGTGTTGCTGCAGCCCGAAGACCTCGAGAAGCTCGTGCCTGCTGAATCGCGTGACATTGAGATCATGCGCTTCGTCGCACCGGCTGTGCTGGGCGACCAATGGTTCGAGCGCCCGTACTATCTAGGACCAGACGGCGACAACGGCGCGTATTTCGCGCTTGCAGAAGCACTCAAGCGAAAAGACGTCATCGGCATTGCACGCTGGGTCATGCGGAAGAAGCGCTATGTGGGTGCGCTGAGCGCAGTCGATGGCTTCCTCACGATGTCCACATTGCGCCGCGCTGACCAGGTTTTGAGTTTCTCTGGAATACAGCCCGCCCAATCCGTTACGCCACAGGCGAGCGAGCTGAAGCTGGCGCACCAGCTGGTTTCGTCGATCGAAGCAGATTTTGACCCGTCTCTCTGGCAGAACGAGTATCGCCAGCGACTGTGCAAGCTCATCGAGGCGAAGGCGCGCGGCGAGAAAATCAAGCCAATCCAGCCCAGGAAAAAGCGAGCGCCGGCGAGCCTGGAAGAGAGTCTGCGCGCGAGCCTGGCGGCAGTGAAGGAGAAGAAAGTTGCCTAGCCGCAAACGAAGTCACCGCCGAGAGACGCCGGCGGAAGGAACAGGAGCGCGGGTGCGCCCTCTGTGGTCCGGAACGATCACCTTCGGTTTGGTCAGCATTCCAGTCGAACTCTTGACTGCAGTGCGTCCCCGCCAAACAGCGATGAAGTTGGTGGACAAGGCTGGTCATGCCTTGGGGCGCGAGTATCACTGCTCGAAAGAGGACAAGAAACTGACGCAGGATGAGCTCGTCCGCGGCTACGAGACCGATTCCGGCAAAATGGTAGTCATCACCGATGAAGAATTCGAATCCGTTGCACCCGAAATGTCCGGAGATATCGAGCTGCGAAACTTTGTGCCGCTCGAAAAGATCCCACCGATCTACTTCAATCGGCCGTACTTCCTGGCGCCGTCTGGCAAATCGACCAAGGCGTACCATTTGCTGACGGCCACTATGGAGAAGGCAGGCCGCGTGGGCATCGGCAGCTTCGTCATGCGCGGGCATGAATACCTGGTCGCAATTATCGCGGACAACGGTGTGCTACGGGCCGACACCTTGCGATATGCGGACGAGATTCGCACTCCGCAAGCAATCGGGCTCCCTAGACCGGGCAAGGCCACGGCGTCGAAGGTTGGTCAGTTCGCAAAGGCCATCGATGATCTGACCCGTACCGACCTTGACCTCACGGAGCTTGAGGACCAAGAGGCCAAGGCGCTGGAGAAGCTGGCCGAGACCAAGCAGAAGGAAGACGAAGACGTCATTCATCGACGAGGGCTGGAACAAGCAGAAGGCGAAGAGGGCGGCGCCAAAGTCATTGACCTTATGGCAGTCCTCCGCAAGAGCTTGTCGAAGAGCGCCGTGGTGAAGACCGCGGACGACAGCTCTCCGATATCGCTCGATGAACGGCGCGCAGAGCGTGCCGCGAAAACTGCCTCGCACAACACGAGCTCGTCCAAGCGCAAGGCGCGAAGATCGGGCACTAAGCGCAAGGCCGCCAGATGAGTGAAGTGGCGTGGGTCTAGACGGCCTGGACGCGTGGTGAAGTGCGGTGGGTCTAGGAGGGCCTCGATCGCGATCGCGCGACCTAGCGTTGTCGCTTATGCGGACCATCAGTCCGCCTATCGCGCCGGCGCCACCGTCCTGTTCGATTTGTGGCGATCAGCGTGGTTCTCCTCAGTGAGCACCTGACGTCGACCGCGCTGCTGGGGTTGGCATGCGTCATCGCGGGCGTAGCGATGACCCTCCCCGCACGCACCCCCGCGCCGGCGGGTTGATACTGAGGAATGGCTCAGGCACTACTACCTAAGCGTTGGGAGAATGTCGACTCTGGTCCATGATAAGCGCCCAAACCGTAGCAGACAGCAGAGCCGACCTGATGGACAACGCAGATTTCAGCGAGCAGGAGCGAATGGCGGTGTATCGTGTGATCGCTGAGCGTCGCGACATGCGCCACTTTCGCAGCGATCCCGTCGATTCAGGGACGCTGCAACGATTGCTCGAGGCCGCACATCGCGCGCCGAGCGTCGGCCTCATGCAACCGTGGCGCTTCCTTCGGATCACGGACGTGTCCCTGCGCAGGCAGATTCACGCGCTCGTCGAAGCGGAACGCGTACAAACCGCCGCAGCGCTTGGCGAGCGCAGCGAGCAGTTCATGCGGTTGAAGGTGGAGGGCATCCTCGAATGCGGTGAGCTGTTGGTTGTGGCGCTCGCCGACAAACGTGAAGCGCACGTATTCGGCCGGCGTACCCTACCGGAGATGGACCTGGCCTCCGTTGCATGCGCGATTCAAAACCTGTGGCTCGCTGCGCGCGCGGAAGGGTTGGGAATGGGTTGGGTGTCCCTGTTCGATCCGGTCGCACTCGGACACCTGCTGCAGATTCCCGCCGGTGGCAAGGCCGTAGCCATTTTGTGCCTGGGGCACGTCGAGCAGTTCTATCCGTCTCCCATGCTCGAATTGCAGGCTTGGGCCCGCCCTCGCCCGCTGAACGATCTCGTCTATCACGATCGTTGGCCGCAAGAGGGGTCCGACGCCGCCGGCTCATGAGCCATAGTGGCCATACTGCTTTAGAGTCCACGATGCCCTGGTTCGGGGCAGGCTGCGCATTCTCACGATAGATTCGTGCTGAGGAGGCCGCCGTGTTGGTGAGCCAGTAGAGCGTGATGTCGTCGAGCAGCTCATCGCGTGTGAGCCCACTCTTGGGATCGCCGCTGTTGTCGGTCCATGCCTGGAACTTCTCATAGATCCACGCAGCAAGCCCGACCGGCGAATCCACCAACGCGTAAGCTCAAGTAAATTGCGGTCCGTCAGACCGGCAGGCTAGTCGTCTTCTTGACCGTGCTCATGACGACGCTCGAGGTCACCTCGCGTACACCTGGAATCTGGGACAGGCGCGCATAGAAAAACTCCTCGTAGTGGCTGATGTCCGGCACGACGATCTTCAAAAGCGCATCGGGACTGCCAAGCAGGATGTAGCACTCGAGAACTTCCGGAAGTGTCTGGATCCTGGTACGGAATGCCGCGGTCGCCGCGCTATCGTGGGTTGTGAGTTTCACGGCCGCATAGATCGTCGCACCAAGACCGATCACCTTCGGATCGACCAGCCAGACCTGGCGCTCGAGAATTTTCTGTTCCCGCAAGCGGTGCACACGACGCCAGCACGGGGGTGGCGTCATGCCCAAGCGCTCGGCGAGCTCACTGATGGACAGCGAGCCGTCTTCCTGCAGCAGAGAAAGGATGCGTCGATCGATCGCATCGAGGGTCCTCTTGTCGCTCACCGTTTGTTACCGACTAAGTCAGTGATTGACGCAGAGGCTTTCCGCCTCAAGCAAACGCATTACCCGTATGTCGCAAAGTTCATGACGAAATTAGCGGGAATGGCCCTTCTGACGCAGAGATAGCAACCCGATTACTCCTGCTTATCGGTATCGTCTTGGCGTTGTTTGCGTCTGTTCCTTGCCACGTCATGAGTACGACACTGCCGCCGCCGAGGTCCTCCCCCGCGGAGACGATTAGAGAGTATTACGCGCGCATAGATGCGAACGATACCGCTTGGGTGCTGGCGCTCTTTGCACCCACGGCGGTGTACGAACGCGCGGGCGTGACCTATCGAGGCGCCGATGAGATAGGGCAGTTCTTCTGCGTGCAGCGGCGAATCCGTGGTGTGCATACTATCCAGCACCTCTGGCCTATTGCATCGAGGGTCATCGTCGCGGTTGGAGAATTCGACGGCGCCGGTACTCTCGGTGATCCCCGGCGCGTGCGTTTCGCGGACGTCTGGTGGTTCGGCAAGACCGAGCGTGTTGAGCGCCGCGAGACCTTTCTGGCGACAGGGCACCGCTACGTCGAGGCCTAGTCACTGGATTTCTCCTATCCCGTTCAGCCCCACGGCCTCGAGTACTTCGCGCGGCGGACCCTCGAAGGTGGCCAGCGCGACATTGCCGACATACTGCAGATCCTTGCGACCCGCGGGCGTCGTATAGAAACCCGCCGCCGTAAGGTCTCGATAGCGGCCAAAGAATGCAGCAGGCGCGGCCAGCGCTGCAGGCGCTTGCGGCGCATAACAGATCTGCCCGCAGATGGTGACGTGCTCTGCGGCGCTCAGCGCCGCGAAGACCTTTGAATAACGTCGGTGAGCTTCATCCTCGATCCACTTCAATCCGGTGAGTATCAGTTCGCGATCCTGCTGCTGGCGCGGGTAAGGCGCACTGATCCACTCGTCGATGAAGTCGACGACGCCGACTGCGGAGGCACTCGGCGAATGAGCGTCGGCTGGAATGACTACATCGCACAGCGTCGCAGCAGTGACGCGCTGTTGAGCAGCCAGAGTCAGCGGCCACAGCTCGCCGGGCGAATAAATTCTCAGCAGATCCGGATCCATGCCGTAGCCTCTGGCGGACTCGGCAGATGCGGTGCGCTGCAGTCGCGGCATTGCAGCGGCTGTCAACACCCACTTGATCGTTGTACGTCGATCGACGCGCATTGACATCTCAGAGCTCCTTGCGACGCATGAGATAGAGGATCCGATCCGCCGAACGCCAGGCGAGCGCCATGATCGTGAGCGTGGGGTTCTTGTCGGCATTCGAAGCGAAGACGGCACCGTCGGTGATGAAGAGATTTTCGACATCCCAGGTCTGTCCCCAATTGTTCGTCACCGATCGCCGCGCGTCGTCGCCCATGATGGCGCCGCCGACCTCGTGAATGATGGAGCCGCCAGGAGCAATCGCTTTCGCTCCATCAGTGATGACGTCGCCCTTCACGCGGCCGCCCATGGCGGCGATGATGTCGCCGAACGTTCGTTGCATGTGCGCAGCCTGGCGCGTCTCATGCTCCGACCATTGCCAATGAAAGCGCAGCACTGGAATGCCCCACCGATCGCGCACTTGCGGATCGATCTCGCAATAGCAGTCCTCGTTGGGAATCATCTCGCCGCGGCCGGCGAAGTAAACGAATGAGCCGTAGTAGCGCCGCACGTCGGCTTTGAACTTCGCGCCGAAACTGCCGCGTGTCAGCCATTCCAGACCGCTGGCGGTGTTGAGGCTCGGCATCTTGCGGCCGCCGTAGAACTCGATGTGGTAGCCGCGCGCGAAGCCGAGCTTGCCGGCGCGCTGCTCTTTGTAGAGCCACCATGGCGCATACACGTGGTCACCGCCCGCGCCATCTTCATTGTGAGGCGGCAGGCTCTCGAGCAACGGGACCTGTCCTTCGACGCTGCTGCCGACCGTGTCCATCAGGTAGCGGCCCAGTTTGCCGCTCGAGTTGGCAAGCCCATCGGCGAACGCTGCTGACCTCGAATTGAGTAGGATGCGCACGCTCTCGCAAGCGCCGGCAGCCAGGACGACGACACGAGCGCGTGCTTCGCAGTCCTTGCCTGTTTTCTTGTCGATGAAGCGCACACCGCTTGCCCGCCGACGCTTGTCGACGAGCACCTCGCACACCATCGCGTCGGTGAGAATGTCGAGCTTGCCGGTGGCGAGAGCTGGAAGCAGGTGCACAGTGGTGGACTGGTAGTTCGCGCGAATCGAGCAGCCCCGTTCGCACGGAGTTGCCCAGAAGCAAGGCGCACGACCGTCCATTGCTTCACGAAGAATGTTTTGTGCCGCGACATTGCCGGGATGCAACAGCTGCGGCACGCGCTTGGAATCGAGCCGTTGCGTGACCACCGCCTTGTGGCCAGCGACGACAGGTATTCCGAGTCGCTTCGCGCGCTGCTGCAGCAGCAAGTCGCTGACCAGCGGCTTGGGCGGCGGCAACAGGCAGCCGGGCGGCGAATTTGGTGTGTTCTCCAGTCCGTCGTTCGCGCCGTAGACGCCGATGAGCATCTCCACTTTGTCGTAGTAGGGCGCGAGGTCTTCGTACGCGATCGGCCAATCGAGCCCGAGACCGTCGCGGCTGCGCGGCTTGAAGTCGTAGGGTCCGTTGCGCAAGGAAATTCGTCCCCAATGATTCGTGCGGCCGCCCAGCATGCGAGCGCGCCACCACTCGAACCGCCGGGAGCGGTCTTCGCTCGCATTCATGTACGGCTCGCCCGGCACCTGCCAGCCGCCGTCCACGGTTGCATCGTGAAAGCCGAACGGCTTGTCGGGAGTGCCTGCCGCACGCAGCGGCGCCTGGTCCGGCGTTTGAAACATCGGCGCCTCGGCTGGCGAATAGTTCCGCCCTGCTTCCAGCATCAGCACCCGCGCGCCCTCCATCGCGAGCGTGTACGCGGTCTGTCCTCCTGCCGCGCCGGAGCCGACGACGATCACATCATGGTCGGTCCTGGTCGCGAGCGCGGCTGAAATGAAACCCATGCGCGCTCAGGCTCACTGCTCGCGCACGCGGATGCTGCGGAAGCGGATCACATCGCCATGATCCTGCAGGCCGAGGCGACCGCGGTGGACCCTGGCAAACTCCGGCTGATCACGAAACTTGCTGGCCGCCACTCGCTTGCGGAAATCATCCGAATCGAAGTCGTACTCCACGAGTCGATAGCCGTTGAGCCACTGCTCGACGTGGCCATTGCGCACCACGAGCCGGACGTCGTTGTACTCGCCCGCCGGCTTCAGCGCGTTGCACTTCGGCTCATAAATGTCATAGAGCGCGCCGGCGCGGTGCGAAGGCAGTGCGCCGTCCTCGTGGCGCGCGTCATCGAGCACCTGCACCTCCGGCGCCGCCTTCCAGATTCTGTCCGCGATTCCCTCGCGCGCGAAGATAAAAATGCCGCTGTTGGCTCCGGGGTCGACCGACCACTGCAATCGCAACTCGAAGTTGCCGAACTCGGCGTCCGTGACGATGTCGCCGCGGCCCTCGAACGACTCACCGTCCTGCAGTTTCGTCAGTGTCAACGCGCCGTTCTCGACACGCCACGATCTCGGGATCGCCCGGCCCTCGAAACCGCGCCAGCCGCGTGTCGTCTTGCCGTCGAACAGGGTCCGCCACCCTCCTCCACGTTCGTCTGCGGTCAATCCGTCTTTCGAATACGCGACCTGCCCTGCGGGCAGCGAGCTGCAGTCCGGCAACGGCGTAAACCCGCTGCGGATCGGCGGCTCCCTGCGCATTTCCGCAGCCACCGCCTCGGCGCGCTGCAAGGCGCGCAATACATTCTCTCCAGCCAGCAGCTTCAGATCATCGTCGCTCCAGCCACGACGGATGAGCTCTGCAAAGAGATTCGGATATCCCGAGACATCCTCGAGACCTTGCGGCCAGTAGTCGTTGCCATTGAAGTCAGACCCGAGGCCGATGTGCTCGACTCCCGCCACATCGCGAATGTGCTCGATGTGATCCGCCACCATTGCGATGGTAGTCGGCGGCAGTCTCAAGGCACCGAACGCGTCCTTGTACAGCTTCTCCACCTCCGTCTCGTTCTTCGCCTGACGCGCCTGCTCGACGATCTTGACCATCAATGGCCCCGTGATGTCGGCCACCTTCTGGTTCACGAACGGCGCAACGAAGGTCACCATCACCACGCCGCCGTTGTGCTTCAGCTGCCGCAGAACGTTGTCGGGAACGTTGCGGGGTACGTCGCACAGGGCGCGCGCTGCTGAATGCGAGAAGATCACGGGCGCGCGCGTCACGCGCAGCGCATCCTCCATCGTTTCGGCTGAGGTATGCGAAAGATCGACGAGCATGCCCAGGCGATTCATCTCGCGCACGACTTCCTCTCCGAAAGTCGTAAGACCGTCATGTCGGGCTGGCACGTCGGTCGCGGAGTCCGCCCAGTCGGTGTGCGTGTTGTGTGTGAGGGTCATGTAGCGCACGCCCAGGTCGTAGTACGCGCGCAGCGCTCCGAGGGAATTCTCGATGGTATGGCCGCCTTCCATGCCGAGGAGCGAGGCGATGCGACCGTTGCGCCGGGCCGTGACTACATCGGCTGCCGTCAGACAAAGCTGCAGATCCTGCGGATAGCGTCCGATGATGCGCCGCGCGAGATCGATCTGCTCGAGCTGCGTGCGGACGAACCCGCCGGCGAGCTCGCTTGGAACGTACACCGACCAGAACTGGCCTCCAACCCGGCCGCGACGGAGTCTGTCGAGATCCGTTTGCCCGGACAGATGCTCGCGCAGATCGTAGGCCTCGACGTTGCCTCGCGCCTGCTTGTCGCTGCGAAGTGCCCACGGCAGATCGTTGTGGCCGTCGATCAGGATCGACTCGTCGAGGAGCTTGCGTGCGTGATCGAGTGCGGCATCTTCGGCAAGCGCGGGCGCCGCCGCCGCAAGCACGACAGCGAGGCCGGCGAGCAGGCAGGTCGCCAGAGACTGGTTCATGTCGATGCTCTTAGTCGATGCGAGCGCTGATCAGGTGGAAGGCGAATGAGAACCACACTAGATACATCAGCGCGAGCGCCAACACCACACTCGCCACCCGCGCTGCCCAGCCTCCGCGCGCGCGCTGCCACGTGCACCAAGCGTTCCAGAGCGCGATTCCCGCACCGGCAATGCAGGCCAGCCCGATGAGCTGGAGCAACCGGATCCACGGCTCGGTCCCTTCGGTCGATGCCAGGTCGGTCGCCATCGCGGTGAGCCAACCGAGCACGTACACCACCCCTGTGAGCGCGGCGAGATGGACCCACCGACGCGTGCGCCGCTCCTGCTCGGTGAGTTGCAGGCTTGCTCCGTAGCGTCGGCGCACAATTGCGGCCAGTGGCCACCACAGCAGCGTCAGCAGCAAAGCGGCGGTCGCTGTGAGTAGCAAGGGCACATTCAAGCCAGCAGAGCGTGCGCCGGACACGCGCAGGTTGACCCAGAATGAGGGCTGCGCGTCGGTCGAAACAGCTTGAACCTGCCCAGCTTCGACCTTCATCAGCAAATGCGCGCGGCCGCCGACTTCGCGCCAGACGAACGGACGGACTTCCCGCCAGATCTGCGAGCGACCACTTTCCGGCAGCGTCAGAGCCGGGCTCGTCTCGATCGTGCCGTCGTCACGCGCCCGGATCGTCGACTTCAGTGCGAGGAACCGGGCAATCAGGAACACTGCCTCCTGGTAGTCGCCCTTTTGTTGGCGCGACCAGACGTACTCGCCGGCCGCCATGCGCGCGTGCTCCTGCGCAGTCGCGATCGTCGGCTCATCCACGGCTGCCTGTGCAGGGAAGTAGCGATCCATGAATTGCTCGAATATTCTCGTGCGCAGCGCGAATGCAGCAGGAAGAAATCCTTGCGTCGCGCCATCGCTGTTCAGGGCGAAGAAGATGCCGACGTTCTGATCGGGCAGGAGCTTCATCTCTGCATGAGCGCCCTCGCCGTCGCCCGAGTGCCCGATGACGCGATGGCCGTTGTAGTCGGTACGGAACAGGCCCGGCGCAACCGGCTGAGCGCCGGCCATCGGAACGAAGGACGACGCATGCATCTGCTGCAGCGTTTGTACACGCAACAGCGGCGAGTCCGCCTGCGACAGGTGTGCCAGCATGAATCGCGTCATATCGTCCGCCGTCGTCCCGAGGCAGCCGGCGGGACATCCCTCCGGCGACATCTGCCGAACGACCTCCCACGAGAACGGTTCACGAGAAGACGCCAGCAGATACTTTTGCGACTCGAGCGCGCGCAGACCCTCGGGCGGCGTGAGAAGGAATGTCGAATGTTCCATCCCCAGCGGCTGGAAGACATGCTGCTGCACGTAGTCCGCAAACGGCACGCCCGCGACGCGGGCGACGATATAGCCTGCGAGGTGGAACCCATAGCTGGAATAGGCGGGAATTTCTCCCGGCGGGTAGATTCGCTCCGGCACGCGGAGCACATGATCGCGCAGCGAACGCGGCGGGTCATACCTTATATATGAGGTCTCCTCGAACCCCGCGGTGTGGGTCAGCAGATTGCGCAGGGTGATCGGCTTGCCGAATGCGGGCGGGATCCTGAAGTCGAGGTATTCGTTGACGTCGCGGTCCAGGTCGAGCTTGCCGTGTTCCACCAGCTGCATGACCGCTGTGGCGGTGAATGTCTTGGAAACGGATGCGACACGCACCAGCGTGCGCCGGGGATCCATTGGAACGCCGGCCGCGACATCAGCACTGCCGTAGCCCTTCTCGAGCAGCACTTGTCCGTCCTTGACCACTGACAGGACGAGCCCGGCAATGTCGCCCTGCTGGAGCGCATAGGGAACGAGGCCGTCGAGCCACGCCTCGAGATCCGCGCGCTCGAGCACCGGCGGCATTGGGTGCTCTACTGCCGCGGCGGATGTCTCTGCGACAGACGGCATCGCGAACGCGCCAAGCACGCAGATGCCTGCGATCACGCCAAATCGTTTACGCATGGATTTCATCGGGAGCCGTCAGCGGGGCTGGCCGACCGGTGAACGCGATCGGGTGGTACGGGATGGGGAACGTCATCACGCGGAACGTCCTGCAGGCGTTTCATTGCCTCGTCGATGGCGCGTTCGAGCTGCGGATCGTGTCCGTCGATGACTGCTGCAGGCACGTTCTCCACGTCGATGTCGGGCTTCTCGCCCTCGTTCTCGAGCAACCAGCGACCGTTGCGATCGTAGAAACCGACGTTCGGCACCGCGACGCCGCCGCCGTCAATCGTCTCGCGGGCCGACTCCGCGGAATCACCGACGAGCCCACCCCAGGTGCGTGTGCCAATGAGCAGACCGGTCTTCGCGATCCTGAAGTAATGAGCGATCGCATCGCCGCCGGAACCGGAGGATTCGTTGATCAGCATGATCTTCGGGCCGGACATCGCCGCAAACGGCGTCACGAACGACGCCCCGTCGCGCGCGGCAACGTAGCCGAACTCCATCCGCTTCAGCGTGTCGATGATGTATTCGCCGAGCAGGCCACCCTGGTTGTAGCGCACGTCGAGGATCACGCCCTGCTTGTCGAGCTGTGCGTAGAACTCGCGATTGAACGCCTGGTAACCGTGCGGCCCGGTGTTGAGCAACCACACGTAGCCAAGACGCCCACCGGAACGCGACTGCACCAGCGCGCGATTCTTCGCTATCCAATCCTCGTAAGTGCGCAGCGACTCGTCGCTCGAAACAGGCGTCACCGTCACGATGCGCGAGTCGCTCGCGTCGGCTGTGGGGCTCACGCGCAGTTGCGTCGGCTGGTCTGCAGTACCGGCAAACGCAGCGTAAATCTCCGCCGCCGGCGTCACCGGCTTGCCGTTCGCTTCGAGAATGTACTCGCCTTCGCGCACACCGAGTCCCGGCGCTGCCAGCGGCGCGTGCACGCGACTCCAGGGGTCGCCGCTGTAGATCCGTTGGATCCGATAGCGTCCCTGATCGATCATGTAGTCGGCACCCAGCATGCCCACCGCTTCGGGCTCGTCCTTCGGCATATCGCCGAGTCCTGCGACCGATGCGTGCCCGACCGCAAGTTCGCCCTGCATCATCGCGAGCACGTAAGCCAGGTCGATACGATGATTGACGTACGGTATGAATGCCGCGTATCGCTCGTACACCGCCTGCCAGTTCGCGCCGTGCATGGACGGCTGATAGAAATCGTCGCGCAGCTGCCGCCACGCCTCGCGATAGATGTTCGCCCATTCCGCATGCGGATCGTGTTGCACGCACAGGCGATTGAGCTCCAGGTTGGTGTCGCCGGAATCGATTGCCCGATCCGCACGGGCGATCGACCAGCTCTGATCCTCAACACGTCGGTAGACCAGATTGCTGCCGTCGCCCGAGAGACTGTAGGCATCGATGCCGCGCAGAAACGTCTCTCCTTGGCGCGTGCTGATGTGATAGCGGTGCAACGACAGGGTCAGCGGCGACAGGACCCGCTCGATGCCCGCGACTTCATATTCGGCGTAGAACAGCGTTCCGGCCGGTCCGGCAACCAGTCCGGTGTATTCGCCCGCTGGCACATCGAGAGCGATGATCCGTTTGCCCAGACTGGCAGCCTCGATGCGCGGCTCGCCGCTGGCGCTCAGCAGCGCTGCATAGATAGTCCTTCGAACCGGGCGGTCGAAGGACACCATGCTGAACCAGTCGACGCTGTGCGCGTTATCGGTGCTGCCGAGGAAGTACAGATACCGGCCGTCGCGATCGAATGCCGGCGCAATGGCATCGGCAGTCGGATCGGTGATCTGGTAGGCCGTGCGCTGATCCACCGAGTACAGGAAGATCGCGCGCAAGTGATTTGCAACGTTCTTCGAATAGGCGATCCAGCGCGAGTCGACTGACCAGACCGGCTCGATGTGCTGTCCCGGCTCGTCGTACGTGTCTGCGTCGACGCGCGTCGCCCGTCCGCTGGCGATCTCGATAGTCCAGAGCGTCTGGTGATTGTCGCGCAGCGCGACATTGCGTCCGTCCGGCGACCAGACCGGGGTCGAGAAATAGCCCTTGATCGGCAGATCGAGCGCACGCGGACGCACCTTGCGCGCGGCATCTGCGACGAACAGCTGGTATTCGCCACTTGCGTCGGACAGCCACGCGAGCCTATCGCCCGTCCCCGTCCACGCTGGAGATCGATCGTGCGCACCGGACGACTCGGTGATGTTGCGCGCCTCGGCATTGCGTCCGGGGCCGACAAATATGTCGCCGCGCGCTTCGATCGCGACCCGCGCGCCGTCCGACGACAGGGCTACTCTGCGCAGCAGGTCGCCCGCGACCTTCGACTGCGGCTGCGCCCAGGGGAAATCACCTTCGACCTGGATGTGCATGCGTCGCGACTTGCCCGTGCCCGCATCCAGCAGGTAAATGAATCCGCCCTGCTCGTAGACCACGGCATCGGGGCCGGCCGAGGCATTCATGATGTCGAAGTCGTCGTGCTTCGTGACCTGTTCGAGCTTGCCGCCGTTCACGTGATACGCGAACAGGTTGGCGGTGAAAGCGCGATCGGAGACGAAGTAGATGACATCGCCGATCCACATCGGATAGCTGTCGGTACTGTCGCTCCACGGCAGCTTGACCTCGGAGTAGTCGGCGAGATTCATGATGCGGATCGGGTGTGTGCGTCCGCCGCGGTAGTGCCGCCATTGCGCACTCTGCAGATGCGCTTCCTTGGTTTCGAACTCCTGCGCAATCTCTTCGTACGCGATTCGACTGCCGTCCGGTGACAGCGAACCGGTATGCGCGCGGGGCATTGGCAGCATCGTCGGCTGCCCATCGTCGAGTCCGACCGTCCACAGGCGCACGTAGGAACTCACGATTGGCGCAGGCACCGCAGCGCGGCTCGAGCTGAAGATCACGCGCCGTCCGTCAGGAGTCCAGCCTCGTGCCATGTCGTAGCCGGGGTGAAAAGTCAGCCTCCTCGGTGTGCCGCCCGCGGCGGAGATGACGTAGACATCCGTGTTGCCGCCGATCGTCGCGGTGAACGCGATCTGCGCGCCATCCGGAGAGAACCGCGGATCGGTCTCGACCGCAGGCGTGAATGTCAGGCGGCGCGCCTTGCCGCCCTCACGCGAGACGACCCAAAGATCGCCGGCATAGACGAACGCGACTTCGCGGCTGCTGACAGTCGGACGACGCAGCAACCGCGTCTCCGCAGCGGCCAGTGCATCGCCGGTCACCCCGACGGTTGCGATCAGGATCAACGAGAGCCGAATGAGATCGATCACAAGCCCTTTCCGCTTCAATGAAAGCTGTACCGCAGTTCCACGCCGATCTCGCGCGGCCGCGCCAGGTACTGGCGATCGCCGAGCGAGGGATCCGTCGTATTCACGACGGCCCGCTCGTCCGTGACGTTGCGACCGAACAGTTCCACTGCCAGGTCTGCGCGCTGCAAGCCGAGACGCAGGTTGGTCAGGTCGTAGGCGTCCTGCAGGACGACCACCGGATCGATTTGCCCGAACTTGTACCGCGTGCTGCCGACGTAGGTGTAGTCGGCGCGCGCGAACGCCGACCAGCTCGCACTCAGCTGGAAGTCGTACTGCAACCCGGCGCTGGCATTCTTCTGCGGAGCGCCAGGGGGACGCTCGCCCACTTCGAATCCGACACCGGGCTTGACCGTCTTGAATTCGTTGTTGTTGTAGGCGCCCGTGACGTTGACGCGCAAGGCGTCGGTGAGCTGCGCGGTGAGCTCGAGCTCAACGCCATCGCCTTCGACATCGCCGCCGTTAATGGTGCCGCCGAAACCGCATTCGAACTGAATGGGCAGCTGCACGCCATCCCACTCCTGTCGATAAACAGCTGTGTTGAGCCCAACGCGACCATCGGCCAGTCGCGTCTTCAAACCGAGCTCATAACTCCACAAGGTGTCCGGATCGGTGATCGCCTTCAAGCCGACGGCTGCTGCCTCCGGCGCGCAGCCTCCTGTGTATGCGAGCGATTGGTTGGTCTGCGCACTGCGAAAGCCACGCGCGGCCTGCAGGTACCACGTCATCGCATCGCTGGGCTCGAAGCGCACATAGGCTGACGGATTTACTTCATAGCTCGAACCCGTGCGCGCCGGCTCTGCCGGCGCGGCACCAGTAGGCCCGACGATGAAGCCCTCGGTCGCCGCGGTCAGCCGTTCGAGGTCTTCCTCCAGATAGCGCCCGCCCACACCCACCGTCCAGCGCGCAGCGAAGTTGTAACTGACCTCGCCGAACACCGAGCGCTGCTTCTGATTTACGAAGCGCGGATCCGAGCCCGGCGCCGGAATGCGGAAGGCGAAGTCCTGGTCGAACAGGATCGTCGATGCGCAGGTCGGACAGGAGAAGTCCGGGACTGTTTGCGCCACGTCGACGTGCTGGTCGAGGTAGAACGCGCCGACCAGCCACTTGATCGACGACTCGCCCTTGGACTGCAGCCGCACTTCCTGGGTGAATACCTCGCCGTCGCTGTCGGTATGATCCTGCCAGGGCAGCGGCACACCGAACGCCGAGAGCACGAACGGAATCATGTCGTCGCGGAAGATGGCCTTGAGACGGGCGAAGTTGCTGGCGGACGTGAGCGCGACCGAGTCCCAGTCGTACGTCGCCACCAAGGTGCTCACCTCGAGCCGCTCGCCGTATTTACCTGGCGCGTACACGTCGAGCGCGCGCAGCTGCTCGTAAGGTCCGCTGAAAGAATCCACGAATGGCTGGCCATTGAGCGTGACGTCCTGCACGGCGTGCGTCAGATCGAACTGCAACCGGTCGCTGGCACGCCAGATCAGATTGGCGCGCACGCCCCAGGTGTCTTCCGAATTGACGTCCCGGTGTGTGAAGCCGTCATAGCCCGGAATCACTAGAGAGCCATCGGGCAGATCGACGGGAGCGCCGGTAAACTCCGCCAGGAATCCCTCGCCCGGCTCCGTCCAATCGACCGCGGGATTGGCGGGCACGACGTTGTCGATGTAGCCGGCGATGTCGTCCTTGTACGCCACCAGCCGAACTGCGAGCCGGTCATCGATGAGCGGCACGTTCACAGCGCCCTCGACATGGTAGCTGGCATCCTCCGAGTGTGCCGTGGCAAAACCGCGGGTGCCGAGCTTGATCTCGAAGTCGTTCAGATCGGCCGGTGTCGGAACGATGCGGACGACGCCGGCCAGGGCGTTCGCGCCGAACAGCGTGCCTTGCGGTCCGCGCAGTACTTCGATGCGATCGATGTCCACGAGCCGCAGGTTCGGCTTGGCGCCGAACAGGTTGATCACGCTCGTGACCGTCTCGCCGAAATAGGTCGCGACGCTGGCCGGACCGCCGCCGCCTTCGCTGGCGACGATGCCGCGAATCCGGATCTGCGACTGCCCCGGACCTGCGTCCTGGAAGTTGACGCCGGGTACGGCGCTCAAGTAGTCCGCGTATTGCGTGAGGCCGCGCACGGCGATGTCCTCCGCACGCAACGCCGACACGGCGACCGGCACGTCCTGCAAGGACTCGGCACGCTTGGTCGCCGTGACGACGATCTCCTCGAGAACCTGAGTATTGGCAGATTGGGCGGTTGCAGACTCGCCCAGCGTGAGTGCGAGCGCCACGCTGCAAGTCCCCAGCAGAGCGCGACAGGAAGCGTCGGTGTACGCCTTCTTCATGATGATGACCCCCCTCTTCTCAGCGAGCTGTCGCCATGGTCGCGGAGATCGGCCGTGAGTTTTTCTGTCAATGACGGCCGCAAACGAGAAAACTTCTCGTCCCGGCAAGCGCCGTCACCGCCACGCAAGAAAATAACGTTTGCCGCCGCATTTGCGAGAAGATTTACCTGCGCCGGCGAGGCGATCATGCCCGCGCATGAGCGTCATCGATCTTCCGCAGCGCTGCCTCATCTTCCTCGGCGAGATCACCGATCCAACGACGGCCAAGACCGCATTCGGCTTGCGCGACTGGGCCGCCGAACGCTGCATCGGCGAGTACTCGCTGCCCGGTTGCACTGTTTCGACGGGCCTGCCGCGGCTGACTCCCGCCGAGGCGCGCGCGCGCGGTGCCGACGGGCTGGTGATCGGTGTCGCAAACTTCGGCGGCGTGCTGTCCGACTCGTGGATCCCCACGCTGCTCGAAGCACTCGAAGTCGGGCTGGACATCGTCAACGGCATGCACTCCCGGCTGGAAGATCGACCCGAGCTGCGGCGCGCCGCAGAACGCCATGGACGGCGGCTGATCAACGTCCGGCGACCTGCATCGGGCATGTCCGTCGCGAGTGGCCGCAAGCGCTCCGGCAAGCGTCTGCTCACGGTCGGTACGGACTGCGCTTTGGGCAAGAAGTACACCGCGCTGGCACTCACGCGGGCCTTCAAGGCCCGCGGACTCGACGCGACGTTCCGCGGCACCGGCCAGACAGGCATCATGATCGCCGGCGCCGGCATTCCGATCGATGCGGTCGTCGCTGATTTCGTGGCGGGCGCCGCTGAGCTTCTGAGCCCGGACGCTCCAGCCGAGCATTGGGATGTCGTCGAGGGCCAGGGCTCGTTGTTTCACCCGGCCTATGCAGGCGTGTCGCTCGGATTGCTGCACGGGACGCAACCCGACGTCATCGTCGTTTGCCACGAGGTCGGCCGCCGTTACCTGATCGACGTGCCGGAGTTTCCCACTCCCAGCCTCGCGGAAGCCATCGAGCTCAATCTGCGGCTCGCGCAACGCACGAACAGCCAGGTCCGCTGCGCAGGGATCTCCCTCAATACTGCACACATGAGCGCAGACGAAGCGCGCAGCACGCTGGCCGAGCACAGTGCGAGGCTGCGGCTGCCGGCAGCGGATCCGATGCGTGGTGGTCCGGAATTCGAGCGGCTGGTCCAGGCGTGCCTTGCACTGTGATACGACGACCTCAACCGGCGTCGATCGGCACCTGCAGGGTCGTCTTCACGCGCTGCAGAACCACGTGCGTGCGGAACTGACGCACGTTGCCGTCCTCCGACAGGAGCGTGCGCGTCAGGCTTTCGTACTCGCGAATGTCGCGCACGGACATGATCAGCACGAAATCGATCTCGCCCGTCACGTGGTAGCACTGCTGGACTTGTGGACACTTGAGAAAGCGGCTGCGGATCGCGTCCATCTGCTCGAGCGACTCGTTGCCCACCGACAAGGTCACCATGATCGTCAGCGGCACGCCGACGAACTCCGGGCACACCACGCTCGTATCGGCTGTGATCACGCCGAGCTTGCGCAGCCGCTGCAGCCGGCGCGCGACGGCCGGCACCGACAGGCATACCGCTTCGGAAATCTCGCGATGCGCGACCATGTTGTTCGCCTGCACGATCCTGAGGATCTTGCGGTCGAACTCATCGAGGCTCGGGTACTGCGAAGGCGCAGGCGGTGCTTTGACCTTCTTCATTCGCACAATCATATTGCGTAATGACGACCTTGTGCATCGAGACCGAGCGCTGGCCGCTGGCAACCCCATTGCGGGACGGCGGCGGTGTGCTCAGGGAGCTGGAAGTCGCTGTCGTCACGCTCCGGGACGCAGATCATGTCGGCCGCGGCGAAGCCGCCGGCGTTCACTACCACGGCGAGGATGCACGCTCGATGGTCGAGCAGATCGAGCGAGTGCGGGCCAGCATCGAGCGCGGACTGACACGGCCCGACCTGCTGGCGCTGTTGCCGGCCGGGGGTGCGCGCAATGCCGTGGATTGCGCTTTGTGGGAACTGGAAGCGTCCCGCGAACAGCGTGCGGTCTGGCAACTCGCCGCTCTTCCGGCGCCGCGGCCGCTCCTCACGACTTACACGATCGGCGCGGACTCCCCTGACGCGATGGCCGCGCAGAGTCGCGCGTTCTGCGCCGCCCGGGCGCTCAAGTTGAAGCTGCTGGGCGAGCCGCTGGACATCGAGCGCGTGCGCGCCGTGCGTGCAGCGCGCCCGGAGAGCTGGCTATGCGTCGACGCGAATCAGAGTTTCACGCCGGGATTCCTGAATACGATCCTGCCCGCGCTCCTCGACGCCAGGGTCGAGCTGCTGGAGCAGCCCTTTCCGGCCGGGAGCGAGGATTGGCTCGATGAGCTGCACTGTCCTATCCGGATTGCAGCCGACGAGAGCGCACAGGATGTACGCGACCTGCCACGCCTGCGCGGACGCTTCGCGTGTGTCAACATCAAGCTCGACAAGTGCGGTGGCCTGACCGCGGCGCTCGACATGGCACGGCGCGCTCGGGAGCTCGAGCTGGAGATCATGGTCGGCTGCATGGCCGGAACGACGCTGGCAATGGCGCCGGCCTTCCTGCTCGGCCAGCTCGCCACAGTCGTCGATCTCGACGGCCCGGTGCTGTTGCGGGAGGATCGAGCGCCGCCCGCGGTGTACGAGCAAGGTCATATCTGGTGTCCGCAGTCGGCGTGGGGATGACGACAACCGATGAATGATTCGACTCGGCCGCCAGCAGCGGACGCCCTGCCACGCCGCCTCGGCATCTGGAGCGCAGCGACCATCGTCGTCGGCATCATCGTCGGCAGCGGCATCTTTCGCGTACCCAGCAGCATTGCTGCCGAAGTCGGTTCCACGGGAGCCATCGCGCTCCTGTGGATTGTCGGGGGCCTGATCACGCTGTGTCTGGCTCTGAGCCTGGGTGAGCTCGCCGCCCTGTACCCGCGCGCGGGCGGCAACTATGTGTACCTGCGCGAGGCGTATGGTCGCGGGCTCGCGTTCGTCTACGGCTGGACGTTCCTGCTGATCAATCCGGCCATCTGGGCCGGTATCGCACTCATTTTTGCCGAGTACCTCGCGCACTTCGTGCCGATGGGGCCAGCGACGCGGCGCGCAGTCGCCGTCGGCCTCATCGCCTTCGCTACGCTGGTGAACTGTTGCTCCGTGCGCTGGGCGGTCGCCATCCAGAATGTCGCAACGACGGCCAAGGCCGTGGCGCTGTTCGCCGTGGCGGCGGCAATCTTCTCGCTGGGCTCGCCGCGCGGCGGCGCGCTGGGGCAGCCGTTGACGTTCGACATACCGAGCTTCGGCAGCTTCGGCGTCGCGTTGGTGAGCGTCCTGTTCGCGTACGAAGGCGTCGTGAGCTTCTGCTCGCTGGCCGGAGAAGTGCGCGAGCCTTCGCGCGCCCTGCCCCGGGCGCTGACGCTCGGCCTCGGGCTCGTAATCGCTTTGTATCTATCCATCAACGCAGCCTACTTGTATGCGTTGCCGCTGCAGGAAGTCGCCGCTTCGACGCTGGTTGCAGCCGATGCGACGATGAAGGTTGCCGGCCCCGCCGCCGCCAACATCGTCGCCGCGCTCGTGATGCTGACGACGTTCGGAACGGTCATGGCCTGTGCGCTCGCGGATCCGCGAGTCTTCTACGCCATGGCGCGGGACGGATTGTTCGTGCGCCGGATCGGTGCGCTGCATCCCCGCTTTCAGACACCGCACCTCGCGGTGCTGATCTGCGGCGCCATAGCAATGGCCTACGCATCCTTGCACAAGTTCGAGGAGCTGACCGCCATCTTCATCCTCGGCCTGTGGCCGTTCTACACGCTCTCGGCAATTGCGGTCATCGTGTTGCGCAGGAAGGCACCTGCGCTGCCGCGTCCGTATCGCACGCCGGGGTATCCATTCGTGCCCGTGATCTTCGCTGCGGCAAGCCTTCTGGTGCTCGGCAACTCGCTCATCGAACAGATGCGCGTGACCGTGCTGAACATCGTCATCACGCTTGCGGGAATTCCGGTCTACTATCTCTGGCAGGCACTGGCGCGTCGGCGCAATCCGCAATGGCGAGCGCGAGACAACAAGTGAGCTTGCGAGCGTAGTCGACGTCGAGGAACTCGTTGGGTCCGTGTGCGCTGGATTCGGGCCCGAGCACTCCGGTGACGAAGAACTGCGCATGGGGGAAGCGCCGCGCCAACATCGGCAGGAACGGGATCGTTCCGCCGCAGCCGAACTGAATGGCTTCGGCGCCGAAGATCTGCAGCGACGCCCGCTGCAGCGAATCGCAGAGCCACCGCGCCGACGGCGGCGCTGCCCAGCCTGACAGAGCATCGTCGATCTCAAAGCTCACATGCACAGCGTAAGGCGGATCGCTCTCGAACGCCGAACGCACTGCCTGCGCTGCGTCCGCCGCGTCGACAGACGGTGGCAATCGGCACGAAACGCGCAGCGCAATGTCTGGCGCGATCACGCTGCCCGCACTAGCTGTGGCCGGAAGTCCATCGACGCCCGTCACCGTCAGCGCGCCTCTCCAGTAATTATTCGCCAGCAGGTGGGCGCGATCGTCGACGACGCATCGGACATTCTGGAGTAGCGGCGCTTTGGTCATGATCGCAGGGCCAAGGATGCGTGCAGCAAGGGCAATCTGCTCGCCGGCGTCGGACGGCATTGCGGCACTGAGCTGCGGCAGCAGAAGCTGGCCGCTGGCAGGATCCTCGACCCGCGCCAGGAGCTGTGTCGCGACGCGCAGCGGTGTAGGCGCGATGCCGCCGGCCAGGCCTGAGTGCACCGGTGCCGACAACACGCGCACGCGGAGCACGCCCTCGATGCAGCCGCGCAGCGAAGTGGTCGACCAGAGCTGATCATAGTTGCCGCACTGCGCGTCGAGACAGATGACCAGGGAAGGCGTTCCCAGTCGGTGACCGAGCGCTTCGAGGTGTGCTTGCAAGTGAATGCTGCCGCTTTCCTCCGAAGCTTCGATCATCACCAGACAGCGCGGCAGCGCCACACCTTGTTCGCGCAACGCTACGAGGGCGCTCAGCGCACTGAACACGGAGTATCCGTCGTCTGCGCTGCCGCGCCCGTACAACCTGCCTTCGCGCTCGACCGGTTCCCACGGCCCGAGACCGGGCGCCCAACCGGTCATCTCCGGCTGCTTGTCGAGATGGCCATAGATCAGGATGCAGCCTGACGCCTCTCCCGGCACCTCGACCCACAGGAGCGGCGTGAGCCCGGCGAGCTCGTGAACCTCCACGTGAATGTCGCGAATCGGCCGCGCCCGACACCAGCGGGCGAGCAACCGGGCCGCTGCATCGATGTGCCCGTGCGCCTGCCATTGCGAATCGAACGCCGGCGAGAGGCTGGGAATCCGCACGTATTCATGCAGCAGCTCGCGGATCGACTCGCGCCATTGCTTATCGATGGAGGCGCGCAACCGCTCGACGTCGACGCTCACGCCAGCTTCGCCATTACGTGCCGCGCGACCGTGTAGTCCTCCACCGCATAGAGCGAGAGGTCCTTGCCGTAGCCCGAGCGTTTCAGGCCGCCGTGGGGCATCTCGTTTGCAAGCACGAGGTGCGCGTTGATCCACGTGCAACCGAAGTGCAGTCGCGCAGCTACGCGCAACGCCTTGCCGACATCCCGGGACCAGACCGACGACGCGAGACCGTAGGGAGAGTCGTTCGCCCATGCGACCGCCTGCTCGAGCGTTTCGCAGCGCGTAACGCTGACGACTGGACCAAACACTTCCTCGCGCACGATCTCGTCGTGCTGCTGCGCGCCGGCAACGACGGTCGGCTCAAAGAAGTACCCGCTGCTGCTGTGCGCCACTTTGCCGCCAGTGAGCAGCGAGACGTGCCTGCTTGCGACGGCCCGGTCGACCATTCCAGCGACTCGCTGCCGATGCTCCGCACTGATCAGCGGACCGAGCTCGGTATCGGGCTGCGTCGGCGAGCCGCGGCGGATCGTCGACACCGCATTGGCAAGATCGGCAGCCACGCGTTCGTACACCGGAGCGGCAACATACATTCGACACGCAGCCGTGCAATCCTGGCCGGCGTTGTAGTAACCGCCCATACGCACTGCCTGGACGACCGCATCGATATCCGCGTCCTCTGCAACGATGACCGGAGCTTTGCCGCCGAGTTCGAGGTGCGTGCGTTTCACCGAATCGACGGCCGCCGCGAGTACTCGACGGCCCGTTGCAACGCTGCCGGTCAGCGCGACCATGCGCACCTCGGGATGACGGATCAACGCTTCACCTGTGGTGCCTCCTCTCCCGCACACGATATTCGCGACGCCGGGCGGAAAGATTTCGGCCAGCAGCGGCGCCAGCGCTAGCGTCGTCAGCGGCGTGAGCTCCGAGGGTTTCAGAACTACGGTACAGCCCGCGGCGAGCGCGGCGCCGAGCTTCCATGCCGCCGTCATGAGCGGATAGTTCCACGGCGCGATCGAGGCCACCACTCCGACCGGCTGCCGACAGATCATGCTTGTGAAGCCGGGAATGTACTCACCGGCCAGTGGACCGCTCAGCGAACGAATGGCTCCGGCAAAGAAACGCAGCACATCCACGGTCGCAGGGATCTCGTCCGCGATCACGCGCGCCAGCGGCTTGCCGCAGTCGAGAGATTCGAGGTGTGCGAATGTGTCGCCGGACTGCTCGAGGCGATTCGCCAGCCTCAGCAATGTGAGCGATCGTTGCTGCGGCGTCGTCTGCGACCAGGCTTCGAACGCCCGCGCCGCCGCATTGACAGCGCACCCCACTTGCTCGGCACTCGCTTCGGGCACGTGCGCAATGAGACCGGCAGTGGCCGGATCGCGAACGGCGAGCGGCTCGCCCTCTCCGCCGACGAGTCTGCCATCGATCAACTGCTCGAGCTGCACACGCGCTCCCCCGGAGGTCACAGCCGATCGAGGGCAGCACACAATGCGCTGACATCCTCGACGGGCTGATCCCACGAGATGACGAACCGGGCCTGCCCGGAGTCCGCAGCGCCGCAGTCGAAGAACCCGAACCCCGCCCTGCGCAGGCGTTCCCTGGCGATCGTGCCGAGATCGAGGAACAGCTCGTTCGACTCGACCGGGTACATCAACCATCGACCCGCATGCGCAGCCAGTTCCTGCGCCAGCGCATTTGCGCGCGCCGCGTTTCGCTGCCATACGCCTGATTCGACGTACGCGATGAGCTGCGCTGCGACGTAGCGCGACTTCGAGATGAGGTGACCTGCCCGCTTGCGCCGCAACTCGAAGTCATGCGCCGGCGCCGGATCAAAGAACACGACCGCCTCCGCTGCAAGTGCGCCGTTCTTGGTCGCACCGAATGAGAGCACGTCTACGCCCGCCCGCCAGGTGATCTCGGCCGGCTCGCAACCGAGGAATGCGAGCGCGTTCGCGAGCCGCGCACCATCCACGTGCAGCTTCATTCCTCTGCCGTGCGCGACCTCCGCCACGGCGGAAATTTCGGCCGGCCGATAAACCGTCCCGGCTTCTGTCGCCTGCGTCAGCGACACTGCCGACGGCTGCGAGCTGTGAACGGAGACGGGATTGGCAGCCAATGCTGCCGTGAGGATGTCGGCAGCGAGCTTGGCGTGCGATCCTCGCAGCTCGATCAGTTGCGCGCCGCCCGAGAAGAACGTGGGCGCTCCGCACTCGTCCCGAATCACGTGCGCCTGCTCGTGCGCAAAGATCGCGCCGTACGCCGGCGTAACGGCAGCGAGCGCGAGTGAGTTCGCGGCCGTCCCGGTCGACACGGCGAACGCGCGCACCGGCGCAGCGAAGAACTCTCCAAGCACCGCATCGAGGCGCCGGGTCCAAGCGTCGTCCCCGTACGCGGGTGCGAACCCGCTGTTCGCCTGCACGATCGCTTCGAGGATCTCCGGACAGATCGTCGCCGTGTTGTCGCTGTAGAAGTGCATCCGAAGCTTAGCCCGAAATCATCGGCATCTGGCGCGGCGCACGGCGCGTCAGCAGCTGTGCGCCGTCGGGCATGATCACGACGTTCTCTTCGTGAAGGATCATCCTGCCCGCCTCGTACTCCATCCCCGGCTCGATGGTGATCACCATTCCGGGCTCCAGCATCGTTTCGTCTCCGGGCATGTTGGAGGGAGGCTCCGTCAGCTGCAGCCCCAGGCCGTGACCCAACCGGCCGACGTTGTTGCCGCGCATGCCGGCGCTCTCGAGGACTTTCATCATGGCCGCCCAGAGTTGCGTCGTGGTCGCGCCGGGAACCGCAGCGGCGATGCCTGCTTCCGTCGCGCGCCACACGGCGTCCTGCGCGTTCAGCGTGGCAGCACTGAGCTTGCCGAAGCCGTAGTTGCGATCGAAATCACAGAAGTAGCCATTCACGGTCGCACCGACATCGATGATCAACACGTCGCCTTCCTGTAGTGCACGCGGTCCGGGGCGGGAGATGATCTGGGCATATCCGCCGGGTCCTGAGGCTGCAGCGACAAAAGGAACGGTGTCCGCGCCACGCTTGAGAATGTCGATGGTGAGATCGCGGCAAACCTCCGCTTCGGTGCGCCCGACGGCGAGCTGCCCTGGCAGCGCTTCGAAGGCGCCGCTGACGAGCTGACATGCGGCCCGGATGTGAGCGATCTCAGCCGGCGTCTTGATCCGTCGGATCTCCCAGATGCAGGGCGCACCGTCGACCAGATCGATCTCACGCAGTCGCTCGCGGATTGCCAGAAAGTCGATGAGCGGCATGCGCAGCGCGGATTCGCGACCGAGTTCCAGGCCGATTCTGCCGAAGCGGCGTGGCAGCGACTGCAGCACGCCGCTCAGGAGTGAAACGCCGTCATCGGCGGGCCTGGGCGCGGGCCACGAGCGGATATCGTCGATCCAGCCTTGTGCGAGGAGCGGCGCGCCGATCTCCGGCACGACGGCGATACAACGACCCGCCGCGGGCACGACGATGAACCACGGACGCGTCGGGCTCTCCCAGAACTGGCTGTCGAAGCCGCTGAAGTATCGAAAGTTGGGCGGCGAGGTCACGAGCAACGCATCCAGTCGGTGCTCGCGCATGAGGGCTTGCGCACGTTGCGCGCGCCGCTCGAACTCTGCATCGTCAAAGGGCTGGAGGCGCATGGTGGATTTCCGGGTTGTTGGCGAGTTCCAGTAGAGCGTGCAGCAGCAGTTGGGCACCCTGCACGAGTTGGGACGGCTCGGTGTGCTCCGCCGGGTTATGGCTGATGCCGCGATGACTCGGCACGAAGATCATTGCGCTCGGACAAACGCGCGCCATCATCTGAGCATCGTGACTGGCGCCTGAGAGCATTCGGCGGGCCGCGAGTCCCTGCCTTGCCGCAACCTGTTCCAGAACGTCGCACAGCCCTGCATCGAAGGCGACCGGCTCGTGCCGGCTTGTGCATAGCGCTCGGGTCCGGTAGCCGGCGCGATCCAGCCGCAACAGCGCTTCGTGCAGTCGCTGCTCGGCACGCCGCAGCGCGTAAGGGGAGTCGTCGCGCAAATCCAGCGTGAATGTCGCGCGACCCGGTACGACGTTGATGGCACCCGGCTCGAACGTGATCATGCCCACGGTGGCGACGTTGGGGATGCCACGCTCTGCGGCGTCGCGGATGAGTGTGTCGGCAAGGCGCATCGCTGCGGCGCCCGCGTCATGACGCAGGGCCATCGGCGCCGTACCTGCGTGGTTGGCGACTCCCTCGACAGTCACCTGCCACCACGAGTGACCCTGCACGGCCTCCACGATGCCGATCGCCTTGTCTTCCGCTTCGAGCATCGGTCCCTGTTCGATGTGCAGCTCGACGAAGCGCGACGGGCGCAGCGCGCCGGGCGAGACGTCGCCGTCGAAGCCTATCCGTTGCAGTTCCTCCCCAATTTCGCAGCCGTCGGAAGATCGCGAGACAAGCGCATCCTCCAGGGTCAGGTTTTCGGCAATTACTCGTGAGCCCAGCAGATCCGGCGCGAAGCGCACCCCTTCCTCGTTCGTGAAGACGAGCACCGCGACGCTGGTGCGAGGCACCTCTCCAGCCGCACGCAGTGTCTGCAGCACCTCGATGCCGGCGACTACCCCGTAGCAACCATCGTACGCACCAGCGCTGACGACCGTGTCGATATGCGAGCCGGTCGCTATCGGCGGAAGGTCGGCGAGACCCTGGATGACGCCGTGGATGTTGCCGATGCGATCGATGCGCACCGCCGCGCCGGCCTCGGTCAGCCAGCGCACGACCAACTCGCGCGCTGTCTTGTCGCCGTCCGTCAGAGCGAGGCGCGTGCGACCGCCCCTCGGGTCCGCGCCTACTTCAGCCAGCTCACGCAGACGGCGCAGGAGACGATCGCCGTCGATCGCGAGGTCAGCCGCCGTCGCACGCCTTGCCATGAAACTCCCGCAGCGATCGCAGTCACGCAGTGTTGCGTCTCGTATGATCAGGGCGCGCGGTGCGGGAAATCTTCTGCCAATCGTGGGCGCGAACGATAATTTTTATCTCTTGAAACCAGCCGCGGATAGTGGCGTGCTGCGCGTCGTTGTGGATAAGCAGACTCCAACTGCTCACAGCCGGCGTGGTGCGGTGCAGGCCGGTGTCCGTTGATCCTACAACTGGCTTGGTAGTCCATTAAATTATGGTCTGAGCTGGCAACCACTGCGCAATAACCGCGTAGCTGTCCGTACCGTTGGCATGAGGGAGCGAGCCATCATGGGGATCCGGAACGTTCGCAGCGCGCTGTTCATCGCGTGCTTCTTCGGTTTCATTCAACCCTCGCTTGCACTTCCACCGCTCGATACACCGTATCAGCTCCTGGAGAGCTTCGACTTCTCGGCGGCTGAGGATGCGCGCGGCTGGGCCATCGATGGGGGCTCCTGGTTCGTGGACGGCAAGACGTTCAAAGTCACGGCGCCCGCGACAAGCTCGATAGGCTTTCCAAGCCGCTTCTGCGTCAGCTCCTCCGCCTCTCAGAGGAGGAGCAAGGCTCGGCGCGAGTTTGACCGCGTGTGCCCTGCCCCCTACCATCCTCGCCCATCCAGCAGTTGCAGGGATCCGCCGTGCTGCGCGCTTTCGTCGTTATTGGGATCTGCGTTGCCTGCGTCGCGTCCACGCCTGCAACGATGGCGGTGCGACGATTCCAGATGGCACTGTGGAACAGCGACGATCCCACGCTCTCCGAGCTGGGCTGGTTGGAATATAACCAAGCCCAGTCCCCGGCACCGCGCCGCTCGGTGTTCTTCATTCCATCATCTGCCCTCAGCAGTCCGGAAAGTTCACCGGGCGCGGGTGATCAGGGCTGGGTCGAAAAATACGACAACGCCACCGAAGCAGAGTTGCCCGCCCGGGACGCAGTTGTCAGAGATGCGGTGACTGCCCTGTTGGGGCAGATGAAGCGCGACTGGAGTCGTATCGATGCGGTGGTGATCGACGAACCGTTCCTGGCCGCAGCCAAGGGCGGCGGCTCGTCCAATCCGTGCGCGGACGGTGAACTATATCGCCGCGTGCAAATGATGCAGCGTGTGCTCGCCAACGCGGCGGCCGTCATCAGGGGCTTGGAACACGCAGAGAAGACACGCTTCTGGGTCAATTTCAGCGAACCTGAGATCGAGTGGATGAACAGCGGGGTCTGCCATTCAGTGCGATTCAACGATTGGTATATGGATGTCGTGTCAATCGACATCTACGGCAGAGACTTCTCACAGATCGAGCCACTCTATAACGCTCTGTTCGCCGATCGGCCCACCGCTTATCAGCAGTTGGCCCTGATACCGGGGACGTACTCGGCCAGCGCGCGCGCGTTCGCTGCGAATGACGTAGCGGATCGGTTGCAAGGGTTCTTCAATTACGCCAACAAGATGAATCAAAGCTGCTCGCTGCCGATCGGCCGCGTGGGCCTGACCCAAAGCGCCGACCGCTGTCCGATCTGGCTGGTCGCCGGATTCTGGGGTGGAACTGCCATGATGGAGGGAGATGACAGGGCCCCGATGTTTCATGAGTACTCCAAAGCAATCAAGGGCAGGTGGGAGCAGGCCGCGCGTGCACATGCTCCTGGCAAGCGTTGAAGTTTGGATGTCCTTCCAGGGCGTCGCCAGCGAGAGTTGCTATCGGAATCGGCACGTCTTGCGAGCTTTCCTCGCGACGGCGTGCAGTGACAGTAACGGATTCGATGCGCGAGAGAGCGTCATCAGATCGTGACGTATTGGCCGCGAACGCGGCTTCGGGCTGCGCCCGTGCTGCATCCTGTTGCGGCGTGGCCGATTGGGCGAGTGCGGTGAGATGTGCCGCAGTGAGAGCGATCGACACGAACGTCGCTCGCTGTACTGCCGCCGAGCTGCAGTTGATCGAAGATGTGCGCATGAATTTCGTCCCCATTGCCAGAGCAGCAACGTGGCGAACGATAAGTCGACATGCGTAACGCAGTCAGTTCGGGCGCGGTGACAATTCAGTCATCACGCGACTGGTCATCCATGCTGCATGCAGCGATGAAGTGGCCTATTTCACAGCACTTGCGCTGCTCATGAGCAAATGCTGCGCGGTAACTGCGCATGAGCAGATAGCGAGGTGATCGCACCGAGAGGAACCCGTGCTCGAACTGGCGAAATGCCCTCGGCCAAGGTTCCGCTTGCACAGTGATCGGCCTCGCACTGGACATCGCTTTTGCGGACGGCCCCGTCTACAGCTTCTTTGAGGTCCTGTAGCGCGATGTCGACGGCCGCCTGCGAGCGAGTGCGGCGAACATGCTGCTGACCAACGTCGTAACTACCGGCGCCAGACGCTCGGGATTCAGCCCCCTCTTCGGCAACGCGCCGTCAATCCAGAGTGTCGCCAGCCCGTGTACGGTAGACCATGCGGTAAGCACGAGCGGCTGCCAATCGCCGGCTGGCGCAACACCGGATCGCTGACAATCGCGAATCGCATCGCAGAGTATTTGCAAGGTACGCGGTGTTGCCTGTACCAGATGAGAGCTACGCGGGTCGCCGCGAAACATCACCCTGAAGTAACCGCGGTGTGTCGTCGCGAAGCTCACATAGGCGCGACCGAGCGCCGCCAGACGTGAGCTCGCATCGTCTGCAGCTGCGTCACGTTCGCGGGTCATGGCTGCTGCGAGCAAATCAAACCCTTCATCGGCAATTGCGCTCAGCAGCGCCTGACGATCGGCAAAATGATGATAAGGAGCACCCGAGGAGACGCCGGCGCGAGCGGCGAGTTCGCGCAGATTGAGGGCATCCACTCCGCGCTTGTCGATCACATCGATACTGACATCAAGCAGCGTACGCCTGAGCTCGCCATGGTGATAGCCGCTCTTTCGTCGCAGTCGCATGTGATCTGGCCCTCCGCGCGCCCGCAGGTAATGATCTAAGCAGCGATTAGACGCAAGGTGAAATGTCAAGCCACAGAATAAGCACTGCTTAGATTGTTTCCATATGCGCAGATGCCGCAGCGGATCCCGCTTCGGCAGCGGTGGCCGCATCGGGCTCGCAAACCACTGGAATGCCTTGAATTGCTGCTTTGCAGGCCACGGGCCATGGACAGTCGCGTCGCAGCCGGAAGAATTGTCGCCTGTGAGGAATCAGACAAGTTCGCGCCGCTGCATGTTTCCAGCGCACTGATGCGAATACCTTGCTTCCCGTGCTCAACACATCTGTGAACACCGATCGAGTCCACAACCATTTTCGGAGGAGAGCTGTCATGAACCCACGTCTATTTCTGATACCTGCAATTCTCGCGACGACCGCAGCATTCGGCGCCTCCGCCGATGATGCACAGGCTCAGGCGGCGGCGTTGCTTAGTCGCCCTCAGACTTCCGAATCGTCCTATCACGAGCCGGTGCCCGCCTCTTCGTCTACGCTGGCCGCCGCCGATGCGCAGGCACGCGCAGCCGCATTGCTGAGCGGAGTGCATGTTGGTCATAGCGCGAAGACGACAGTGAATGCGAGCCGCTCTGCAATCGCGTCGGATGCGCACACACAGGCCGCTGCGCTACTCAGCGGTGCGCGGATCACCGCCAAGAGCTCCGCTGTCAGCGCGACCAGCGCGACTCTGGGTCAACATCCGGCCGTGCTCGTGGCACAGCAGTGGAGGACGCGCGGCATCGATCCGAATACGTTCATCGTGGCACATCCCGCCCGGCTGGAGCTGCTTGCGGCACCACCAACTGAAGAGACATCGGTCTCGCGCGCGTCCGCCAGCCGATGATCCAGCAGAGGTGATCTCGCCCGGCTGCGGCAACTGAGGCCGGGCACTTTTTCCTTAGTGCGGATTGACAGCGAAGCTGTCTTTCAGGGCTGCAGATCGGATTCGTAATTGGTTACGAATTCAAGAAACCTCGAGACCTCGACGAGATCCTTGCCCACGAAGCGAATGCTGTGGGAATCCGTGCGCTCGACGATCCTGAGATAGCTCAGGATCTCCGAGGGGCGGTATGCCTTGAAGCGCAGATCGAGGCGCACGGGAGTGGCGAGCTTGTACGGCTTGAAGTCACCGCGCCGGGCGAGCGCGCTCGCCATTTTTTGATGGATCAACTCGACCGACTTCGCCGGCGTCAGCGTGCGGGCCGAATGAAACCCAAGTGCCCACTTGACCACTGCGCTTTCGATACCGGGCAGCGTTGCAGAGGTCTCTGCCACGACGGCATCGTCTCCGGAAAGCATGATCACCGGAACGTTGAAATGCCCGGCGATCGCCGCGTTCATGGTCGCCTCGGACATCGGGATGCCGTTGAGCCGCAGGTCCGCGAAGCGTGCGCTGGAAATCGTGTGCGCCCGCACGCCCTGGGAGTTGTGCGTCCCGGCGTGATAGCCGATGAACGCCACGGCATCGAAGCTTGCATCGATACCTTCCATCATGCCGAGGGGCCTCGGCCAGGAACGCACCACGGTCACCTCCTTCGGCAGCTGATCGATCAGCAAGTTCTGACCATTGCCGTGCGAGTCGCTTACGACAATCTCCGTCGCGCCCGCTTCCAGCGCAGCCTGAACCGCGGCGCTCGCTTCAGCCGTCATGAAAGCTCGGAAGCGCTCATATTCGAAGCCCTCTGGTCCCAGTTGATCGCCCGAGACCACCCCGGCGACGCCTTCCATGTCGACGGATATGTAGACCTTCAGCCTGCCGTCGGTGGCGGCAGGTGCGGCTTGCGCCGGCGTCGCCGCAATGAGGGCGACGTTGAGAACGAGCACCCACGATAGCGTTTTCATTCGCACCCTCCCCTCACGCTACATCTTGCTGTCGCCATTTTGCAGTACTCGCGACGCAATCGCACCGGCGAACTCGCGAGCCGGCGGATTGGGAAACGTCGCTGACCCTGCAGGGTAGTACGTCCGTTGACCTTCCTGGCGAAGGGACGGCACTATGAGACGGGATGGCGGTGCGGTTCCCGGCCCTTTTGAATTCCTACGACGAGTTGCTCATGCCTTCACACTCTGTGTCCCGCCGGGCCGTGCTCCAGGGACTGATGGCCGCCACTGTGCCGCTGGGCCCGAGTGCCTGCGCTCGTCAGGATCCGAATGCCCTCGTGGTCGGCGGCTTGCCGGTCACGTGCAATCTGACATTGCCGGTCGCTTGCGTTGCCCGGGCAACGAGCAACCGCAAGGCAAACGCCGGCGCGCCGAAGTTTGCATTCGAGTACAGCAAGTACAACGGCTGGCCGGAGATCAAAGAGTCGCTGATGGCCGGCCGCATTCAGGCCGCCTACATGCTCGCGCCGCTCGTCATGGATCTCGCCGACCGTGGCATCCCGATCAAGATCGTCTCGCTGGGTCATCGCTCGGGCGCCGTCATCATGGTGCGCAACGACTCCCAGTATCAGAACTTCCGCCAGCTCGAGGGCCGCCGCGTCGCGGTTCCGAGCCGCTTCGCTGTCGACTATCTCTTTCTGCGCCGCATGCTCGCCGAGGAGGACATGCACATCGAGCAGCTGCAGATCGTCGAAATGCCGCCGCCTGACATGCCCGCTGCCCTGTATGCGAAGGCGGTCGATGCCTATTGCACGGGCGAGCCGTTCGGGGCCGCTGCACAAAGCGCCGGCTACGCAAGACCGCTGCGGATGACGCGCGACGAATGGCCGAGATACATCTGTTGTGTGCTCACAGTGCGTGAAGAGTTAATCAGCGCGAATCCTGCCATGGTTCAGGACCTCGTCGATCATGTGCTCGGCGCAGGCGTGTGGCTCGATCAGCAGCCGGCGAACCGCGAGAAGGCCGTGCAGATCGCAGCTGCCCAGCCATACTTCAACCAGGATCCGAACATCATCCGCTTCGTCATGCAGAATCCTACCGACCGGGTCACCTACGGCGACCTGCGCATGATCCGCAGCGAGTTCGAGGAGCTGATGCAGCTGTCGATGCAGGCCGGCACGATCAAGCATCCGATCCCGTACGAAAAGTACGTCTACGAGGGCTTCGCGCGCAGCGCGAAGCCCGCGGTCATCCCGCTGTGAACGCACGCACTGTTCGAGGCTTGCTGCTGACGCTTGCAGTGCTGCTGGCGGCGACGGCAAACAGCGCGCCCGCGCTCAAGGCCGGAGTCTTCGACCCGCCCCGCGAGGCGCCGCCGTTCGCGCTGCAAAGCTCCGGCGCCGGCACCCTCGAGCTCGGCAACTATCGCGGCAAAGTCGTGATCCTCGGCTTCGGCTTCACGTGGTGCACCAACGTGTGCCCAGTCACGCTCGCGACATTGGCGCAGGCACGACGCAAGCTCGGTGCCTCCGCCGCCGACGTTCAGATCGTCTATATCACCGTCGATCCGGAGCGCGACGATCCGGCGCGCATGCACCAGTACCTGCACGCCTTCGATCCAACCTTCATCGGCGGCACGGGTACGGAACGTGCGCTCGCCGCCGTCCGCAAAGACTACGGCATAACCGCCGAGAAGCGTGACAGCGGCACCAGCTACTCGGTCGCGCATTCTTCGTTTACGTACTTGATCGACCGCCAGGGGCGGCTGCGCGCACTGATGCCCTATGGGCGCAGCGCGGACGACTACGTCCACGACCTGAAGATCCTGCTCGCGGAGTAGCCGTGCAGATGCGCTCGCTGTTCCGATGGATCCTGCTGGCATGCGGTGCCGCCGGCCTCGCGGTGTTCGGCTGGGCCGGACTGACCCCGATCGAAACGCGTGCCGACAGCGGCCGTGAGGAGCTTTTCGAGATCCCGCGCGGGACCTGGGCACGCCGCATGGCCGGCGAGGATCGCGACATTCTGCCCGACCAGATCCGCCTGACGCTCGGGATTCGCGATATCCTCGTGCTGCGCAATCGCGACGACGTGCCGCAGATCTTCGGTCCGACGCTGATGATGCCGGGCCAGAGCTTCAAGCTGCCGTTCGAGCAGGCATCGGAGTACCAGTTCGCCTGCACGGCGCACGCGAGCGGACAGATGCGAGTGATAGTGGATCCGTACCCTGCGACGCCGTGGGCCAGAATCCTGTGGCGCGCCCGAAGACTATGAACAAGATCAAAAGCACTCTGCCCGCGCTCGGCGTCATCGCCGCGCTCCTGCTCGCCTGGTGGGGCGCGATCGTCGCCACGCGCAGCCTTATCTTTCCCACGCCATGGGGCGTCGTCACCGGGACGCTCGAGCTGCTCCAGGACGGAGTGTTGTGGCGGCACATTGGCGCGTCGCTCATGCGCGTCGGCGCGGGCTTCGCGCTCGCAGTCTGCGTTGCGTTGCCGCTCGGGCTATGGATGGGCTGGGTGCGCGGCGCCTACAACACGCTGAATCCGATCTTCCAGATGCTACGCCCGATCTCGCCGATCGCCTGGATCCCGATCGCGATCCTCTGGTTCGGCGTCGGCGACGCTTCGCCGATCTACCTGATCTTCATCTCATCGGTATTTCCGATGATCGTGCAGACCACGGTCGGCGTGCACACGATCGACAAGCGCTACCTGCGGGCTGCGGAGAATTTCGGCGTGTCGCGCGCGACGCTGTTCACGCAGGTCGTCATTCCGGCAGTGCTGCCGCAGGTCCTGGTCGGCATGCGGATCGGGCTCGGCGTGGCCTGGCTGGTCGTGGTCGCCGCCGAGATGATCGCGCTGCGCTCGGGGCTCGGCTACATGATCATGGACTCGCGCAACGCGGGCAACCGCTACGACCTGGTGATCGCGGGCATGATCATCATCGGCATGATCGGCCTGTCGCTCGACGGTACCATGCGCCGACTGGAACGCATCAGGTGGGTACGCTGGCGCTATGCATAGCAAGATCGAAGTACGCGGCCTCAGCAAGAGCTTCCAGTCCGACCAGGGGCGCCTGGCCGTGATCGAAGATGTCAGCTTCACTGTTCGCGACGGTGAGATCCTGGCAATCGTCGGTCCCTCGGGCTGCGGCAAGACGACTCTCATGAACATGATCGCCGGCTTCGTGCAGCCGGACGCCGGCGCGATCGTCATCGATGGCGCGCCGCGGATGAAGCCCGATCCGAAGGGAATCCTCATCACCCAGCATGGCTCGGTCTTCCCCTGGCTGACCGTGCGCGAGAACCTGATGTTCGGCCTCAACGGACACGCGCCGCGCAACAAAGTTGAGATCGCCGATCGTTACGCCGCGATCGTCGGCCTCAAAGGCTTCGAGACGAGCTTCCCGCACGAGCTCTCGGGCGGCATGCTGAAGCGCGCGGAGCTGGCGCGCGCGCTGGTGGTGAAACCGGACGTTCTGTACATGGACGAGCCATTTGCCGAGCTCGATGCGCTGATGAGCCTGCGGATGCGCAACGAGCTGCTGCGCATCCTCGCGGAGGAGCGCCACACGGCAATGCTGATCACGCACGACGTCGAGGAAGCGATTCATGTCGCCGACCGCATTCTCGTGCTTTCACCGCGACCGGCACGAATCCAGGCCGCGTTCGACGTGCCGTTCCCGCATCCGCGCCGGCTGACCAGCGCAGCGGCGCAGGAGCTGCGGGTCGCAATCCTGCGCGAGCTTGGCGTCGATCAATACGGCGGTTAGATCACCAGCGATCATCGGCGTACGGCCCCGGCGCGCACTTCGTACCGCGCGAGCGCGGTGGCAGGCCATTTGACCCTAGCTACCGGCTGCGATAATGATAGCGGTATCATTCCGCAGGGTACCAACCGGCGTGCTGCGTGCGCGGCAGGGGGAATAGCGATGAAGAACTTGGGCTTGCTGGCGATCGCGTTGCTCACGGCGACCACCTTGCACGCTCAGCAGCGCGCGCTTTATCGCGACCCCGCGGCTCCCATCGAGCAGCGTGTGGAGGACCTCCTGGCACGCATGACGCAGGACGAAAAGATCGCGCAGCTCACGGCGATCTGGACGCAGAAGAACCAGCTGCTCGATCGCGACGGACGGTTCGATCCTGCGGCGGCGCGCCGCCTGTACCCGAACGGCATCGGCCAATTTGCGCGGCCCGGCGACCTGCAGGGGCCCGGCAATCCTTTCGAGGCTCCGTACCGGGACGTGCGCCAGACGATCGAGCTGGTCAATGCGATCCAGCGTTTCGCCCGCAGCACCCGGCTCGGTATTCCGGTGCTGTTTCACGAGGAGGGCTTGCATGGCTATGCAGCCCGCGGCGCCACGCACTTCCCGCAAGCGATCGCGCTGGCCAGCAGCTGGGATCCTGCGCTGCTCGAACGAGTATTCACGGTAACAGGCCGCGAGATCCGGGCGCGTGGCGTGCAGCTGGTACTCGCTCCCGTCGTCGACGTCGGACGCGACCCGCGGTGGGGCCGCATCGAGGAAACTTACGGCGAAGACCCGTACCTGGTCGGCGAGCTCGGTGTTGCAGCCGTGCGCGGCTTTCAGGGGCCGACACTGCCGCTCGCCAAGGATCGCGTGTTCGCGACGCTCAAGCACATGACGGGGCATGGGCAGCCTGAGAGCGGTACCAACGTCGGGCCGGCCAACATCTCCGAGCGCATTCTGCGCGAGGTGTTCTTTCCGCCGTTCCGCGCCGCCGTGGAGCGCGGCAACGCGCAGGCGGTGATGCCCTCTTACAACGAAATCGACGGCGTTCCCTCGCACGCAAATCGCTGGCTGCTGCAGGACGTGCTGCGCGGCGAAATGGGCTTCAAAGGCGTGGTCGTCAGCGACTACTTCGCCATCAAGGAGCTGATGGACGTTCATCACACGACGACCGATCCTCTCAGCGCGGCCGTCCGCGCTTTCAAGGCAGGCGTCGATATCGACATGCCGGATGGTGAGTCTTACGCGCTGCTGCCGCGCGCCCTGGCGCAGGGATCGATCGCGCAGGCCGAGATCGACACGGCAGTGCGCCGCATGCTGCGCCTGAAGTTCATGGCAGGTCTCTTCGAAGAATCGCCTGCAGACGCAAACCGTGCCGTGGCAATCACCGACAACGCTGAGGCACGTGCTCTGGCGCTCGAAGCGGCACGCAAGTCGGTCGTGCTGCTGAAAAACGATGGCGTGCTGCCGTTGCGCGCGGACCGGCTGAAGACACTCGCGGTCATTGGACCGAACGCGGCGCGCATCGACCTGGGCGGCTACTCCAACGTGCCCACTCACGCGGTCACGGTCCTCGATGGCATCCGCGCGAAGCTCGGCGACCGAGTCAACGTCGTGAGCGCCGAAGGCGTGCAGCTGACGGACAGCGGCGATTGGTACAAGGACGAAGTCGTGCTATCCGACCCGCAACGCAACCGCGAGCGAATTCGCGCAGCCGTGCAGGTCGCCCAAGGCGCCGACGCGATCGTGCTCGTGATCGGCGGCAGCAGTGCCACCAGCCGCGAAGCCTGGGCGAAGAATCACTTGGGCGATCGCGCCAACGTCGGATTGATCGGCGAGCAGAATGAGCTCGCGCAAGCGATGTTCGCGCTGCGCAAGCCGGTGGCCGTCGTGCTGATCAACGGTCAGCCGCTGTCGATCCCGGAGGTTGCAGCCGCGGCGAATGCGCTGCTCGAAGCGTGGTATCCCGGTCAGGAAGGCGGCACGGCGCTCGCGGACATTCTGTTCGGCGATGCCAACCCGGGCGGCAAGCTGCCGGTGACCATCGCGCGCTCTGTCGGCCAGTTGCCGATGTTCTACAACCAGAAGCCGAGTGCGCACCGCGGGTATCACTTCGACTCTGCCGAACCGCTGTTTCCCTTCGGCTATGGACTGTCGTACACGACATTCGACATCGGCACGCCGCGCCTCTCCGCGCCCCGCATCGCGCCGAACGAAGCCGTGAAGGTCTCCGTCGATGTGCGCAACACCGGCGCTGTCGCGGGCGATGAGGTCGTGCAACTGTACGTTCGCGACGTGGCCAGCTCGGTCACGCGGCCGGTCAAGGAGCTCAAGGGATTCCGGCGCGTAACGCTGCAGCCCGGCGCGACGACGACCGTGGAGTTCACGCTCGGCAAGGAAGCATTCGCGTATTGGAACGAGACAATGCAATACGCCGTCGAGCCCGGCGAGTTTCGGATCATGGCGGGGCCGAATTCCGTCGATCTCAAGAGCGCCGTGTTGATGGTAGGCCCGGCCGGCGAGTGAGCTCGCCGGGCCGCTATCGCTTCAGGCAGCGCAAATCGAATGACCCTGATTGCGAAGCTGGCAGTGTGTCTGTTGCCGCTCGTCGTGCACGCCTCGGCGGCGGCGCCGCTGTGCGGCCCGTCGGGGAAATTCCTCGGCAGTGCATTCAGCGCGGCTCAAGCGCCGGGCTTCGCCGAGTACTGGAACAAGGTGACGCCCGAGAACGGCGGCAAGTGGGGCCGCGTCGAAGCGCAGCGCAATGTCATGGACTGGAGCGCCTTGGACGAGGCCTACGCGCTCGCCAAATCGCGTGGCTTGCCGATCCAGATGCACGTGCTCGTCTGGGGCAACCAGCAGCCGGCCTGGATCGAGGACTTGCCTCCGCCAGAGCAGCTCGAAGAGATCCACGAGTGGTTCGCGGCTGTCGCCGAGCGCTATCCGCTGCTCGACTTCGTCGAGGTCGTGAACGAGCCGTTGCACGATCCGCCGAGCCAGCGTGGTGCAGGCGGCGGCAACTACATCGAGGCGCTCGGCGGTTCCGGCAAGACCAGCTGGGACTGGGTCCTCAAGGCATTTCGCATGGCGCGCAAGTACTTTCCGCATGCGCGACTGATGATCAACGACTACGACATCACGAACGATCGCACGGCAACGCAACGCTACAAGCACATCGTCGAGCTGCTGCAGGCGGAGCATCTGATCGATGCGATTGGTGTGCAGGGACATGCGTTCAGCACGCGCGCGGATATTCCGCCGGCCACGCACGTCGCGAATCTCGATGCGCTCGCCGCAACCGGTCTGCCGATCTACGTCACGGAGCTCGATATCGACGGCCCGACCGACGAGACGCAATTGCAGGACTATCGGCGAATCTTCCCGGTCTTCTGGGAGCATCGGGCAGTGCGCGGCGTCACGCTATGGGGATTCCGCCCGCCTCTGTGGCGCAGCGCGCAGGGTGCCGATCTGGTGCGCCAAGACGGCACCGAGCGGCCTGCGCTGCAGTGGTTGCGTCAGTACGTGCGCGACCACGCAGGTTGTTCGAGCTCGACACCGATCGGGACCATCGAGCGCTTCGATCCCGCGTTCGACACGGTGGTCGCACCCGGTGCACAAATCGAGAAGCTCGCGGAGGGTTTCCAGTGGGCCGAAGGGCCTGTGTGGATTCGCGCCGGCGGCTACCTCCTGTTCACCGACGTTCCCGCCAACACGCTTTATCGATGGTCCGCGCGCGACGGCGCGTCGATCTTCCTCAAGCCCTCCGGCTACGAAGGTCGCGACCTCGCCGGTTTACGCGAGGCCGGAGCGAACGGCCTGATCGCTGCAGATGATCGCACGATCCTGATGGCGGATTCCGGCAACCGCGCCATCGCGCGACTCGCGCTGGACGACCGACGCAAGACTCTGCTCGCGACGCACTTCGGCGGCAGGCGGTTCAACAGTCCGAACGATCTGGTGCGCCGCTCGGATGGCACGATCTTCTTCACCGATCCGCCGTACGGCCTCGCAGGACTGAATACATCGCCGCTCAAGCAACTCGACTTCAATGGCGTGTATCGCATGGCACCGGATGGCACGGTCGCGTTGCTCGATCGCACGCTCAGCTTTCCGAATGGCGTCGAGCTTTCACCGGACGAGCGGGTGCTCTATGTCGCGAACTCGGATCCGCAACGGCCGATCTGGATCGCGTACGACCTGAACGCGGCCGGCGAGCCGACCAGCCGGAAAATTTTCGCCGACGCCTCGGATCTGATCGCACCGACGGCGCCGGGCCTGCCCGACGGCATGGCGATGAGCGGCGACGGCCACCTGTTCGCGACGGCCCCGGGCGGCGTGCTCGTGTTCACGCCCGGCGGTCGAAGGCTGGGACGGATCAGTACAGGCGCTGCGATCGCAAACTGCGCGTTCAGTGACGACGGACGCACGCTGTATCTAACGTCGGACCATCTGTTGGCGCGCGTGCGATTGCATTGATACACAAGTCATTTGGACACGATAAAGGTCGTTCGTTGACGGATGTCTGCGGACGATGCGCCGATCTGAATTTCGTAGCGTCCAGCATCGACGATGTAATCCTTCGCAGCGGAATCATACCGTCGCAGGTCTTTGGAAGAGTCGACCGCAAACGTCACTTCCCTTGATTCGCCCGGCGCAAGCGCGACGCGCGCCACCCCGCGCAAATCCTTCCGTGCGCGCGACCCCTTCGCATCGACCGCACGCACATAGAGCTGCACCACTTCGTCCGCCTTCCGCTTGCCGACATTCTTCACCAGCAGCGACGCCGTCACCTTGCCGCTCGCATCTACCCGCGATCGATCCAGCCGCAGCGCCGAATACTCGAAGCGCGAATACGACAACCCATGTCCGAACGGATACAGCGCCTCGCCGTCGAAGTACCGATACGTGCGGCCCTGCATGGAGTAGTCGTCGAACGGCGGCAACTTCTCGCTCGCCTTGTAGAACGTCACCGGCAACCGCCCGGACGGACTCACGTCGCCGAACAGCACGTCGGCTAGCGCAGTTCCGCCGCGTTGTCCCGGATACCACGCGACCACGATCGCCGGCAGATGCGCTTTTGCCCAATCGATGGCCAGCGCCGATCCCGTCGTCAGGACCAGCACGACCGGCTTGCCGGTTGCGCGCAACGACTCGAGGAGTTTCTGCTGACTCGCAGGCAGCCGCAGATCGGTGCGATCGCCGCCGGCGAAGCCGGGATGGCTCACCTTCATTTCCTCGCCTTCGACGTCGCCAGTCAGGCCGCCGACGAATACGATCGCGTCGGCCTGCCGCGCAACATCCATCGCTTCGTCGAACGGCGGTCGTGCGCCGGGCCGGTGCCATGCCAGGCGTATCTCGGCATCGCGAATGTCTTCGAAATATTCGAGCCGCAAGTCGTAGGCTCTGCCCGCTTGCAGATCGATCGCAACGCTGCGGCTGCGCAAACGCTCGTTGGCCTCCCAGCCGTCGATCAGCTCGCGTCCCTCGAGGAACAGGCGAAAGCCATCGTTCGCTCCCACGACGAGCTCGTAGCGACCCGACTCCGGCGGCAGCAGTTGACCGGTCCAGCGCGCGCTGAAATCGTCACCCGCCAGTGCGCTCGCACTCGTCAGCTCGCCACGAGCGACCAGATCGTCAGTCGGTGCGCCGCGATCCCAGCGGAACGCGACGCGGGCATCGACCCGCGTCATGACCGGTGCACCGGCGAGATTTCGCCCGCGGAAATACTCTCCTTTCAATCCCTGCTGTATCGAGCCGGCTGCGGCACGCAGGTACTGCGCATCGATCAACTGAGCTGCACGCGGCTCCTCGCGACCTTCGACCAGGTCCGCACCCCGCGCGTACAACACTCTTGTGTGCGCTCCGGCCGCGTCTCGAATCCCCTGTAACACGGTTACCGGGGCGGCCGGCGTGCCGTAGTAATTTCCGAGCAGCGACATGACGTCATCGGCCGTCGGCCCGACGACGGCAAGCGTCTTGAGGTCACGCGACAGCGGCAACATTCCGTCGTTCTTCAGCAGCACGATCGACGACTGCGCCGCGCGACGGGCCAGTCGATCATGCTCCGCGGACTGATTGACGGAGTATGGAATCTGCGCCCAGCGCACGCGCTGCGGCGGATCGAACATGCCAAGGCGAAAGCGTGCCAGCATCAAGCGCTGCACGGCTGCATCGATGTCCTTCTCGCCGATCAAGCCCTGCTGGACGGCGGGCAACAATGCCTCATACGTCTTGCCGCAATCGAGATCGCAACCCTTGCTGACGCCGAGCGCCGCCGCTTCGGCCGCTGTGCTCACGATGTTGTGATGCTTGTAGATATCCTCGATGGAGTCGCAATCCGACACCACGTAGCCCTGGAAACCCCAGCGATCGCGCAGAGTCTTCTGCAGCAATAACGTGCTGGCCGACGCCGACTCGCCGTACACGCGGTTGTATGCGCCCATGACCGCAGCGACCTGCCCTTCCTGCACGAGCGCCTGAAACGCAGGCAGGTAGGTGTCATAGAGATCCTGCTCGCTCGGCCGCACATCGAAGTGATGGCGATCCGCTTCGGGTCCGCTGTGCACGGCGAAGTGTTTGGCAGTCGCGTCGACCTTGCGGTACTGCGGATCGTCGCCTTGCAGCCCCCGGACGAACGCGACGCCCATACGTGCCGTGAGCCAGGGATCCTCGCCGTAAGTCTCCTGACCGCGTCCCCAGCGCGGATCGCGGAAGATGTTGATGTTCGGCGACCAGAACGTGAGTCCCTGGTAGCGCTCCCGCAGCCCCCGACGCGCGAATTCGTGATGCTTGGCGCGCGCCTCGTCGCTGATTGCAGTCGCGATCTCGTACATCAGGTCACGATCGAAACTTGCGGCCAGGCCAATGGCCTGGGGAAACGCTGTCGCAGCGCCGGCCCGCGCGACGCCGTGCAATGCCTCGTTCCACCACTCGTATTGCGGCACGCCGAGCCGTGGAATCGCCGGCGCGTTATTGCCCAGCTGCGCGACCTTCTCTTCGAGTGTCATGTGCGCGACCAAGTCGGCCGCGCGCGCTGCGAAGCTCAGATGCAGATCGCGATATGCCGGCTCCGCACGCGCATAGGGTCCGACGACGGCTCCGACGAAGCCCCCGGCGACATCCGTGCTGAGGATCGAGCCGTCGTCGTTCTCTTCGAGCGCACGCCAACTGCCGTCCGGCGCTCGATACCAGAACGAGTATGCACGGGCGTTGCCGCTGATCCTGAGTTCGAGCTGAGTCGCCGCCGGTACCGTCGCTGCGGCAAGAGTCTCCTGGCGCTCGCCATTCCTCTTCTCGACAAAGACCTCGACCGACGTGCCGACGCGACGGGTGCCGAGGAAGTACCAGTGCGTCTCGTTCTGAAATGCCGCGAGGCCCGCTGCTGTGCCCGCGTTCAAGGGCATGCGCAACTGTGTTGTCGCGTCGAACACCAAGTGCTGCTGACGACGTGCGAGAAATGCAGGAGTCGCGACATCATCGAGTCGCGTGACTTGCGGATCGATGCTGAGTGCACCCGGAGTGCTGCGCAAGTCGAACCACTCCCGAGCGCGCAACTGCAACCAGCTCCTATCGAGCGCTTCCTCGTCGAACTCATCCCGCCACGTGAAGTTGCCGGACAGCGGCTCCTGGTCACCTGCCGCCATGAAATTCGGCCCGCGCACCTCCTGAGGAATCGCGCGGCCGTGCTCGAGGATGATTGGCCAGCCATCGCGCCACTTGACCGGCAATAGAAAGGTCTCTCGCCCCGTGTTGTAGTGCACGCCCTCATAGGTACGCGTCGCGAGAAACGTCGCCCACCAGGATCCGTCGGGGGCTTGCACCAGATCGGCATGACCTGCATTCGTGATTGGCTGCTGGCGATCGGCCGGTAAGTCGCGCTGCGTGAGGATCGGGTTGCCCGCATACGCCTCGAACGGTCCCCACGGCGAGCGGGCGCGCAGCACGACCTGCGAATGCTGTGGGCCCGTGCCGCCTTCGGCGCAGCTCAAGTAGTACCAGCCTGCCCTCTTATATATGTGCGGCCCTTCGATCCAGATCGGGTTCTTGCTCGGCTCGACGCCGCCGTCGACCAGCACTTTGCGCGGACCTTGCAGCTGCAGTGTCGCCCGCTCGAACTGCTGGATCCAGATTGCGCGATGGCCGTTGTAGCGCGGCGTACCTTCCGGTGGACCGTTGTTCAGCACGTACGCACGTCCGTCGTCGTCGACGAACATCGATGGATCGATACCGCCTTCCAGTTCCGGCAACCACGTCGGATCGGACCACGGTCCCGCGGGATTCTTCGCAGTCACGACGTAGTTGCCGCCGCCGTCCACGAGCGTGTTGAACACGTAGAACAGGCCGTCGCGATACTCGATGCTCGGCGCAAACACGCCGCGCGACACACCGAGCTTGCTGAAGTCGAGTTGCGACGGTCGATCGATGACGTTGCCGATCTGCCTCCAGTGGACGAGATCGCGGCTGACGAACACCGGGATGCCGGGGAAATACGCAAACGTCGAGTGGACCAGATAGAAGCGATCGCCGGCGCGCGCGATGCTCGGATCCGGATGGAAGCCGCTCAGGATGGGATTGCGGTAGTGCCCCGGCGGCAACGGCTGCTCGAAGGCAGCATCGCGTCCGGTGTACTCGAACCAGTCGTACACGACTGGCTCAGCTTGCGCGAAGCTGCCAACGAACAGCGCACCGAACGCAAGCAACCGGCGACGTAGCATCATGCTGGCGAGCTTCGGTGTGGAGTCATGGCTGAACCTCGATCTGAAACGGACCAGCGGGGAGTCGCGCCGCGTCGAACAAAGTGCAGACGGGGCTGTCGGCCCAGCAATAGCGCACGCGAGTCGCCGCTGTGAACGCGGCCGCATCGAGGTAGACGCGTTCGCCTTCGATTGACGCCTTGGCGTAACGGCATGAACCTGCATCTCGTGTGCACAGCTCGAAGCCAATTGGTGCGTCTGCGCCGTAAGCAATCAAGTGATCGGCGACGTCGCCGAATGTCACGACGATGTTCGTGCCGTTTCTGCGCGCGCTGAGCGCGACGGGACCGGACGACGCGATCTGCTCGCCATAGACGACGCGTCGCGCGGCTCGTGCCAGGCGGCGCCCGACTTCCTGCTTGTTCGGTGGATGAATGTCATAGCGCTCGCCGATATCGATTGCGATAGCGAGGCCAGCATGCACATCGTTCGCGACAGCCAGGCGTTGTGCTTCGCGCACTTCCGCCCAACCGCTCTCGGCTGGCGCTGTCGGCGGCTGTCCGTAGTTCGCCAGTTGCACGATCAGAAATGGCAGCTCCGCGCCGAACCTCCCGCGCCAGTCGGCCATGAACCGCGTTAGCAGGTCCTGGTAGGTGCTGGACGTGCCGGTGTTCGCCTCGCCTTGGTACCACGCGACGCCGCGCATCGATAGATCGCCTAGCGGCGCGATCATGGCGTTGTACAGAGCAGTCTTGCCGCGCGTCGGATCCCACGGGGGACGCGGTGGCTCTTCGATTCCCGCGGGGGGGAGCTGGTAGCGCCACTCATTCTCGAGACGCACGGTCGAACCGTCAGCGAACTGCAGCGCCACGGGACCGGCGAGTCCGCCGAATGAATAAGTGTCTAGGACATTCACGACGATGACGTTCTCGCCGGCCTTCAGCGTGCCGCGCGGCAACCTGTACGCGCGTCCGGGACCGGGCAGGATCACCGGCTCTGTATCGGCCTGCGATGCTCCAGCCGCGCTGCCGATCGGCCTGCTGTTGATCCACGTCTGATCCATTTCGTCGACGCGGCCCAATGACAGCACCGCCTGCTGCTGCGCTTGCTCGGCAGACAAGTTAACTGTTGTGCGATACCACAGCATGCCGTCGTAGCTCGCCAGCTCAGGGACGCCCCATTGTTCCCAGTATCCGAGTGCGCGTGGCACGACGCGCCACGCTCCGGCTGGCTCGACGGTCCACGGCGCGGACTCACGGCGGCCTTGCGTTCGTTGCAGCCACCATGCTTCCCACATCAAGCCCCAACGCGCGTTTGCCGCAGCGGGGCGTTCCGCGTACAGCGCGAGAACATCGAGTGCATCGTCGTTCCCTCCTGCTGCGCGCAACGCCCCTTCGCTCATCCAGGGCTCGATCCTGGATCCACCCAACGCCGAGACGATCAGACCCATCGGAACCTCGACCGTCTTGCGCAACTCGCGCGCAAAATAGAAACACGCAGCCGAGAAATCTGGCACGGACGCGGGGGTTGCGACCTGCCACATCACCGGCTGCGCGAACCGATCGAGAGGGCGCGGGCTGCTGGTCTCCGCTACCGTCAGCATGCGAATGGCATCGTTCGCCGAGTTTGCGATCTCAGAGCGGGAGTCGAGCGAGCGAAGCACTTGCAAGACCATGTTCGACTGGCCGGAGCACAGCCACACGTCGCCGACGAGCACATCGCTTGCGGTCTGAGCCTGCTCCGACTGAGTGCGAACCACGAGCTCGTGAGGGCCGCCGGCCGGCATTGCGGGCAGCGTCGCATGCCAGTGTCCGCGCTCGTCAGCTCGAGCCGAGGCAGTGTGGATGCCAAGTGAAACACTGAGCGTCTCGTGCGGCGCTGCTTCGCCCCACACGTTGATCGGTTCATCGCGCTGTAGCACTGCGTGATCCTGGAACACGGGGTTCAGCAGCGTTGCGGCGTTGCCGGCACCGGCAATGCTCAAGCACGCAAGCGCGCACAGTCTAATGTCCGGGCGCATACGGAAAGCTCAGTGACTTGTAGTAGTCGAGCGAATGCTCGGGCGGCGGCAGGCCGGACGGAATTGGCCGCTGCGAGAAGGTCTGGAAGTAAGCGACGCAGGCGTCGCGCCACCACCTCGCCTCCTTCTCCTGGATGCGCAGGAACGTTGCGACTTGCTCGCGACGTTCCGCATCCACCAGCGGTCCGACTTCATCCCAGGTCTCGCGCATCTCACGCACGACATCTACGCCGTGCGTGTAGCGATACACGAGCTCGTCCCAGAGCATGCGGCCCGAAGGCATCCGATAGCTCCAGGGGACATGATGGAACCACAGCAGATAATCCTGCGGGACGCGCCGCAAGTCGCCGAATTCTGCAGCGACGGGTGCGGCGTACTGCGCGACGGCGTTGCTGCCACTCGCACTGCGATCGAAACCGATGCCTTGCGCGTCCGCGCGATGAAAATACACGGGCGTCCAGTCTGCACGCCTGCCGCCATCGAACCACGGCTGCGGGCCATAGTGATGACCCTCAGCCATCAAGTGGTGCAGCCCGAGCGGGGTCATGTAATCCACGACCGCCTGACGCGACCTCATCATCATCTCGACGACTCGCGCCACGAACATCGCGTCGTCGCTGAATGTCATGCGCACCCAATCGCGCGCGATGTCCTCGGCAGACGAGGTCGGGCTCCACGCGAGCCGGCCGAACGCATACCAATTGGCCTGATCGAAATGCGAGCCGCTCCAGTTTCGATCGGTACCAATGTTGGCAACACCTGCGAAGCCGGTGTGTGCATAGCCGTGCAGCGAGCCATCGATGACCTTCGCAACCGTGGACCCCGGACCGCGCGCGTAAGTGTCCGCGCGCAGCACTTCCTCGTACAGCGTGCCCAGATACGCGAAATGCGTCGCGAAGCCGAGATACTCTTTGGTGATCTGCACTTCCAACACGAGTGGCGTGCGCGGCATGGCGCCGAACAGCGGATGGAACGGCTCGCGCGGCTGGAAATCGATCGGCCCGTTCTTGACCTGCACCATCACGTTGTCGCGAAACTTGCCGTCCAGCGGCTTGAACTCGCTGTACGCCTGCCTGGCGCGATCGTCCGGTTGCTCGTTCGAGTAGATGAAGGCGCGCCACATCACTACACCGCCGAAGGGTGCGACCGCATCGGCGAGCATGTTCGCGCCGTCGACATGCGAACGTCCGTAATCCTGCGGCCCGGGCTGACCCTCGGAGTTGGCCTTGACCAGGAAGCCGCCGAAGTCGGGGATCGAGCGGTATATTTCGGCGGCCTTGGCCCGCCACCACTGCTTGACGGCCGGGTCTGCTGGATCGGCGGTGCTCAAGCCGCCGATCTCGAGCGGCGCCGCGAAGCGTACCGTCAGCAACACGCGGATGCCGTAGGGGCGCAGCACGTTGGCAAGCGCCGCTGCCTTCGCCAGGTAATCAGGCCGGAGGCTGACCGCGTTCGAATTGACGTTGGTGAGCACCGTCGCGTTGATGCCCAACGAAGCGTTGGCACGGGCATAGTCGACGTAGCGCGGATCGATGTAATCGGGAAGCTTGTGCCAATCCCAGATCGACTGGCCGGCATAGCCGCGCTCGACGCTGCGATCGAGATTGTCCCAATGATTGAGAACGCGCAGCTGGATGGCCGGCCGCTCCTGCAACTCCAACCGGTCCAGAGGCTGCCGGGTCTGCATCAGGCGCAGCAGGTGAAAGACGCCGTACAGAACGCCCACGTCGTCTTCCGCAGCAATGACCAGAATGCTATGCCCATCGCTCGTGGCACTGTGAATCGCATATCCCTGCGATCCCGGCGGCGGCAACGACAGCTGCAGCTCCGCGAGCAACGGCAAGGAGCGTCGGGTACCAATGACGAGTGCACCGTCTTGCGATACACCTCTTACCGAGACGAGCGAAACTCCGAGCAGTCCCTGCAGCCCGCGTTCTAGTTCTGCACGTGCTGCCCGCAACGTGGGCGATGCACTCCCAGCGACGAGTTGCGTCAATGCCGCGCGGTAGCGGTCCGCCCAGGGCTGTTCGACAGGCCGGTAACGCATCCACAGGTCGTAGCCATCCTCCGCGGAGGCGACAGACGCTGCTGCGAGCCCCGCGACCCACAGCACGACCGCGAGGCAAACCACCCGACGAGCGCCCACGCCAGCCACCGCCAACGTTACCAGTGCACTGATAACGGTAACACGCCGACCTTATTCGCTTCCACCTGCGGGCAGCGTGAGCAATAATCCGAGCCATGCGAGTGAAGAACGCCGCGCGCACCGAGCGACGCAAGGGCGATGCCGTTACGATCCACGAGGTCGCACGCCACGCCGGCGTCTCGCCGATGACAGTGTCGCGCGTGATGAACAGCAACAGCAACGTGCGTGACACGACGCGCGAACGCGTCATGCGTGCTGTGCGCGAGCTCAACTACACGCCGAACGCCGCTGCTCGCTCGCTGGCTGCCGCGCAAGGGACTCGCATCGCGCTCATCTACACGAATCCGAGCGCCGCTTACTTGAGCGAACTGCTCGTGGGTGCACTGGCCGGCGCCGCCCGCACTGCCGCTCAAATCGTGCTCGATACATGGGACCACATGACCCACGCCGCTGAGCGTGCAGCGGCGCGCAAGATTGCGCAGAGCGTCGCTGGGGTGATCCTGCCACCGCCGCTGTGTGAGTCGAAAGTCGTGCTGTCAGAGCTGACTGCCGCCGACATTCCTGTAGTCGCGATCGCGTCGGGCCGTTTTCAGGCTGACTTGTCGAGCGTGCGCATCGACGACTTCCGTGCAAGCCACGAAATGACCGAGCATCTGATCGCCGCGGGCCATCAGCGCATCGGCTTCATTCGCGGCGATCCGAATCAGACGGCGAGCGCATTGCGCTACGAAGGCTTCCAGGCTGCGATGACGCAAGCGGGCCTGGCGATCGATCCCGGGCTGGTCCACCAGGGCTACTTCACCTATCGCTCCGGCCTGGAGGCCAGCGAAAAGCTGTTGAGTCGCAAAACCCCGCCGAGCGCGATCTTCGCCAGCAACGACGACATGGCCGCCGCTGCCGTTTCGGTCGCGCATCGCCGCGGCCTGGACGTGCCCCGCGACCTGTCCGTCGTCGGCTTTGATGACACCCCCATTGCGACGACGGTCTGGCCGGAGCTGACGACCGTTCGCCAGCCGATCGCTGCCATGGCTGGCTCTGCGATCGAGCTATTGTTGCGCAGTATCCGTCTGCGCAAGGATGGCGAAGCGCGCTTGGTCTCGGACCACGTCATGGCCCACGTGCTCATCAAGCGCGATTCCGTGGCGGCCCCGCGCAAGAGCTGACGTTCCAGGCCGGCGGGCGCCCCGGCGACAGGCGTGCGACTTGTATTCTGATAGCGCTACCACTACCCTGCTGAACGACAGCCCTTTGGCTGGGATAGGCCCGTGACGGTGCCAGGCGTAAATCTCGTTCAACACCTTCCGAAGGACTGGCGTGACGCGCTACTGGTCGGCCGCCTGGATGCGGGCGCCGGTCCCGTCACTGTCATGGTCGTCGACGGGCGCGTCCGCGATGTTTCGCGCAGCACGCCGACGGTAAGCGAGTTGCTGAACGCGTGGTCCGGCTCGGTGCCGGCCGGCAAGGATCTCGGTTCGCTGGACGAGCTGCCGATCACGGCGGCCTTCGCCGGCGAGCCGACACTGCGCATGCTGGCGCCGTGCGACTTGCAATGCATCAAGGCCTGCGGCGTCACCTTCGCCGTCTCGGCCGTCGAACGAGTCATCGAAGAGCGTGCACGCGGGGACTCGGCGCAGGCGCAAGCCATTCGCGATGCGCTCGGTCAGAAGGTCGGCGCAGACATCCGCGCGGTGCGGCCGGGCTCGGCCGAGGCAGCACGATTGAAGGACGCGCTGATCGCCGATCGCCTTTGGTCGCAGTATCTCGAAGTCGCAATCGGGCCCGACGCAGAAGTGTTCACGAAGTCCCCGGTGCTGTCGTCGGTTGGCTGGGGCGATTGGATCGGCGTACGCAGCGAGTCGCAGTGGAACAATCCTGAACCGGAGATTGTGCTGGCGTGCGATGGGCGCGGCCGCATCCTCGGCGCCGCTCTCGGCAACGATGTGAACCTCCGCGATATCGAAGGACGCAGCGCTCTGCTCCTCGGCAAAGCCAAGGACAACAATGCGAGCTGCGCGATCGGGCCGTTCATCCGCTTGTTCGACGGGCGCTTCACGCTCGACCAGGTCCGCAGCACCGTGATCGCGCTGCAAGTGCAAGGTGCCGAGGACTACTGTCTCGAAGGTAGCAGCTCGATGTCGCTCATCAGCCGCGACCCTGCCGATCTCGTGCGGCAGACTCTCGATCAGCATCACTATCCTGACGGCTTCATGCTGTTCCTGGGCACGATGTTCGCGCCGACGCAGGATCGCGGCGCGCCCGGGCGCGGCTTCACTCACAAATCCGGCGATATCGTGCGAGTCTCAGCACCAGCGTTGGGGGCACTCGTGAACAAGGTAACGACCTCGCAAGAGGCACCGCCGTGGCAGCTGGGAATCGCCTGGCTGATGCGCAACCTGGCACAGCGAGGGTTGCTCCCCCGTTCGCAGGAGGATCGATGACTGCGCACTCCGTCTATCCCTCCTTGCGAGGCAAGCGCGTCGTCGTCACTGGCGGCGGTTCGAGCATCGGCGCGGCCATCGTCGAGCGTTTCGCTCAACAAGGCGCTCGCGTCGCATTCCTCGACATCGCGGAGACGGACTCGCGCGAGCTCGAGCGACGTCTCGCGGACAACGAGACGCCGCCGCGCTATTACAAGTGCGACCTGACGGATAGCGCAGCGATCCGCGAGCTGTTTCCGCGTATCCGCAGCCAGCTCGGGCCGATCGACGTGCTCATCAACAATGCAGCGAACGACGATCGGCACAACGTCGAAGAAGTCACGCCGGCCTATTGGGACGAGCGCATTGCGGTCAACCTGCGCCACTATTTCTTCTGCGCGCAGGCCGTCATCGCCGACATGAAGATGGCTCGCGCCGGTACCATCTTGAATCTCGGCTCAGTCTCCTGGCACCTGGCGCTGCCGGGCCTCGCCATCTACCAAACGGCGAAAGCAGGCATCGAAGGCTTGACGCGCGGGCTGGCGCGCGACCTGGGCGTGTTCGGTATTCGCGTCAACTGCGTCGTGCCCGGCGCGGTGCGTACGCCGCGACAAATGAAGCTGTGGTTTACCCCGGAGGAGGAAGCGCGCACGATCGAGCAGCAATGCCTGAAAGTACGCGTCGAGCCGCACGACGTCGCCGCGATGGTTCTGTTCCTCGCGTCGGACGACGCGCGCATGTGCACGGCACATGAGTACTTCGTCGACGCCGGCTGGCGTTGAGTGCGTTTGGGCGCTCGCTGCCGAGCTCGGCGAGGGCCCGATCTGGTCGGCGCGCGAACGAGCAGTCTGGTTCGTCGACGTCAAGGGACGCCACGTTCATCGCTACGATGAAGCCACTCGCGCGACACGGAGCTGGCGAGCACCGGAAGATGTCGGTTTCATCGTAACCGTCAGCGGCGGCCGATTGATCTGCGGCCTGAAGAGCGGGCTCTACCAGTTCGATCCAGACGGCGGCACATTCCACCTGCTCAGACTGGTCGATGCCGGGCACCCGCGCAATCGACTCAACGACGCGCACGTCGACGCTGCCGGTCGGCTATGGTTCGGCACGATGGATGACGATGAGGCCAGCCCGAACGGGGCGCTGTATCGCTTCGATGGGAGGCGACTGCACCGCTGCGACGACGACTACGTCATCACCAACGGGCCGGCGACGAGTCCGGACGGACGAACGCTCTACCACATCGACACGCTGAAGCGCGTGATCTATGCGTTCGCTCTCGCCGCCGACGGCTCACTATCGCAACGACGCGTGTTCGCGCGCCTGACCGAAACCGACGGTTACCCCGACGGTCCGGCCGTCGATGCAACGGGCTGTATCTGTGTCGGACTGTTCGGCGGCTGGGGCGTCAACCGCTATTCACCGTCCGGCGAGTTGCTGAGCAAGCTTCCCTTACCGGTCGCAAACTGCACCAAGGTCGCCTTCGGCGGCGACAATCTGCAAACGCTGTACATCACGACCGCCTGGAAAGGTCTCACTCCCGAGCAGCGCGCGCAGCAGCCGCTTGCAGGTGGACTGTTCGCGGCGCGGGTGGATACGCCGGGTCTGCCGGCAAACCTGTTCGCTCACCAGCCCTGAGCGACGCTGGCCACGATCTTCTGGTGCGCCGGACGGCTAGTGACATTTTGTCTGAGTATTGAAATACTGCGGTTCCCTGGTCTCGGAGGTCGGCATGGCACTCGGTCGGGCCCGGCGCTGGATTGCTGTCCTGGTCTCGCTGCCGGCATTCAGCCTGCCCGCACTTGCTCCTGCTGCTGTGGAAGCAAAACGCGTGGACTTCGGCACGCTGCAAGACGGCACGCGCGTGGCTGCGGCCGAGCTGTCCAACAGCGCCGGCATGTCCGTGCGCATCATCGCATTGGGCGCTGCGATCCAGTCGCTCAGCGTTCCCGATCGTCGCGGCGTGCGCGAGGACGTGGTCCTGGGCCACGACTCGCCGCGCGAGTACGTGGCGAAGCCGCAATACTTCGGCGCGACGGTCGGTCGCTACGCGAACCGCATTGCGCGCGGCAAGTTCACGCTCGATGGCCGCGAGTACACGCTGGAGACGAACGACGGGCCGAATCATCTGCACGGCGGAGTGCACGGGCTCGACAAGGTGCTGTGGAAGATCGACGACGTCAGCAGCGGCCCACCTGCGCGCGTCGTACTTAGTCACGAAAGTCCGGACGGTGCTGGCGGCTATCCCGGCACACTGACGATCACCGCCACTTACACGCTGAACGAGCGCAACGAGCTGGCAGTGGAGTACCGTGCGAGGACGGATCGGCCGACGATCGTGAACATCACCAATCACTCCTACTTCAACCTCGCTGCCAAAGGCGACGTGCTCGGTCATCGACTCAAGCTGTCCGCTGACAGTTACATGCCGGTCGATGCAACACTGATCCCTACCGGCGAGCGCCGCAGCGTCGCCGGCACGCCCTTCGACTTTCGGCAACCGCGCACCATCGGCCAGTCGATTCGCGCTGGAGGTGACGAACAGCTGCGCATCGGACGCGGCTACGATCACAACTTCGTGATAGCGGGTGAGCCGGACCCGCACGGGCTGCGATCGGCAGCGTGGCTGGAAGATCCGGTGTCTGGCCGCGTCCTGGAAGTGCTCACGACTGCGCCAGGCGTGCAGTTCTATTCCGGGAATTTTCTCGACGGCACGGTTGTCGGCAAGGGCGGTCGCATCTATCGTCAGGGCGATGCGCTGTGCCTCGAGCCGCAGCTGTTCCCCGACACGCCGAATCATTCTGATTTTCCCAGCGCGCGGCTCGATCCGGGCCGTGAGTACGTGAACATGATGGTCTTCCGCTTTTCGGTTTCACGCCCATGACTCACTCCCACGACGATAACCGTACGGCCACACGGCGCCTGCGCTCGCGCGCCTGGTTCGATGACCCCGCCAACACCGACATGACGGCGCTCTATCTCGAGCGCTACATGAACTTCGGCTTGTCGCTCGCCGAGCTGCAGTCGGGCAAGCCGATCATCGGCATCGCGCAGACCGGCAGCGATCTGTCGCCGTGCAATCGTCATCATCTGGTCCTTGCCGAGCGCGTCCGCGAAGGCGTGCGCGAGGCAGGCGGAATCGTGCTGGAGTTTCCGGTGCATCCGATCCAGGAGACCGGCAAGCGGCCGACCGCCGCCCTGGATCGCAATCTCGCTTACCTCGGCCTGGTCGAAGTGCTGTTCGGCTATCCGCTCGATGGCGTCGTGTTGACGATTGGCTGCGACAAGACCACGCCGGCGTGCTTGATGGCCGCGGCGACGGTGAATCTGCCGGCGATCGCGCTGTCGGTTGGCCCGATGCTCAATGGCTGGTACAACGGCCGCCGCACGGGCTCGGGCACGATCGTGTGGCGTGCGCGCGAGCTGCTTGCAGCTGGCGAGATCGACTATCAGGGCTTCATCAAGCTCGTCGCGTCGTCGGCGCCTTCGACCGGCTACTGCAACACGATGGGCACTGCGACCACGATGAACAGCCTGGCTGAAGCGCTGGGCATGTCCCTGCCGGGCTCGGCTGCCATTCCGGCGCCGTTGCGCGATCGGCAGGAAGCTGCATATCTCACCGGCAAGCAGATCGTCGAAATGGTCGCTGCCGATCGCAAACCATCCGATATTCTGACGCGTGAGGCATTCATCAACGCGATCCGCGTCAACTCTGCGATCGGCGGTTCCACGAACGCTCCGATCCATCTCAACGCGCTCGCGCGACACATCGGCGTCGAGCTGACGCTCGCCGACTGGCAGACGTACGGCGAGGACATTCCGCTGCTCGTGAACCTGCAACCGGCCGGCGAGTACCTCGGCGAGGACTATTACCGCGCGGGAGGTGTGCCGGCAGTGATCGCCGAGCTCACGCGACAGGGGCTGATCCATGAAGCGGCGCTCACGGTGAACGGCCGCACGATCGGCGAGAACTGCCGGGACGCGAGGATTCTCGACACCGAAGTGATCCGTCCGTTCGGACGGCCGCTCAAACAGCAGGCTGGCTTCACGGTGCTGCACGGCAATCTGTTCGATGCAGCGATCATGAAGCTCAGCGTCATCTCCGACGATTTCCGCGCGCGTTATCTCTCGAACCCGGCCGATCCGCTCGCCTTCGAGGGACGCGCTGTCGTGTTCGACGGGCCGGAGGACTATCACGCGCGCATCGACGATCCCGCGCTCGCTATAGACGATTGCACGTTACTGTTCATGCGCGGCACGGGGCCGATCGGCTATCCCGGCGCGGCCGAAGTGGTCAACATGCGGCCGCCGGCCGCGCTCATCAAAGCAGGTATCCATTACTTGCCCTGCATCGGCGACGGGCGCCAGTCAGGCACATCAGGATCCCCGTCGATTCTCAATGCGTCGCCCGAAGCTGCGGCTGGCGGCGGTCTCGCGCTGTTGCGCACCGGCGATCGCGTGCGCATAGATCTTGGGCGCCGCGAAGCGAACGTCCTCATCAGTGACCAGGAACTGCAGTCACGGCGTCGCGAGCTGGAACAATCCGGCGGCTATCCGGCGCCGCCGCATCAGACGCCGTGGCAGGAGATTCAGCGCGGCTGCGTGGGACAGCTCGATACCGGCGCGGTGCTGGAATCTGCGACGAAGTATCAGCGCCTGGCGCAGAAGATCGGGACGCCACGACACAATCATTGACCTACAGCGCCTGTACCGGCATCGCAGCCGAGTCTGCTCGCGCGATCAGATTTCGCAACGGCAGACGAAACGGCTGCGCGGCGATTTCGAACATGTCGCCGTCACGCACCTCGACACCGGCGGCAAACGACAGCGTAGCTGTTCCGAAGAAGTGCACGTGTACATCGCCAGGACGACGAAACAACGCGTACTTGAAATGGTGATGCTCGAGGTTGCGCAGCGAGTGCGACATGTTCGCTTCACCGGTGAGGAACGGCATCTCCCAGAGCGTTCGGCCTTCGCGCACGATGCGGGAAGTGCCGCGCACATCGGGCGGCAGCTCGCCGGTGAGCAGCTCGGGGCCGAGCGCCGCCGGGCGCAGCTTCGAATGCGCGAGCCATAGATAGTTGGCGCGCTCCGTGACGTGATCGGAGAACTCGTTCGCCAGGCAATAGCCGAGACGCCGCGGCTGGCCGTCGTCCCCGATGACATAGATTCCGGCGATCTCCGGCTCTTCGCTGCCGTCGAGTGCGAAGTCGGGCGAGGGAATCGCTGCGCCCGGCGCGACGATGCACGAACCGTCGCCCTTGTAGAACCATTCCGGTTGCACGCCCACTTCGCCGTCGCGCGGCTTGCCTCCCTGCACGCCCATCAAGAACATCCGCATCGAATCCGTCGCGCTGCCAGCCGCAGCCGCGCGATGCATCCTGTCGCGGCCCTCGGCGGAGCCGAGATGCGTCAAACCGGTGCCTGTCAGATGCAGATGCGCGCTGTCGCGATGATCGATCGGCGCGAGGATTCGCTGCTCGCTGAGCGCATGCTCCAGATCGATGCGCTCGGCGGATGCATGCCGGAGCGCCTGCGTTTCGAGAGTGGAGCCGCTCTCCATGGCCGCTCGCGCCAGCTCATACGTACTCGCGACTCCTTCGATCCGCCATGCATCACCACTGTCGTCGGCAGCAGCGACGATGCGGACGCCATCCTTCGAGCGCAACTGCATGAGCCGGATGCTCATCGCTCTTTGCCCGTCCGACCGTCGCGATAGACGCCATCGAGCCGATGCGGCAACGACTCCACGACTTCGCGGCGCAACGAACGCGGTAGCAGCGCATCCGGAAAGTCCTGATAGCAGACAGGCCGCAGGAATCGCTCGATCGCGAGCGTCCCGACGGATGTGCTGCGTCCGTCCGAGGTCGCCGGGAACGGTCCGCCATGCACCATCGCGTGCGCCACCTCGACGCCGGTCGGCCAGCCGTTCGCAATCAATCGACCGGCCTTGCGCTCGACGATGGGCAGCAAGCGTGCGGCGAGTGCATGGTCCTGAGCCGTGAGATGCAGCGTCGCGGTCAGCTGCCCTTCCAGATGTTCCGCGACTTCGAGCATTTCCGCTTCTGTCGCACATCGAACGATCACCGACGAAGCACCGAATACCTCGTTCATCACATCTACGCGCTGTAGAAGATCGCGCGCGCCGACCGAGAACAGCGCTCCGCGTCCGCAGTACGTGCCCTGCGACTCGGCACCACGCGCCAGCAGCGTCACCCTGTCGTGGTCGAGCAAGTGCTGGACGCCTCGTTCATAAGCGGCGTGGATGCCGGATGTCAGCATGACGCCGGGAGCCACCTTTCCGAGCGTAGCCCCTGCCGAGGCGATGAACCGTTCGAGCTGCGCGCTTTCGAGTGCGATCACCAGGCCAGGATTCGTGCAGAACTGCCCGACGCCCAGCGTCAACGAGCCGACGAAGTCCTGCCCGAGCTTTTCGGCACGTTCGGCCAGCGCCGCGGGTAGCAGGAATACCGGGTTGATGCTGCTCATCTCGGCGTACACGGGAATCGGCTCAGGCCGCTCGCTCGCGATCTTCATCAGCGCGAGGCCGCCGGCGCGCGAGCCCGTGAAGCCCACTGCCTTCACGTGCGGATGCGCGACCAAAGCCGCGCCCAGTGCTCGGGAGTTACCGTTGAGCAGTGAGAACACTCCTCCTGGCAAATCGCACGCCTTGACCGCGGCCGTCACCGCCTGCGCCACGAGGTCACTCGTGCCGGGATGCGCCGAGTGGCCTTTGACTATCACCGGACAACCGGCCGCGAGCGCCGCGGCGGTGTCGCCTCCGGCCACGGAGAACGCCAAAGGAAAATTACTGGCGCCGAACACGACGACCGGCCCCAACGGTACCTTGCGTTGTCGCAGGTCCGAACGCGGCAGCGGCTTGCGATCCGGCATAGCCGGATCCACGCGCAAGCCGAGCCAGCCGCCCTTGCGCAACTCATCCGCGAACAAGCGCAGCTGCCCGATCGTTCGGCCGCGCTCTCCTGTGAGGCGCGCAATCGGCAGGCCGGTCTCGGCGTGTCCACGCTCGAGGAGCTCGTCGCCGAGCGCCTGGATACGATCGGCGATCGTTTCCAGAAAGCGCGCCCGAGCGTCCGGCTCCAGGCCGGCAAACGGCTCGAAGGCAGACCATGCCAGTGCACCCGCACGCTCCACCTCGGAGTTGCCGGCGGCACTGAACGACGGCTGCATGGACTCGCCGGTGGTCGCGTTGCGTGCCTGAAACGTGGCGGCAGTTGCGACCTGTTCGGCACCGATGAACAACTTTCCAGAAACAGGCATCCGGATCTCCTTACGCTCAAACCTTCGCCTTGACGCCGGCTCGTTTCTGCCGCGGCCGGCGCGCATTGGTCGTGTCGAGCAGCGCCAGATCGAGCAGCGCTGTCATAGCGCGCTGGGCTGCCGCCGGGTTCCTCGCCCGGACCGCCTCATAGACGCGCACGTGATCCGGAACCGGATCGCGTGCCAGCTGATGGTGGCGCTGCTTGAAAATCGTGGTCCAGGTTACTGCCGCCCCTATCCCGCTGATCAGCGACGCCACGAATGCATTGCCGCTGGCGCGCAACAGTGCCGCGTGGAAGTTCTGATCGGCATCACGCCCCTCCTCCACCGCAAGCGAATGTCGTTCCATGTCTTGCAGCGCTTGCGCCATGGCAGCCAGATCCGCCTCGGTCCGGCGCTCGGCGGCGAGCGCCGCAGCTTGCGGCTCGACCATGCGGCGCAGCTCGAACAAGCCCTGCACCAGACGATCGTCCGGCTCACGCTCGAAAATCCAGGACAGGACGTCCGGATCCAGCAAGTGCCAGCGCTCGGGCAAGCTGACCCGCGTGCCCACCTTGGGACGCGACTCCACCAGGCCCTTGGCAGCCAGGATGCGCACGGCTTCGCGATAGGCCGTGCGCGAAACCTCGAGCCGGTCGCTGGCGTCGATCTCGCCATCGAGGATATCCCCCGGGCGGGCACGGCCGGAAACGATCCGCATGCCCAGATCGCGCGCGATGCTCCCATGCAGACGCAATGCCTTGCGGCGCGCCGCCTCCGGGCCTGCCAACTTCTTCTTGCTCGCCATGTGCGCATAATAACTTAGACAATTAGGACTGGCGCGCGACGGCAATAACTTAGACAATTTGCCCGGCACCTCGACAAGGAGCGCGCAGCTCCAGCCACGAACACCAAGAGGCCGAACTGTATGACCGGAACAGCCGTCACCTTCTCGTCGCTGGATTGGACGATCGTCGCCCTGTACTTCGTCGCCAACACGGCCATCTGCGTGTGGTGCGCGCTGATGAAGGAGCGCGACACCACCGACTACTTCCTCGCCAGCCGCACCGCCGGCTGGTTCCTGATCGGCTCGTCGATCTTCGCTTCCAACATCGGCGCCGAGCATCTGATCGGCCTCGCCGGCTCAGGTGCGGACTCCGGCATGGCCTTTGCGCATTGGGAGCTGCACTCGTACCTGGTGCTCGTGCTCGGCTGGGTATTCGCGCCGTTCTACCTGCGCGCCAACATATTCACGACGCCGGAATTTCTCGAGCGCCGCTACACGCCGGCTACTCGCACGGTGCTGTCGCTGATCTTCTTCGTCAGCTACATCCTCACCAAAGCCTCGGTGACTATCTTCGCCGGCGCGTTCGCGATCCAGACGATCCTCGGCTATCAGTCGCTGCAGTTGCCGGTGCTCGGCGAGGTGGATTTCTTCTGGTTCGCGGCGTTCTCGCTCGTCACCATCACCGGCGTTTTCGTCATTCTCGGCGGCATGAAGTCGGTGCTGTGGACCGAAGCGATGCACGTGCCCGTGCTGCTCACCGGCTCAATCGTGCTGTTGATCGTCGGCCTGTCGCAGATCGGTGGCCTGGACGCGCTGCGCGCCGCCAATCCCGAAACGATCCACCTCTGGCGAGCGTTGTCGACTACGCCCGCGACGCAGGGATTTCCCGGCTTTCTGTTCGATCCGAGCAGCACGCCGTGGCTGGGCGTGCTGCTCACTTCGCCGATCATCGGCCTGTGGTACTGGTGTACGGATCAATACATCGTGCAGCGCGTGTTGACCGCCAGGGATCTGCGCGAAGCGCGCCGCGGTACGATGTTCGCCGCCTATCTGAAACTGGCCCCGGTCTTCATCTTCCTGCTGCCCGGCATGATTGCCGTCGCGCTGTTCAAGCAAGGCGCACCGGGCTTCCAGTCGATCGGCGCAAATCCGCAGGGCGCTTTCCCGGTGCTGGTCTCCAACCTGCTGCCGATCGGACTGCGCGGGCTGGTGCTCGCGGGCATGCTGTCGGCGTTGATGAGCTCGCTCGCTTCGCTGTTCAACTCGACGGCAACGCTGTTCACCGTCGACTTCTACAAGCGCTTGCGCCCGCAATCGAGCGAACGACATCTCGTGCTCGTCGGTCGCCTCGCGACCGCAGTGGTGATCTTGCTTGGCATGGCGTGGATTCCCTTCCTGCAGGACCTCGGCAAAGGCCAGCTCTACACCTATCTGCAGCTGGTGCAATCGCTGCTCGCGCCGTCCATCGCCGCGGTCTTCATGCTGGGCATCTTCTCGCGCGGCGTCACGCCTCATTCCGGCCTGATCGGCATCGTGGCCGGATTCGTCGTCGGTATGCTACGTCTCGTATTGCAAGCGACGCACGAGATGTACCACATCGAGTGGCCGGGGCTCGTGCAGGCCTTCGTCGACATCAACTGGCTGTATTTCAGCTTCCTGCTGTTCGTGTTCACCTGCGTGCTGATCTTCGCGGTCAGCGCCGTGACGAAGAAGGCGCCGCCCGAGCAGCTGGCGGGCTTGACGTACGGCTCGGTCACCCAGGAGCAGCACGCCGCCACGCGCGCCAGTTTCGGATTCTGGGAGCTGTTTCACACCGGCGTGGTCCTCGCGATCATTGCCGGAATCTACATCTACTTCTGGTAGCGCCCCGCCCTGTCCGAATTGCGTTCAGGGTCGCAGCGACACCACTGTGACCGACGCGGGCGCCAACTCGAGCGTCATTGCGCCGCCGCTGCGCCTGGCCGTAACTGGTTTCGGCACGACTGTGTTCGGTGCTTCGAATGTATTGACGCTGTCGATGTGCGGAGCGGCCAACTCTTCGCCGCGAAGCGTCTCGTTCTTCTGACCGCCACTCGCAATGCGGATGCGAACCGCGCGCCGCGGATCGACGTTGGTGATGGCGATCCACATCTTACCGTCTTTGTCCCTTGCGGCGATCGCATCGACGCGTCGGAGCTCGATATCGCCATGCACGTATGTTTGCGGGTCGAGTTGGATCGGCACGAAGGTTGCGTCCTGGAACGGCACATACATGCGAAACACGTGATACGTCGGAGTTTTCACGAGCTTCTCCTGGTCGGTGAGCAGCATGGCCTGCAGCACGTTCACCATCTGCGCAATATTGGCCATGCGCACCCGGTCTGCATGACGTGCGAACGTATTGATGTTGAGCGCGGCGATGATCGCATCGCGTTGACTATTCTGCTGCTCGAGGAAACCTTCTTTCGAGCCTGGCGTGGGTGCGAGCCACGCGCCCCATTCATCGACGACCAGCGCAATCTTCTTCTCAGGATCGTACTTGTCCATGATCGCACCGTGTGTGCGAATCAACTCGTCCATGCGCAGCGTTTCCTTGAGCAACCTGGCGTACTCATCTTCGCCGAAGCCCGTCGCTTTGTACCTCGGCGGCCAGCCGCCCACGGTGTAATAGTGCAGCGATAGCCCATCGATGTCCCAGCTCCAGTTGCGCTGCTTCCATGCGTTCATAACGGCTTCTGTATAGCTCGTGTCGCCGCTGTCCGGACCGACGGCGATCTTCTGCATCGGATGCCGCGCGTTGTAGTTGCGAGCGTAGCGAGCGTAGATTCTGAGCTGACTCACGTAGTAGTCCGGCGTCATGGAGCCGCCGCATCCCCAGCTCTCGTTGCCGATGCCGAGGTACGAAATGCCGAACGGCTCCGGATGTCCGTTCGCGGCGCGTTCCTTCGCCAGAGCCGTCGGCTGATCGGTGGTCAGGTACTCGAACCAATCCGCCGCTTCCTTCGACGTCCCCGAACCCACGTTCACGGACATGTACGCTTCCGCACCGATCTGCTGCACGAAATCCATGAACTCGTGCGTGCCGAACGTATTCGGCTCGATGACCCCGCCCCAGTTCGGGTTGAGCGTTGCGGGACGCTCGGCGGCGGGTCCGATGCCATTTCTCCAGTGATACTCGTCCGCGAAGCAGCCGCCGGGCCAACGCACGTTCGGAACGCGCAACTCCTTCAACGCTGCCACGACATCGTTGCGTATGCCTCGTGTGTTCGGAACGCTCGAACTGGGACCGACCCATACGCCTTCATAGATCCCTCGCCCGAGATGCTCGGCGAATTGTCCGAAGATCTGGCGGCTGATCACCGGACCTGCCTGGTCCGCGTTTACGGTGAGAACCAGGGTGTCCTGCGCATGAACCACGCCCGTGACGCACAGAAATGCGCTCGCGGCGAGCGCGAGCAATCTTGTCTTCAGCATTCTGATCTCCGGCAGGAAGCACTGCTTTTGATTCGCGTTTTGCTATCGACTCAGCCAACTATCTTGATCGGGAGACATTCTCTCGTCCCGAGGATCGTCTGTGCACCTGCAACGCGTCTTCCGAGCTCCGCAGTCCCGGGGCGCCGCCACCACGCCTCGATGGCGACGAAGTCGCGCGTCCCGGCCGTGCACGAGCGCGAAGGATCTGCTTGAAAGCGCTTTCATCCGACTCGCGACAAAAAGATTTTCGTGAAAGCGCCCAGGTGGACCAGCGCTATCAGTTGCCGACCGATCTTCACCTCTTTCATTTGAGGAAACGGCGTGATAGCGTTATCAAAACGTGTTGGTAGCGTTATCAACACTGACCCGCGCGAATCTTTTTCGCATCGGGCGAACTGGACAGGGGACCTTTCGGCGCCATGCAGAAACTCATGATTCATCGGAGATTCCGCAGCCACGCTACTCAGCTCTGAATCGCATGTTTCCTTGAGAGGCGCCCGAGAGGGGGCCGGATTCGGCGTCAATGGCCACATGGCGCGGCGCAGAACCGGGATCTCGGAGCCCGATGGCTTCGCACAAGAAAAGACTACGAGGAGGCACAGTCGTATGCATCGGACGAATCTGGCCAACGCCATCCCGGCGGACAAGCACCGACAGCCTGCTGCTTTGCTGAGGAGAGTTCCATGAAACTGAAGTCAGCGACTCAGCGCCTGAGGTCCAGAGCGCTGTTCACCATCGTCGGCGGCGTGGTCGTCATCAACCCGGCGTTCGCGGAACAGCCGGCGACATCGCCGGTCGCGAGCCAGACGAAGAGCGAACCGCTCGAAGAAGTAGTCGTCACGGGCTTGCGAGCCAGCCTCGAAGCTTCGATGGATATCAAGCGCGATGCGGTCGGCGTGGTCGACGCGATTACTGCGGAAGACATGGGCAAGTTCCCCGACACGAATCTGGCCGAGTCGCTGCAGCGAATCACCGGCATCTCCATCGACCGACGTAATGGCGAGGGCGCACAGGTCACCGCTCGCGGCTTTGGGCCGCAGTTCAACCTGGTGACCCTCAACGGCCGTCAGGTACCGGGCGCAGACGGGTTCGGCAACGGCGAGATCACGATTGGCGGCCAGGGCTCCGGCACTCGCTCTTTCAATTTCGCCCAGTTGGCCTCGGAGGCCATCAGCAGCGTCGAGGTTTACAAGACGAGCCGGGCCGATCTTCCCTCGGGAGGCATCGGCGCCACGGTCAACATCAAGACCGCACGGCCATTGGACAATCCGGGAACGGTCTTGAACCTTGGCGCCAAGGGCGTCTACGACGAGTCAGCGCCATTCGACGACGAGATCTCTCCCGAGGTCTCGGGCATCTTCAGCATGTCGAATGACGACAGGACCTGGGGCGTCGGGCTGAGTGCAAGCTATCAGGAGCGCCACGGCGGCTCCATCCAGTTCACCGAAAACGCCTGGAACATCCAGGCATGGGAGGGGACAACTTCGGCGATGCGCCCGGATGGCACGGTGACCAACGCGCCTGCCGTCGGCCAGCTCTACGCCATGCCCAATGACCAGCGCTACGCCTTCTCGGACTTCGAGCGCGAACGCATCAACGCTCAGGGCGTGGTGCAGTTTGCACCGAGCGACGCACTGACCCTGACCCTCGATTACACCTTCGCCAACAATGAAATCACGGAGAATCGCGGCGAGCAGACGATCTGGCTGCAGCGCAATAACAGCCTCAGTGACCTCACCTTCGACACGGGCGAGGCCGTGGCGACCCCGGTATTCATACGCGATCTGGTCGGCGGCAAGGACTTCGGCTTCGAGCAGCAACGCAACGAGCAGAAGAACGAGCTGAATTCGATCGGTTTCAATGCCGCCTGGCGCGTGACGGACAGCTTCACCCTGGGACTGGACGCTCATAACTCGAAGACCAAGAGTCTGCCGAACGATCCCACCGTGCATGGCGCCAGTGCGACGTTCTTCAGCTTCGCCGGCACCAACTGCGCGAACAACACGTGCACGGGCGCCTTCAGTCAGGAGTTCACGTTCAACAACGGCCTGCCGATCATGGCGCGCACCTTCTACCCCACGTTGGCGGACGCGGTGGCGAACACGAACGGCACCAAAAATGCCGATTTCACACCCAGCCAGCTCGGCTCGCAGATGCTGCGCATCTGGTCCTTCGAACAGGAATCCGAGGTGAAGGAAGCGCGGCTGGACGGCGCCCTGGACTTCGACAATGGCCGCTTCCAGTTCGGCGTCGATACGCGCACGACGGAAATGAATCGCAAGAACGGCTACGGCGAAGCCGTGCTGGGCAACTGGAGCGCGAGCGATGCCAACGGAGTCCCCGGCATGACCAGCCTGCTGCAGCCGTTCAGCATGACGGGCCTGTTCAATGATTTCAGCACGAGCGGCGCTACCGGCGGCGCGTGGCGAGGGAACGCGGACGCCCTGGCGGCATGGGGCCTCGGTTTTACCAATCCGGTCGACGGCCGTGTCTACCACTGGAACACCGACAACACCACGACGGCGAACGATTGCCTGTGCGCCGACCCTGCGCTCGACGACAACAACAAGATCAAGGAGGACGTGAACGCCGCCTATCTGCAGTACGCCATGAGCTTTGAGCTGGGCAGCATGCCGACCAACCTGCTGGTCGGTGTTCGCTACGAGGAAACGGAGGTGGCCTCGACGTCGAACATTCTGGTTCCCAACGCTCCCGGCGGAATGGTCTGGACGGCGAACAACGACTTCACCATAGGGCGTTCCGCGACGGTCCAACCGTTCACCGAGGAGACGGACTACAACCACGTCCTGCCCAGCCTCGACTTTGACGTGATGCTGACCGACGCGATCAAGGGACGCATCTCGTACAGCAAGACCATCGCACGGGCGAACTACACGGATCTCTATGCGGGCGCTACCGTCCGCGGTGCAACGGGCTCAGTCCTGATCGATCCCTCGACCCAGGCGTCCGCCGACGCGCAGAACCCTGCGCTGGTGCCGCTCGAGTCGGACAACCTGGACTTCAGCGTCGAGTGGTATTTCGCGGACCAGGGCTACGTCTCCGCCGGCTTCTGGCAGAAGCACGTCGACAACTTCATCGGCACGACCGTGCTCCAAGAAAGCCTGTTCGACATCACGGATCCGACGTCCGGACCGGATGCTCAGTCGGCGCTTGCCTTCCTGCAGAGCCCTACGTGCGCGGCCCAGGTCGCCGCAGCGGGTGAAGATGTCAACGCCGCCTGCTCGGCGAACGACACCGCGCTGTTCACTGCGCTCGCAATGCTGCGCAATGCCGGGGCGACCGGCGGGCTCGCTGCCTATGACGGCAGCTCCGACCAGATCCTCGACATGGAGAACAGGTTCGATATCAGCGGCGAGGCCGACGACCCGCTCTACACGTTCGCGGTGCGGCGACCGGTCAACCAGGAGAAGGCGAAGATTCACGGCTGGGAGCTCGGTGGTCAGTACTTCTTCGGTGATACAGGCTTTGGCCTGCAGGCGAACTACACCATCGTGAAGGGTGACGTGGGCTTCGACAACAACGCCCCTCCGGGCACCACGCAGTTCGCCCTGCTCGGCCTGAGCGACACCGCCAACGCGGTGCTGATGTACGAGAAGTACGGCATCACGGCGCGGCTGGCCTATAACTGGCGCGACGAGTTCCTGGCGGCGACGAATCAGAACGGGTCCAACACGAATCCGTACTACGTCGAGGCGTACGACCAGATCGACCTGAGCGTCGGATATGAGTTCAACGACAGCCTCTCGTTTCAACTGGAGGCGGTCAACCTGACGGGTGAGGACGTCCGTTGGCACGCCCGATCGGCAAAGCAGGTGGTCAGGCTGGAGGATCAGCAGCCGCGCTTTGCTGTCGGCGTTCGCTACAAGTTCTGACGCCGGACGTGCATAGGGCGCCCCCACCCGATGCGCGATGAAGGGAAAGGCCGCTGTGTCTCGCAGCGGCCTTTTCCGTTTAATCTTGATCACCCTATGACCAGGCACGTCATGCTCAACAACGTCACCCACCGGGATCTGCGGGTGATCACGCGCTACGGCGCGCAATTCGGCGACGAGGTGGGCACGGTACTCACCTTTCCCACGGAGTACGCCGACGTCCAGCGCGAGTATCCGATCTTCTTCAGAAAGGATCCCGCGAGCGGCGAGTATCATTCGGTCGCGCTGCTCGGCTTCGCGAAGAACGAGAACCTGTTTCTGCAGCAGGGTCGCTGGCTCGCCGACTACGTTCCGGGCATCGTCGTGCGCGGGCCCTTCCTGATCGGCTTTCAGGAACGCGACGTCGGCGGTGAGCTTCGTCAGGAGCCGATGATCCACGTGGATATGGATCATCCGCGCGTCAGCCAGACCGAAGGCGAGCCGGTATTCCTGCCCAAGGGCGGCAACAGTCCGTACCTGGACCACATCGCGCTGGTGTTGCGCGGCATCCATGCGGGCCTGGAGATGAGCAAGGCCATGTTTGCCGCTTTCTCGGCGCTGGACCTCATCGAGCCCGTTTCACTCGACGTGAAGTTGAGCGCCGAGGAAGGGTACAACGTCGTCGGTCTGCATACTGTCGATCAGCGCAAGCTGGCGGCACTCGACGGGGCGTCGCTCGAGCGACTGAACAGAGCCGGATTTCTCCAGGGTGCGTTCCTCGTGATCGCATCGATGGGCAATGTGAAGAAGCTCATGGCTATGAAGCAGCGCAAGCGGGCAGCGCAGGTGTCCGCGACGGCTCGCTGACCCATGCTCCAGGTCGCCGGAAAAATTCGCGTACTGGAAGGCTATCGGCCGGAAAACCTGCCGTTGCAGGAACTGTCGTCCAGCGGCGAGCCGGCTGTGCTGAAGGGACTCGTCGATGAGTGGGAGCTCGTACGCGCCGGGCGCAACTCCGACCAGCACGCTATGGACTGCCTGCGCTCGCATTACAGCGGCAGGCCGATACGCTACTCCTACGGTGAGCCGCAGATCGCAGGTCGCCCCTTCTATAGCGAAGACTTCACGCAGTTGAACTGCATCGTGCGCCAGGCACGCCTGGATGAGGTTCTCGACGAGATCCACGGTCACCTGCGCGATGAGCGCCCGCCGACCTACTACGTCGCGTCATTGTTGGTCGACGGTCACCTGCCCGGTTTCAAAGAGAGGAACGTTCTCGATCTCGCGGCGCATGGCGTGAATGCACCGCCAAGCATCTGGATCGGCAATCGCACGATCGCCTCCTGCCACTACGATGCGCCGAACAATCTTGCCTGCTGCGCGGTCGGGAGACGTCGCTTCACGCTGTTTCCGCCGGAGCAGATCTTCAATCTCTATCCTGGGCCGCTCGAGCCCTCGCCGGGCGGGCAGGCAGTCAGCGTCGTCGATTTCGCGAATCCCGACCTGGAGAAATATCCGCGTTTTCGCGAAGCGATTGCCGCGGGGCAGATGGCGGAGGTGGAGCCCGGTGACGCCGTGTTCATCCCGGCCATGTGGTGGCACCACGTGGAGGGATTGAGTGCGTTCAATACGCTCGTGAACTACTGGTGGAGCCCAACGCCGGAGTTCATTCCGACGCCGATGAACGCGCTGTACGAATTGATCTGGTCGCTGCGGGACCGGCCGGAGCGTGAGAAGCGGGCCTGGAAGGACGTCATCGAGTATTACGTCCTGGGTCCGGCGGGGCGCGCCGGCGAACATCTGCCGGAGCAGGCGCGCGGCGTACTCGGCGCCATCGACGAAACCTTGGCGCGGCAGATACGGGCCATGCTGCTCAACAAGCTCAATCGCTGACATGAACGCCGAAATAAGAAAAGTTGTCATAGCGGGCGGTGGGACTGCCGGATGGATGGCTGCGGCAGCGCTGTCTCAGCAGTTCCGGGGGATCGTGGACGTCACGCTGGTCGAGTCCGAGGAGATCGGCACGGTCGGCGTGGGCGAATCGACGATTCCGCCGATTCGCGCGTTCCATCGACTGCTCAACATCGACGAGCAGGAGTTCATGCGCGCCACCGCGGCGACCTTCAAGCTCGGCATCTCGTTCGAGGACTGGAAGCGCCCCGGCGACCGCTACATCCATTCCTTCGGTATGAACGGGAAGTCGACCTGGGTTTGCGAGTTTCACCATTTCTGGCTGCATAGCCTTACTCGGGGCATGAAGTCGGAACTGGGCGATTACTGCCTGGAGCTGCAGGCCGCACGCCGGGAGAAATTCGCGACGTCCGCCCAGTCGGATATCAACTTCGCGTATCACCTGGATGCCTCGGTTTACGCGAAGTTCCTGCGCAAGTTCTCCGAGGGCCATGGTGCGAAGCGTGTCGAGGGGAAGATCAAGAACGTCCGCCAGAATGGCGATTCCGGCTTCGTCGAGGCGCTCGTGCTCGATTCGGGCCAGGTCATCGAAGGCGATCTCTTCATCGACTGCACCGGCTTTCGCGGTGTGCTGATCGAACAGGCGCTGCACACCAAGTATCAGGATTGGACGCATTGGCTGCCGTGCGACAGCGCCGTAGCAGTGCAAACAGAATCGGTCGGACCGGCAGTGCCCTACACCCGCGCGATCGCGCACGAGGCAGGCTGGCGCTGGCGCATTCCATTGCAGCATCGCGTCGGCAACGGACTCGTCTATTGCAGCAGCTATATGACCGATCAGCAGGCCACTGACAAGCTGCTCGCTGCAGTGCAGGGCCGGACGCTGATCCCGCCTCGGGTGATCAAGTTCCGCGCCGGCCGGCGCCTGAAAGCCTGGAACCAGAACGTCGTGGCGCTGGGCCTGGCGAGTGGATTTCTCGAGCCGCTCGAATCGACCAGCATCCATCTCATCATGACGGGGATCACCCGCCTGATGCGCCTGTTTCCCTTCAATGGGCTCGTGCAGTCCTTCGTCGATCAATACAACGAGGAGGTGCTGCGAGAGCTCGAGGCGATACGTGATTTTCTCGTCCTGCACTATTACGCGGTCGAACGAGACGATAGCCCGTTCTGGCGTCACTGCCGGCGCATGTTCATTCCCGCATCCCTGGCGCGCCGCATCGAAATGTTCCAGAAGGGCGCCCACGCCTGGCAGTACGAGGGAGAGCTGTTCCGCGTCGATTCCTGGACGCAGGTGATGCTCGGTCAGGGCATCACGCCCGAGCGCTATCATCACTACGCGAAAGCGATGAGCGACCAGGATCTCACCCGATTACTCAGCGCTCTCAAGGGCTCGATCGAGCAGGCGGTGGCGCAGATGCCGAGCCACCAGGACTTCCTCGATCGGTATTGCAGGGCGAGCAACATGCGCTAATCGTGATCCTGGAAACGCATCCTGACCTGCGCCTGCGCAAGCTCACGATCGGAGCGGAGCAGGCACCGCTGCTGGTGATCGACAACTTCATCGCCGATCCCGATCGGCTGGTGCGCAAAGCGGCGGGGCGACAGTTCACGGTCCCATCGCGCTTTTATCCGGGGATCCGAGCCGAGGTACCGCCCTCGTATCGGCAGCTCATCGAGAGCCGGCTCAAGAATGTGCTGTTCGAGCACTTCGGGCTGCAGGGTCGGTCGCTCAGATTCCCGATGAGCCACTACTCGCTGGTGACGACGCCGCCCGAGAAGCTCACGGCGATCCAGCGCATTCCTCACGTGGATTCGCTGAACGGCAACGGCCTTGCCACGATCCACTACCTGTTCAAGACGGACCTGGGCGGCACCGCCTTTTACCGGCACCGCAAGACGGGCTTCGAATACGTGGACGAGTTACGCGCGGACACTTATTTCAAATCGCTCGAGTCGGAGAACGACGGTCCGGATATGCCGGTCGCGGAGTACATCAACGGCAACACCGCGCTGTTCGAGCGGATCGCGAGTCAGGAAGGCATTTTCAACCGCATGCTGGTGTACCGCCGCAATTCCCTGCACTCCGGATGCATCGCGAAGGGCTTCGTACCCGATCCGAATCCCCTGACCGGGCGGCTGTCGATCAACTGCTTCATCGACGCCGTCGCGTAGCGCTGGTCAACGCATTCGGCACACTGTTCCGCAACGCATCACTTCATTCAGGGTATCGCCACCGCGAGCTCGGGCTCATTGCTCTGACAACGATGGAAGCAGATCATGCAAATTGCGATCTGCAGCACCGGCTTTGCCGCCGTTCGCGGCGGGGAGGCGCCTTGGCGAACATCACCGCATTGCTGGTACGGGCGCAACAAGGCGACCCGCAGGCGCGCAACGATCTGTTCGCAGTCGTCTACGCCGAGCTCAGTCGACTGGCGCAGCGGAAGCTGGCCAGGGAGCAGCGGTTCATCACGCTCGACACCGGCGGTCTCCTGCACGAGGCCTATCTGTGCCTCATGCAGCAGCAACGCCTTCCCGGCGGCAACCGGCGAATGTTTTTCGCGTACGCAGCGCAGGTCATGCGCAGCGTCATGGTCGACCATGCTCGCAAGCGCAACGCTGAGAAGCGCGATCATCGGCTTCAGGTCACGTTGAAGACTGAGCGCGCGGAGGCATTGAGCACGGCGCCTGACGTGCAGTTGCTCGACGATGCGCTGCGCGAGCTTGCGACCATTGATCGGCGCGCACACGACATCGTGGAGATGCGGTACTTCGGCGGATTGTCGCTCGAGGAAGTTGCGGACGCGCTGCAGATTTCCGTAATTACCGTAAAGCGGGACTGGAAGAAAGCACGTGCATTTCTCTACAGCGCTTTGCATTGCAATGCAGGCTGACAGATATGTCCGCGGAAAAGCCGTCGGTGGCACTCGGCGATGCACTCGAGCTATTCGATCGACTGCTGACGCTCCTGCCGGCTGAACGCGCGCGTGAGCTCGCAGCTCTTGCACGAGCCCGTCCTGAGTTGCACGCGCAGGTGCTCTCGCTCCTGGCAGCCGATCTGTCCGCCGAAGCCGAAAGATTCCTGACCGGCAATGCGCTCGTGGGCGACGCCATCGTTGCCGGGCTCGATGCCGGCGTCCGGCTGGGGCCCTACCAGCTGGAGAGGCAAATCGGTATCGGCGGCATGGGTGAGGTGTGGCTCGCCCGGCGCAGCGATGGACGATACGAAGGCGCCGTTGCTCTCAAGGTTTTACGGGCTAACATGGCGCAGTCCTCCGCGCGCGAGCGATTTGCCCGCGAGGGGAAGATCCTCGGCCAGCTCTCCCATCCGAACATCGCGCGGCTGCTGGATGCCGGGACCACATCGATCGGCGTGTCCTATCTGGTGTTGGAGTACGTAGAGGGCGCGCAGATCGATCGATGGTGCGACGAGCAAAGCCTGGATATCGCTGGACGCCTGCGGCTCTTCCTGCAGATCTGTGATGCCGTCGCGCATGCACACGCGCGTCTCGTCATTCACCGAGACTTGAAGCCCGGCAACATCCTGGTAACGGCGCGGGGAGACGTCAAACTCCTCGATTTTGGCATCGCCAAGCTCCTCGAAGGTGACGCGGCCGGCGGCGAAACCGAGCTGACTCGGCTCAGCGGGCGTGCATTGACTCCGGACTTCGCGGCCCCGGAACAGATTCTTGGCTTGCCTGTCACGACGGCAACCGACGTCTATTCGCTGGGAGCCCTGCTCTATCTCATGTTGACCGGATGCCGGCCTTACGATCGGGCCGGGCTCACGGCGCGCGAACTGGAGCAGGACGTGCTCGAACGATCACCTCCGACGCTCGCCAAAGCGATCGGCAAGGGCGATCGCGCAGCAGCTGCAGCAGCCTGTCGACGCACCACGCCCCCCCGGCTCCACCGGGCCCTGGCAGGAGATCTGGACACGATTGTGAGCAAGGCCCTTCGACTCGAACCCGAGCGACGCTACGGCACGGTGGAACAGTTGGCTGCAGACATCGGACGGTATCTATCGGGATTGCCCGTCGCCGCCGCTCGCGATACCTGGATGTACCGGAGCAAAAAGTTCCTGACACGCCACGTCGTCGGCGCCGTCGTGTCCGCCGTCGCAGTGTTCGCGGCGACTGCCTTCGTGATCGCGATGTACATGCAGATGGAGCGAACGGCGCGCGAGCGCGTTCGGGCCGAACGAGTCTCCTCCTTCTTGGTGCAGCTGTTCGAGTTGTCGGATCCGTACAAGGGACGAGGCAATGAGATCACTGCGCGCGAGTTGCTCGACATCGGCGCCCGCCAAGTCTCAACGAGCCTGACCGATCAGCCCGAGACGCGCGCCGAGCTCATGGCAACCATGGGGCGTGTGTACAACCAGCTCGGCCTGCACGATAAGTCGATTCCGATGCTCGAACAGGCGCTCGACCAATTCACGGCTCTGCATGGTCCCTCCGATCCTGAAGTCGCCGCGATGACGAACGAGCTCGGCGTTGCGCTTTGGTCTCGGGGCGAACTGAAGGCTGCCCAGGAAAGATTGGAGAGCGCGCTGCGCATAAGGCAAGTGCGACCCGGGCCGGATTCGGTCGCAGTCGCCGAAACGCTCACTGACCTGGCCCGCGTCGCGTTGGATCAGGGCTTGCACGACAAGGCCGAGCACTACTTCCGCGAGAGTCTGCGGATCTATTCGCGACAGGGTCTCGAAGGCACGTCGCAGGCCGCGCACGTCATGCACGAGCTTGCGAATCTGTATAGCGACGTGGGGCGCTATCGCGAATCCACGCAACTGCTCGAGACGGCATTGCGCATCGATCGGCAGGCGCTCGGCGAAGATCACCCGCGAGTGATCATGGAAGTGCACAGCCTCGCGTACGACCTGCAAATGCAGGGGCAGTTTGCTGCGGCTGAGCCACTTTTCATTCAATCGAACGAGAAGATTCGCAAGGTGCTCGGTCCCGAGCACCCCTACACGATCGGCATGCTGTCCAACTATGCGCGGTTCCTGCGTCGCAAGGGCGATCTGGCCGCAGCGGAGCCGCTCTTCCGCCAGGTGCTCGAATTCAATCTCCGCACGCACGGTGAGAATCATGCGGACGTCGGCATGGCGCAGGTCAACCTGGCGATACTCCTGCACGACGCCGAACGTCTGGAGGAGGCCGAGGGACTGTTTCGGGCGGCACTGCGCACGTACGCGAAGGCGCTGCCGCCGGATCATCCGTCATTCACTTCCGCGCTCGCGGGGCTCGGACGTGTGCTGGTCGATCGCAACAAAACAACCGAAGCACTGCCGCTCTTACAGCGGGCAGTCGATATCGGCACCGCGTCGCTCCCTCCGGAGAGTCCTTCGCTCGCAATGGCGAAAGTCTCCCTGGCGAACGCGCTCGTGAGCTTGCGCCGCTATGAGCAAGCCGAATCGCTGTTGCGCGGCAGCTATCAGATCGTTATCGACACTCAAGCTCGCAACAGCGCCGTCGTGCGACAGGCGCACCGGGCGAAGGCGGCGATCGAACAGTCTGGTGCGACAGCGCCTGGTGGCGCGCCCGCCGACGGCGCTTAGTCGTTGCCTTTGGGAATCCTGACAGTGATCTGCGTCCTGCCATTGGGCAGCGTGTGTACGGCGCTCACCAACCCTCGAAAGGTCTCGCCCTCCGGCAAGTTGATCATCACCGTGTCGTGACTGGCTGGAACGCGCGACAACCGCGTGGTGATCACCACCGTATCCGCGGGGCCCGACTTGATGACACCCTGCGAACCGGTCAGCTCGCTGCCGTCCGACAATCCGATCGTGAATCGGCCGTCCGGCAGTACGTTCCCGGCACTGTCGGTACCTTTCGGGATGCGGGCCATAGGACCTCCCTCGTGCTGAAGAGATTGGGAAGCACGCACGAGACGAGCGGCTTGTAGCTCCAGCGCGTGCCCTCGAGCAATTGGCAAAAAGCGCATGAGCCGAATCGTCGTCTCGTACCGCCTGCTTGGATGAAGGCGCCGCACGTTGCTGCGCCACGATGTCCGCAGATCTTCTTTGAGGAGGGCTCGAAATGAAAACGGTAAACGTGCTGATTGCTTCGGTCGCTTCCCTTGCCGCGCCGTGGGTTCAGGCGGATGGGATCGCTGAATCCCCGTCCACTGCAACAAGCGCCAGGGCGGTCCAGTTGAACACAAACGTCCGCAATGCGCTGACACGCTTCATCGCCGGATGCTCGTCGCACGACGCACAGCTGCTCGACAGTGTGACCACGGATGATGTGCGCATCGAGTATTCGCTGAGCGCCCCGGGAACGTACCTCACCTTGGATGCGATCTCGCTGGCCGATGATTGCGGGATCAACATGGAGTCGGGCGGATCGCACATTCGCAGGATGCAGATCTATCCGACAAACGATGAGGACGTAGTGTTCGTCGAGTTCGATACGACGAGCGACTCGTCTCCAGTGCCGTTGAAGCGGCAGCTCGCATTGGTGGAAATGCGCGGCGAGAAGATCGCGCGGCTGCTCAACTTCTCTCAACCGGCTAATGCGCTCCTGAGCGGGAGGAGCGCGTCGCCGTCGTTCACCGCCCGCGCTGCGTCGCGGGAGGCGGCGACTGGGAGCGAGTGACGGAATTGGACGCTGGCGGCAGGGGACAAGTGCCCTCAGCGATGGCGCCAGGCGGTGGCGGCCCAGACAACGGCCGCCGCCGCGGCTCAGGCGCTGCATTTCCGTCAACGATCACCGGACCAATGTCACCTTCAGCAATGTATGCGCCTGAACCGGCTGGACGCGACGTGGGTTTCCCAAGCTTTTCCGGACACCTCGTATCGGTGCGATGATGTATCCCCATAGGGAGCATCTGGTGACGGCGATCGGCGCGTTGAAGTTCTAGAGCCACAGCGATACGGCGAGCGAACCAAGGTTGAACCAAGATGAAAGACACGCAACCTGATGTGCACGAGCAGCGCGTCGCGCTCAGCCGCCGCGACTTCATCCATCTTGCGGCAGCAATCGGTGCGTCGCTCGCGTGGGGCGGTGCGGCGCGTGCTTCGCAGACCAAGTGGCAAGAAAGGCGCGATCTTTTTCCTGAAGGAGTGGCTTCGGGCGATCCGGATCCGTCGAGCTTCATCCTCTGGACACGACGTCCGTTTGAACGCAGCGATCGATCTCGGCTGACGGTCGAGGTTGCCGAGGACGAAACCTTTCGGCGTGTCGTTTCGCATGCCTCGGCCACGGTTTCCGCTGCCTCCGACTGGACGGCCCGAGTGCTGGTCGGCGGGCTCAAGCCGGCGCAAGAGTATTGGTATCGCTTCATCGATCAAGAGGGGAATGGAAGCCGCATCGGCCGAACCAGGACAGCGCCAGCGCCCGACGATTCACGGCGCGTGAACTTCGCCTTCGTCAGCTGCCAGAGTGTCAATGAAGGCAAGCTCAACGCGTACCGGCGGATGATCTTCGAGGATCAGCGCGCCACGCCCGCAGACCAGCTCGATTTCGTGCTTCACCTCGGCGACTTCATCTACGAGGTCGTTGAATATCCGGAGGAGGTGCAGACTCGATACGACCGCAAGATTTACGAGGTCGCGCGCATTCCCGACGGCGAGAAGGTCGGCAACTTCCACATTCCATTGACGGTCGACGGCTATCGCGCTGTCTATCGTGGCTATCTACGCGATCCAGACTTACAGGATGCCCGCGCAAGATGGCCCTTCGTGGCGATCTGGGACAATCACGAATTCTCCTGGCAGGGTTGGCAGAGCATCGTGAAGGCGGGTCCGCTCGAACGACCGGGCCAGACCATCAAGGTCGCAGCCAATCAAGCGTGGTTTGAATATGTCCCGGCACGCGTTGCTGCTCCCGGTGGATCCCTCGAGCGCTTCGATCCGCCCGCAGTCAAGGACGCTCCGATCGAGAAGTTCGACGATAACGGCCTCGGTCTCGAGCCGAACAACCTGACCGCGATTCGCAGCCTCATCGCATATCGAACGCTTCGGTACGGTCGGCACCTCGACTTGATCATCACCGATCAGCACAGCTACCGCAGCGAGGATCCCACGGGCGATCCCGAGCTTGAAAAGCTTGGCGGCCCCGAGTTCCTCGGCATGTTCCCAGAGGAGGCGATGGAGATTCTCGACGGCGGGCGCGCATTCAATGGAGGCAAGCCGCCTGCAGAGATCGCTTTCGGTGAGGTTCGCGTTGCCAATCCACGCGGACAGGCGCCTCCGCAGACGATCCTCGGAGTGGACCAGAGGGCCTGGCTCAAGGATCAGCTCGGCAAGTCGTCGGCGACCTGGAAGATCTGGGGTAACTCGTTAGGTACGCTCGACTGGCGAGCCGACCCGCAAAACCTGCCGACAGGTCTGACGAAACCGTGGCCGAGCGGCTATGCCAACCTCGGCAGCGGCGATCACGGCAGCGCTTACGTCGAGCGCGCCGAGATCTACGACTTCGTCCGCGACTCGAAGATCACGGGCTTCGCGATCGTGTCGGGCGACCGTCACAGCTTCTGGGCCGGCTATGCCGCAAAGGCGCTTCCGCCGAAGCTGTTCGAACCGGTGGGTCTAAGCTTCGTTGCAGCTTCGCTCGCGAGCCCTGGCGTCATGGAAGCCTATGAGCACAACCTGCCGAAGGACCACCCGCTCCGCCCACTTTTTCTCGCTGACCGGGGCGATGGAAAACCCGAATGGACGTTCAACATGTTGCTGAGACACGGCGTCCGCTCATCGCTAGCCTATGCAAAGACGAGTGACTTGCAACAGGCACGTGCCCTCGCCAATCGCGAACTCGCGCCGCATCTCGAATTTGTCGACCTCGGCGGTCATGGCTATGCCAAAGTTCGCCTGACTGCTGCAGAGATGCGTACAGAATTCGTATGCATACCGAGGCCGATCGAGCGCAGCGCCAGCACTGATGGAGGACCGCTGCGTTATCGAATAGCGCATGTCGCAAAGCTTTGGCGGGCAGGTGAGCGGCCGCAGCTCGTGCGCGAGGTGATTGAGGGCGATCCTGGGCTTGGCTAAATCGCCATCAGCTCACCACACAGATCGGCGGAACGAAATTCACGTCCTATTGATGATTGCGGATTCGATCGCCAGTCCGAGCCGGCATGGCTGAGGCTCCCGCGAGGACTCGCTCGTACCAGTCGGGAAGATACTGGCGACTCGCCTCGTGCTGCGCGAGCTGCGCAGCGACCTCCGAATTCTCCGCTACCCAGCTGCGAAGCGCGTCGAAGGCGCGTGAGACATAGAATGCTTCCGCCCGAACGCTGGGATGCAACATCGGCCGCCACATCACGATGCCGAGCAATTGTCCGAGCTCCCGCGCCTCGTCGAACGTGGTGGCCCAGGGAAGTTCGATGCACCGCTCGTGCTCGTACTTCACGATGCACCAGCTGGGCTGGCCGACCTCGTCAGCGATCTCGATCTGTCCGTGCCTCCGCCACTGGAGGTCGCCCAGGTTCCGGATCGCACACAGACCCAGGCACACCCCGCCGCCGTCGCCGATCACCATGGGACCCGAAGGTCCGATGAGGCACTGGAAGACTTCGCCGCGAAGATCCGCCTCGAAAAACGGGGTCATGAGGTGTGCTCCTCGGCTCGTGGGCAGGCTCGCTACTCTACACCCCAAACAGTCGACGGCAATCAGTGAAGATTCGAGCTCAGGGCATCGAGCGTAGACCGCGCCGCGCGTCCCGCTTTGCAAGAACGCGTGCAATGATCGGGGGCGGCTCCCATCATCGTTCGGTGCCGCCGGGCCTCAGGTCACAGGTGACTGTGATTTTCGGGCGGTGCACTCGTGCGGCGAACGACGCGCTGGAAGAAAAGGCTGTTGGGCACCTGTAGCACGGAATTCCCCGGGCCGGGCTCGTTCTCGGTGAGAGTCGTGTAGATCAAATGGATGGCGGTGACCGAGCCGCGCAGTCCGGGCTTCTCCCCGTTCTCGAGGACTTCGATGTAGTCGCCCACTCGAAACGGTCGGGTGGTGAGCAAGAGCAGCGCACAGAAGGTGTTGCTGAGCACGGACCAGGCAGCGAAGAACGCGACCGCCGCGACGGCCAGGAATCCGGTCATCGCGGACCAGAGCACCTTGGCCGATACGCCCAGAGACTTCAGCACCAGCAGGATCGCGACCAGGATGATCAGGGTTGAGGCGGCCCGGCGCGCCGCCTCGATGAGTTGGGCAGGGAGGACCTTGCGGCGCCCGACGTTCGTGAGGAGCCAGCGCACGAGTTTGCGCAGCGCCCAGGCGCCGATGACGATCAGCACCACCGCAGTGACGATGTCCAGCGCCTGGTATGGCTCGAATGCCCAGTGCGTAAAGAGTTCGGACAGATCGGATCGCTGTAGCGCGACGGTCACAATGATCTCTGGAATTGGACGTCGGCTCCTTCTACACCTCTTCTGCCCTGGTAGCCCTTCGTAGATCGTGCAACAAAATCCTCTTCGGCTCGATGCTCAGATCACATTGACGTGCCCATCCGGCACGAAGGGACACGTGCCTCCATTGAAGTCGACGACCAGTTGGTGTGTCACGACCATACCGCCGATGATCTGCGCGGCCTGCTCGGGCGTCATGTCCGGTGTAGCCTGGTTCACATCCTGCGCAATCACGTAGTACGTCCAGATGCCACGTGCGGTCGGATCCTTTCTTACGTCTCGCAGGAAGTCGTGCTGACCCGTGTACGTTCCATCGTTCGGCTTGTCGTCCGGCCAGTTTCCGTCATCCTGCATCTCGAACTGAATGAGCTGACCAGCCGGCCCGACCATGAAGCACTGCACGAACAGCGCGCCGCCACGCAACACCTGTTCGTCCTTGTCGATGAACCGGCCGCGAATCACAAATCTTTCCTCCTTGTAAGTGAGCACGACGTCCGGCGCATTGAGCTCGTACCGCGAGAGAACATGAACGTTGTGCTGCGTTTCGCTCACGCCGAACGCATAGGTGTTCGCATCCGTCGTACGCTGGTATCCCCATTTCACGCCGACAGCAAAGGGCTTACCGAGCGCTACCGGCTCGACATAGTCGAGTTGCACAGCCACTTGCTCGCCCAACGTGGTCTCGCCGGCGTTCGGTGGCGTGTTGTCCTGGCCGCGGCGAAACGGATCACGGGCATCGCTCAATCCCGCAGCAGTAGCTACCGCCGCAGCAGCCGCAACGAGGCCGGCGGCGATGTAGCTGCTGCCTCCGCCCTCTGCACCGACTCCGCAGCAGTTCTCGTTCCCACCTCCTCCGCCACCACCGGTCACTGTTACGTCGCCGCTGCCGTCCACCGCTTCAGCGATTGCAGCCGCTATGAGCAGCAGTAGCGCAATGACGCACAACAGGATCTTCCACCACGGGTCGGAGAAAGGAAGATCGCTGTATTGGCCGGCGTACGGCGGATTCGGCGTGAACGTGAGCGTGTAAGAGGCGGGCAGATACTGGGACAGGCAGAAGACGAACGAAGCGTCGCGGCGCCCGCCGTTGCGGCGGATGTAGTCCAGCAGGTTGACAGCCTTCTGATCGGGATCATGAGGTTGCTTGCGCTTGCCGCAACAGGTGCTCTCGGGTCCGGCGAACTCGTGGAAGCGCACGCTGAGCGTGCCTTCAGGGAACTGCGCAGAGAAAGTGCCCGAGACTGGCTCGAACAGCACGCGTGTAACGAAGATCTTCTTGATGATGCGAGTTTTTGCCGCACCCTGCTGCACCACAAAGCTGACGCGGTGTGTGCCGGGGACAGCCGCGGAGAAATCCGCCTGCCATGAGAAGAGCCGTGTCGCGCCGCCGGTCAGGTCCGGCACGAAATGGGTCTGGGGAGTTACGACGATGCCGGGATCTGAACTGCTCTCGATATAGACGGCAGCCATCCCCGCCGCAGCTGCCCCTGTATTGGTGACGTGCGCGTTGATGCGCTGAACGCCAATACTCGTCTCGAAGATGCCATCCGGCAATGCCAGCCCCGTAAACGGCTCTGACGCAAACGGGCGATGAACGATTGCAAACGCGGCCATGCCTTACCCTCCTTGTCTGTGAACGACCAGCACCGACAGTCCGCCGACTTCGCGGCGTTCATCGAGCTGTCGTATGTGAATGAGCGCCGCTCCACCCTCTATTTCGCCTGCCAGTGTCAGCCCTAAGCGAGCACCTGGAGCGAGTTGCAGGGGCGCGTGATCGAGTGTGCTGTTCTTCGGCGCCTGCTCCTCGCAGGGGCAGAGTGCATCCGTGAGACGAAGGTTGCCGACTCTTCCGGGTTTCAGGTTCTGCAGCAGCTTGCCGTAGAAAGGTGCCAAGGCTTGCAATTCACGCAGGTCACCCTCCTGCACTCTCAAGCGGAATGTTCTCGGCTTGCGCGAGCTATTGTGAATCTCGAATCGAGCCGAGAACTGCTTCAATGCCATCACGACGCTCAGGTTGCGCTGCGCGACGTGGCGATCGACAGGCACATTGAAGGCCGGGCTGGCAGGCAACGGATCGCTGGAGTGAAAGGCTTCGGCGAGCACACATTCGTGGCCGCCGTTGACGAATGCCGGAACCCAGGGCGTCAGGCACAGCACATCCTGCGCCTGCCCGGGATCCAGGGATACGAACGCGCTGCCGATGAAATTCGCTGTATTGCGATCGAAGCCGACGCTTGGATTTGCCCAGTAGAAGCGGACCGTGGCGCTGGCGACTGCAGTATTCCCGTTATTGCGCACGGAGGCCCACAAGTAGGCAGGGATGCCGACAATTGGCGCGCCCGGGGGAGCCTCTGGATCGTCGCCCGATACAGTCCAGATATCCGTGCTCAGCCACCAGGGATTTCCGTCCCGGACCTCCAGTTGCACGCTCATGACCCGCTCCTGTGTCAGCCTGTGCAAGCCGTCAACGCGGCGGCCGCGGTTGATTCCTTCCTCGCCTCACAGGAGATCTGTCGCCACGAGCGAATACATCGCACGCAGTAGCGCGAGCCAGCCAGTCGCTGGTCGCTCAACTTTCAGATTGGGAGAATGCGTAGCGCCGGCTACGGCGTCAGCTTTTCTGTGGCACGCGGTTGACGAACAACACGGTCTGATCGCCGATCACGTTGCCCGAGCCGAGCGTCACGAGAACGCTCGTGCTATCGATCTGCGCTCCATTCAGGTACACGGTGATTTGCCTGTAACCCTCCGGCATTTCCTCCGCGACCGTGTAGCTGCCGGCCGCAAGGCCGCAGATCTGGTTCTCGGTGTTCCCCAGCTCGTTGGTGTAGTACGCGTTCGTGATGCCGGTCGAGTCCGTCACCAGAATCTTCCAGTTACCACCGGGCGTTATTTCTCCACGCGCCTGCACGAGTTGCTTGGCGACTTTGATGCAGAACGTCCTGGCGCTGTCCTGGGCCTTGAAGGTGTCCGTCTTCGAACGCGATGCGATGAAGCCGTGGAAGCAGCCTGGGACAGCGCTGCAGTCGTTGTCCACTGCGGTGGGATCGCCGAAGAATCCGCCGCCCTCGAGTGTGCCGTCGCCTACGCGCGTGACCCACACCTTGTACACACCGCTTTTGTTGGGTGTGTTGAGAAACTCCACGCCGGCTGCGGCGCACAGCTCGACGGTGCGCGCACCGATGCTGCCCTGATCTATTTCAGGGTACGTGGCGTGCGTACCCGTCGGACAATTGCCGATGATCACGTTATTCGCAACGCTGATACACCGGTTGCTGACGGAATCGGTGCTCAATAGCGCTTTGCCGGAAGCATCGGTGACCTGGAAGTAGTAGTCCCCATCAGGGAGGCTGGCCGCGCCTGGCGGGGCATTCGGGCCGGGACCGCCGTCGAGATACACGCCGCTCGCGCCGCACTTGCTGAGATAGTGCGCATTGCCATTCACGGCGTTGCCGCTCTGGTCGGTAGTAAAGATGGCGCCGGGAAGTCCTGGTGCCGCTGCATGCGCCGATGCGAACAACAAGGCGGCGCTGACGCAGACACTCAGCCGGGATGAAATCGTCATGGGTGTACTCCCGCTATGTAACCGCTGGCTATCGGGCGGCCATGCTTGGCGTGCGTGCGCAGGCAGTCAATCCGCAACCGCCTGCTCCAGCGGTTATTCTTCTGAACTGAGACGCGGCGCAGATTGGGCTGGAACGTTTCGAGCAGCTCGCCCGTGTCAAAGCAATCGGGTCGGGCGATTCGCAGGCCTTGACAAGAAGGATCGTGCGTTTACCCGGCGGAAGGCGCTATCTCTTCTCGACGGAACGATCGGCAGCTTCGGCAACGAGCGCCTGCACGATCAATCGCGGCGTCCCGCCTCCTGAGTTGGAACACTGCCGCAGGTTGTCGCTGACGATTCGCACGGAGAGCTTCGACAGCACTTGCTCTCTTAGTTGGTGCAGCAGATCGCAGTCGCCGCTACTGAATTGCATGCCAGCGAGCGAGACGGTTTTCCATGCGGCCGGGAACGCCTGCAGATCTGCAGGGGCTGGCAGGCGCTGACCACGCAGGCGTGCGACGAGCATCTGCGTGCTATTGAAGTCCGTGACGCTCCGACGATTCGCTTCGGTTGCTTCGATGGGCATCGCCAGCACGATTTCTGCGCTCACCTTGCGCGCCAGGTCTCCGCAATAGAAGCTACGAAATTGCGCCCGGACGCCGACGTGCAGGAGGACGCGCTGCACCTTATGTTGCAGGCTACTGCAGGTGTACACGGTGTCGTCGGCGCGATAGTCGAACCTGAGGATTCGTGGTTGCCACAGCGCCGGAACGACGACGGCCTCGCTATTGGCAACGCCAACCCTGGCCAACGTCGTCGAGGCGGTGAGCAGCACCGCGAGCGCCGCCACCGTGCGCAAACCGCATTCGCTCGTCATGGTCGTCACCTGGACACATCGGCAACCTGCCACCCGTGATCCAATGACACCGCTGACCAGCATTCGGTTGCAGAAGCGCGAGGGACGACGACGCAGCGGTCGTCGACCCCATCGCGCTCGCTCAGCGCCGGGCAGCGCCGCGACCCTCGCGCACCTGAAGCAAATTGCCGTCCGGATCCTTGAACCTTGCCGCATAGCCCCACGGGAACTGCAGCACCTCATTGGGCTCAAAGTTCACGCCGCGCGAGGACAGCGTGTCGAACGCTTCCCGGCAGTCGTCCACCTCAATGGTGTAGACGGCCGAACCACGCTCGGCCTTTGCCGGGGAGCCGGGCCAAAGGACGAGCTCGAAGTCTTGGCCCCGGACGCCGATCGTCAGGAAACGCGCTCCGTCCGGCGTTGGCGCGTCGATGCGTTTCTCGAAACCGATGACGTTCGTGTAGAAGTCGAGCGCCTTGCTCTGATCGCTCACCATGAGCGCTACGTATGGGACCTTTCTCAGCATGTCGTTACTCCTTGCGGATCTGTCTGTCACTCTCGTGACGCCCGAGACGGGCGTGGTGTGACATGCTGGCGAGAATTCCGGGCAACTACTCGAGAAACTCCGCGAGTGAACAATTGAATCCAATGCGGTAGCCGTGCTGATCCGCCAAACAGAAGCAGACCCTCGCTACGACCGATGCACTGCGCTTCGCCGGAAGGTGTATCTCCAGATCCAGCCGGCAGCAGCTACCCACGAGCAGCGGTCGTTTCAAAGTCAAGCACACGCCATGCGCTGAGATATCGACGGCTTCCGCCAGCACGACGCGGCCTTTGACCTTGACGAGAGCAATTCCACGGACTGGCAACCTTGCCTGCGATCGCCGATCTGCGGCTGGTGCATGGTTGCGCTCATGTTTGTCCTCGACCATGCGATCCCCCTCACGCGTCGCGGCACCGGTACGACTATCCTCGCCGTGCGCCCCAGCCAGACTGCCTGCCAGCCCGCATATATATGTATGGCATCGGCAGGCCCCGCTCCGCGTTGGGCTCCTCAGCCGAGCACCAGGGGCTGTCCGGCAACCGTGAGCGGGTCTTGTCCGGCCTGCTTGAGCCAGGTGTACACGGGGGGCACGACTTCAGCGACGGACTCGACGATCAGATCCAGGAACACGGGACCGGCATGTGCGAAGGCCGTGTCCAAGGCGGCCTCGAGCTCCGCGACCGTTCGGACCGCCATCGCTCGAAGACCGAACCCTTCAGCGATGCGCGCTGCGTCTTGACCGGAGAAGTCCACGGACAACGTCCGCCGCACGCCGCGCGACTTCTGCAGCGCCTTGATCCAGCCGAAGCTCGAGTTGTTGAAGTTGAGCAGGATGGCCGGAATCTTGAGACGCACGATCGTCTCGAGCTCGCCCAGCGACATGCCGAACGAGCCATCGCCGAACAGACCGATAGGCCGGATGTCTGGTCGGGCGAACCAGCCGCCCACAACCGCCGGCAGCGCATAGCCCAGGCCCCCGTACGCACGCGGAATGATGATGCGCGATTCGGGATGGCTGAGTCGCACGAATCGATTGAGATAGGAAGTCGATGTCCCGGGATCCGCGAACAACAGGTGCGGACGTTCGAGCCGCCGGTTCAGCGCTTCCATGATGACCTGGGGCCGCAGTGGCCCGACCCGTTCGCGGGCTGCACGCAGCTGCGCTCCGGCGTCCTCCCAGAAGCGCCGACGCCACTCGTTCAGCGTGTCGACCCACTTGGGATCGGTCTGCAGCGGACGCTGCACCGGAAGCGCGTTCAGCTGTTCGAGCAGCTCACGTGCGTCGGCGTGAATGTTGAGAGCATTCGGGCCGGCGTTGCCGAGCAGCTCCGGCCCGATCTCGACCTGTACGATCTTCCGCGCCGGCCGCGGCGAAGGAAAGGTCCAGCCCATCGTGATCACGGAGCCGATGCGCGAGCCGAGATAGACCAGCAGATCCGCCTCTTCCATCGCCCGATTTGCGTGGGGGTGAAAACCGTTGTCCCCGACGATGCCGATCGACAGCTCGTGGTGATCGGCGATCGAGTTCTGCCCGGTCATTGTTGTCACCACCGGGATTCTGAGCCGCTCGGCCAGGCGCGTGAGCGCCGGTCCGCCCTGCGCGCGGTTGACACCGCCACCGGCGATCAGCAGCGGTCGCCGTGCACTTACCAGCAATTGCTGCAGCTCCGTCACAGCGCGTTGCGGAGCTGGTGGCGCGTATGCCGGAAACGTCTTGCACGCCTCCTCTGCGTACAGCGAAATCTCCTCGGGGCCGACTTCCTCGTGCAGGAGGTCCTCAAAAATTACCAGATTGACTGCGCCCGGCCGACCGGTCGTGGCGATGCGAAATGCGCGGCGGATCGTTTCGGGAATCTTCTGCGCGCTCTTGATCTGGATCGACGCTTTGGTGACCGGCTCCATCAGCCGCGCCTGATCGGCGAACTGTGTGATGATCCCGCGACCCTCGCCGCTCATCGGCATGTCGAAGGAGAGCAGGATCAACGGCACCGCGGATTCGTGCGCCTCTGCGAGCGCGGGCAAGGCATACATCGGCCCCGCCCCGCTGGGGACTTCGACGACGCCCGGCCGATTGGTGACCCGCGCATAGGCGTCCGCCATATAGCCGGCGTGGCGCTCATCGCGCGTCAATATGTGCCGAACTGCGCCGCCGACCTCCTCGAGCGCGGCATAGAACGACACGTTCGTATCGCCGGGGACGCCGAATACGTATTTCACATCATAGGCCGCCAGCATTCGGGCAAGCAGCTCGGCACCGTTCATGCATCACTCCCGTGGTTTGCTAGATTGTGATGAGCGTTGGAGTACACTGTTTTCATCCGTATGCAGATCAGTTCACTCGTTCCAGCCGTGCCTGTGAGCACGAGTAGCAACGACACGCACGACGAGGTCATCCATTCGCTGGCGCGAGGAATGGAAGTCCTGCGGGCGTTCGGCGCGCCGAACGACAAGATGACGATCGCCGAAGCCGCGAAAGTGACTGGCCTCACGCGCGCAGGCGCACGGCGCATCCTGCTGACCCTCGAGAAGCTCGGCTATGTCCGCAGCGATGGCCGGCACTACAGCCTCACTGCTCGCGTCCTCGAGCTGGGCCAGGGCTTCCTTGCGCAACCGCTTTGGCAAGCGGTGCGCCCCGTGCTGCTCCAGGTCGCCAACACGCTGAACGAAACGGCTTCGGCTGGCGTGCTCGATGGTCACGACGTCATCTACACGGTTCGTATCCGGTCTTCGCGCATCCTGCAGCTCGAGTTGCGGGCAGGCGCGCGCCTGCCTGCATACGTCTGCAGCATGGGGCGGGTGTTGCTCGCCGCTCTGCCGCCGGCGGCACTCGAACGCTACTTTCGTGATGCGACGTTCACGCGATTCACGAAGCTCACCGTCGTGGACCCGGTCGTACTGCGGGCGAAGCTCCAGGAGGTGCGCGATCAGGGGTGGTGCCACGTGCACGACGAGGTTGAAAGTGGCGTCGGCGGAGTCTCGGTGCCGCTCATCGGCCCCGGCGGCGAAACAATCGCAGCCTTGAACGTCAGCGCGAACTCCGATCGGACGTCGGCGCGCATGGTGAAGACGCGCATCGTACCGCTGCTGAAGGAAGTCAGCGCAGCGCTGACCCGGGAACTCGAGCTCTCGCAATAATTCGCGCATCTTCAGTCGGCGACCGGGAAAGTTACGCCCTGTGCCAGCGGCAGACCGCATCCGTAGTTGATCGTGTTGGTGGCGCGGCGCATGTAGCCGCGCCAGGCGTCAGATCCTGCTTCGCGGCCGCCGCCGGTCTCCTTCTCGCCGCCGAACGCGCCGCCGATTTCCGCCCCCGAAGGACCGATGTTGACGTTGACCACTCCGCAATCGGAGCCGCCGACGCTGACGAAGCGCTCGGCTTCACGCAGGTCGAGCGTGAAGAGCGATGAGGAGAGTCCCGCGCCCACGCCGTTGTTGAGTGCAATCGCCTCGTCCAGCTTCTCATACCGCATCACGTAGAGGATCGGTGCGAAGGTCTCGCGCAGCATCGGACCGGCTTGCGCGGGCATTTCGATCAGTGCCGGGCGCACGTAATAGGCATCCGACCCGTATTCCTGCAGCACGCGCTCCCCTCCCACCACCTTACCGGAGAGCTCGCGCGCCTCCTGCACTGCTTGCACGAAGCCGCGGTGCGCACCTGAATCGATCAGCGGGCCGACGAGCGTGTCGGGTTCGAGCGGGCTGCCAACAGCAACGGACTGAAACACGCTGCTGAGCCTGGGCACCAGCTGTTCGTACACACTCGCGTGCACGAACAACCGGCGCAAGGAAGTGCAGCGTTGCCCTGCAGTGCCGAGCGATGCGAACGCGATGGCGCGCAGCGCCTGGGGCAAATCCGCCGAGGCGCCGACGATCGCCGCATTGTTCCCGCCCAGCTCGAGAATCGCGCGCGCGAAGCGCTTTGCGAGCGTCGGTCCGACGTGCCGACCCATCGCGGACGATCCCGTTGCCGATACGAGCGGGACGCGGTGATCATTCACCAGCGCTTCGCCGAGCTCGCGTCCTCCGATCGCAACTTGCGTGAGTCCGTGCGGCGCATCCGCTCCGAACTGCCGCATGACCCGCTCCACGAGCGCGTGCACTGCCAGCGCTGTGAGCGGCGTCTTCTCGGACGGCTTCCACAGCACGCTGTTGCCGCACACGAGCGCGATGGCTGCATTCCAGGCCCAGACAGCCACCGGAAAATTGAAGGCGCTGATCACACCGCAGACACCGAGCGGATGCCAGGTCTCCATCATGCGATGCTCCGGGCGCTCGGTTGCGATCGTCAGCCCGTACAGCTGACGCGACAAGCCGACGGCGAAGTCGCAGATGTCGATCATCTCCTGCACCTCCCCGAACCCTTCGGAGAGGATCTTGCCGGTCTCGATCGAAACGAGCTTGCCGAGCTGTGATTTGCAGCTGCGCAGCTCCTGGCCGAGCAGCCTGACCAGCTCTCCGCGCCGGGGCGCCGGCACCTGGCGCCAGCTCAGAAAAGCCGAATGCGCGGCTGCAATCGCCGCAGCGAGCTCGGCCGGCGTGCTCTGACGAACACGCGCCACGATCTCGCCATTGACGGGCGAGCGCGCCGCAAGGCAGTTGCCGCCGCCAGCGCCGTACAGTTTGCGATCGACACCGAATGCAGCCAGCAGCTCGCCGACTTCGCCCGCCAGCGTGGCAACATTTGGTACTGCGCTCATGCCATCGACTCCCAAGGCCCTGCGCTGAGGGTGAATGCGCGCGATTATCGAGGCCAGCTTTCAGCGCCAACAACTGTTTGCATGACGAACGCGTGTGCGCTTGACGAACGTAGGCTCACTTCGCGGAGCGCTGCTCTGAGATCTGCTCACGCGCCGGGGCGTCGCGCCGCCGGGCCTCGCGCCACAGGATCACAAGTCCCGACGCTATGATCAGCGGCGTGCCGATCCAGATGGTCGGTCCCGGGATCTCATCGAACACGACATAGCCGATGAGCAGGATGACGATCATGCTGCTGTACTCGAGCGGCGCCATGATGGATGCCTCAGCGTAGCGATAGGCGATCGTCTGCAGCAGCTGCGCAGCCGTGCCGAGCACGCCGACCAGACCGATGATCGCCCACTGCTGCGCACTTGGCATCGGCCAGCCCGGCAGGGCCGTGAACGCCGCAGCCACGAGCGTCGTCAGGGAGAAATAGAACGTGATCGTGATCGGATGCTCGAGACGGCTCATGCCGCGCAGAAACATCATTGCAAACGCCGACAGCAGCGCTGAGCCCAACGCCAGCGCAATGCCGAACGTGTGACGCGCATGCAGCGAGAGATACGGTGCGATCGTGATCACCGCGCCGACGCCGCCGATCGCGACCGCGATCCAGCGATGCATCCGGAAGCGCTCGCCCAGCAGTGATGCGGCCAGCACCGTGAGGAAGATCGGTGTCATGTAGTTCACTGCGGTCACATCCGCGATCGGCGCATGGGCGAGCGCCACGAACCACAGGAACATCCCGCCCGCACCCGCCGTCGAGCGCAGCGCGTGCGAACGCCAGTTGCGAGTCGTCAGCAAGTGTGCGCGGCCGCTGCCGCACGCGATGATGGCCATGGTCGCCGCTGCGATCAGGCTGCGCACGAAGATCGTCTGGCCCGCGGGGATGTCCTCTCCCAGGTACTTGACGCCGGCCGACATCGTCGACAGGAACACGACTGACAGCAGCTTCAGCGCGATACCACGTAGCGGCTGGTGGTGCGGGTCCATGCCGCTCAGCTGTCGCAGCGCCACTCGCGGGCCGGCAGAAGCGTCGGCGCGCCGACCTCAGGGGGCCGGAGCACGAACTTGTCTGACCGGCACATGCGTGAACGTTCCGCTCGCTGCGTCGTAGACCTGCTCGCCGCGCAAGAACGTCTGCAGAACACGGTACTTCAGGCGGTCTCCCGCGAACGGCGTCACCCTGCCGAGGGAGCGGAACTTCGAGGGATCGACCTGGCCGTCGCTGCTCGTCAGGCGGCCGGAGTCGTGCACGCCGAAGAGAGTGACCTTGCCCAGCTCCTCGACGATGACCAGATCGGCTTCATAGCCGCGCGCAATCACACCTTTCTTCAAGCCCAGATGCGCCGCAGGGTTTTCGCAGAAGGCCTTGCACGTCGTCGGGATCCCGAGTCTCGTCAGACACAGCGGATAGGCGAAGTCGACCGAGCTGAAGCCCTTTTTGGGCGCGAATTCGTTTGGAATCGGGTCCGTGTTGTACTTGTCGACGATCCGATGCGGCGTGTGATGCGAGACGAAGATGTCGATCTTGCCGGCCGCGGCCAACTCCTGCAGGCGCTCGACGTCGCGCTGCGAGCGCAAAGGAGGCGAATGCGTGGCTGCCACACCGATGCGCTTTCGCGCCTCGTCGTTGGACATCAGCAGGTAGTGGGGAGCGCACTGAATCAGCAGGTTGGGAAATTTCTCCTTGCTGCGCAGGAGCAGCTCGACGCTGTCCGCAAGCGTCACGAATACGCGACAACGGAATTCGGGAGCCATGCGTCGCAGGAGCGCATCGAGTGCGTAGCGCTCCGCCACTTCCTCGAGCGGCGTCTCGCGCATGGTCATCTCATCGGGGAAGACGAGCCCCTTCATGCCGAGCTCCGCATAGCGACGAAACACGGCGGTGCTGTCATCGAGGTCTTCGGGATAGTTCCACGTCCTGAGATCCCATTGCCAGAAACTGACCGCGAACGCACCCGCTTCAGGGTAGCGGGCGATATCACGCGGATTCTTGGCCGGGTGCGGTTGCACGCCGAAGTCCACATAGCTGTGCGCAGCGATGAAATCGCTGCGCTTGCGAGCGAGCTCGGCAGTGTCGATCCGTGGCGCTGTGTTGGCCTGATCGCAGATGACCGTGATGCCACCACCGAGCGCCGCGGTACTGACCGTTTCCACCGTATCGCGCGGAGCCTCCGCCCAGTCGCGCATCGCGCACAAGGTGTCGACCGCCGCAGGCAACAGGATCTGGCCCGGCTCGAGTTTTATCAGACGGTCGGCCGGACCGAGATCCCCATCCGAGACTTCACGGATGATCCCATTCTCGATGCGCACGGCCGACTCGGCGATCTTGCCGCCGGCGTACATGCGTCCGCGGATGATCACGCTCATGCTTGGGCGCTCCCCTGCGCGCGCACGCTTCTGACCGGCGCACGCCGGAAGGTGCCGTTCACTGCGTCATACACCTCGGTGCCGCGCAAGAAGGTCTTCAGGACGCGATAGTTCAGCGGCTCGCCGACAAAGGGTGTCACCTTGCCACGCGAGTGGAAGCTGGCCGGGTCGATGGTGCCCTGGGCCTGCTCCATGATCGTCAGATCGGCGTCATAGCCAGGTGCAATGAGGCCTTTGCGCAAGCCGAGAAGCTTCGCGGGATTCTCGCAATAGCAGCGGCATGTCTGCGGGATGCCGAGTCGGCTCAGGTAGAGCGGATAGGCGAAGTCGACGGCCGAGTATCCCGCCTGCGGCATGACCTGCCCGGCGATCGGTCTGGTCGTGTATTTCCCAGGTGTGCCATGAGCGGCGTGGCTCGAAACGAAGATGTCGATGCTGCCCCGTTCGGCGAACTCGAGCATTCGCGCAGCGTCCGCGGCGCTGCGCAGTGGCGGCTGATGCGCGGCCGCAGCGCCGATTCGCGCATAACCGGTCTCGCGGGACATGAGCAGCGCGTGCGGTGCGACTTCGATCAGCGTGTTCGGCAACCGCTTGCGCGCTGCGAGAATGGTCTCCACGCTCCCCGGCAGGGACGTGACGATGCGGAGCTTGCAATCGGGCTCGAGCCCGCCCAGCAGCGCGCCCACGGCGTAGCGCTCGGCTTCATCCGCCAGCGGCGTGCCGAGCAGGCCCTGTTCCTCGGCGAGCACGAGCGCAGCGAGCCCGAGTTGCGCGCAGCGGCGGATGTTCCCGGCGATCTCGTTGCCGCCGAACGTCCACGGCCGCAGATCCCATGGAAAGAAGCTGACAGCGAACGCGCCGGCCTCGGGGTATTCGACAGTTCGCTCAAAATCGACCGGCACGTGCGCACTGATGCCGTAATCCGCGTAGCTGCGCTCCGCCACGAAATCCAGGCGGCGCCGGACGAGCTCCGCAGAGTTGATCCGGGGCGTCGTGTTCGGCATGTCGCAGACGACCGTGACCCCGCCCGCCACTGCGGCCTGGCTTTCGACCTCGACGTCGTCGCCGAATGCGTCGCTCCAGTCCGGCAGCGCGCAGTGTGTATCGACAGCGCCGGGCAGCAACAGCTGCCGCGAATCGAGCTTGATCAGCTGATCTGCCCGACCCAGATCGCGCGCCGACACTGCGACGATCGACCCGTTCTCGATGCGCACACCGCTATCGACCACCTTGCCGCCGGTGAACATGCGTCCGCGGATGATCAGGCTGGACGGCGGCGCACCGGATGCGACATCGTCGGCGGCAAACAGCTTGCCGAGCGGCGCGATGGCGGCCGCCGCACCGAGCGCCGAGCTTTGCAGGAACATTCGTCTGGTTGCTTTGAGAACTGTACGCACCTACTTTCCCTCTGCCAGGTTGGATCGCTCGGCCGATCGTCAGAGCGTGATACCGCCATCGACGTGAATGCATTGGCCGGTGATGTAAGCGGCCGGCGGCGATAGCAGGAACTCGATCGTCGCCGCCACCTCGTCGGGCTCGCCGTAGCGGCCAAGTGGAATCAGGCTCGCAAGGCGCTCTTTGACCTGCTCGTTGATCGAGGTGTGCGCTCCCGGCTCCTTGTGGATGCACCCCGGTGCGACGCAGTTGACCGTTACGCGGTCACGCGCCAGCTGCGCTGCCAGCGCCCTAGTCATTGCAAGCAGTCCTCCTTTCGCGGCCGCTGTCGCTGGAAAGAGCAGGTCCTGCTCGAAGCGGAAGGCGTGCGCAACGTACGATCCTGCGACGACCACGCGGCCCGCGCCTGAAGCGCGCAGCAGCGGCAGCGCGGTCGTCGCCAGGTGAAAGAACGAGCGCAGGATGGTGGCGAGCGAGCGCTCGAATGCGGTCTCATCGAGCGCACCGATGGTCCGCCGCTCGGCATGACCCGCCATGTGCACGAGCTGGTCGAGGCGGCCGCATCGCTGCTTGACCTCCTCGATGAGCACCGACCCCGCTCGCGGATCCCTGGCGAAATCCGCGGTCAGCGGGTACGCCGCAGCGCCGCGCTGCTCCAGGTCGCGACACACCGCTTCGGCAGCGTCTTGGCGAGAACCCGTGTGCACGAAGATAATGCGTCCAGGCCCGGCCAGGCGTCGGCACAGCGCCGCTCCGATCCCCGACCCACCGCCCGTCACGAGCGTCACTGTCTCGCGCGACGTGCTCATGAGAGCTGCCACATTTCCGCTTCACGCTCGAGGCTTGCGATCGGATTGCCAATGCTCTCAGCCGTCGCGCGCTGGGCTTCCGGAACCAGACATGCCATGAGCGGCGTAATGGTGCTCTGCTTCTCCAGAGTCATCGCGAGCTCGACGCAGCGATCGATCTGTGCGCGTGTCAGCAGGCCTTCTGCAGCGCTCGCGAGGCGCTCATGCGGCTGGATCGGTGGGAAGCTGTAGGCTTCTCCCTCGCGGCTGATGGTACGGCCGTCCACCAGATCCACCTCGACACGCGCCCAGCGTATGTTCGATTTGCCAGGCACGAGCGCCGACTTGATCTTCGCCACGGCCGCGCGCATCTCGGGCGTAGCGAACTGCTGGTAGCGACGGAAGTCGATCTTGCCCGCGTCCACCAGCAGCATCGCCATGTGATAGGCGGCAGCGCCGCTCGCCTCGTCGGCACTGTTGAACGGACCTGGCTGGTGGCCGCTGGCAAAATTGCGGCGCTCTTCGGGAACCATGAAACGCACTTCGCGCACGTCCGCGGGCCCGAGCTCGTGTGAGATCACGATGTCGCGCATCAGCTCGACGGCGACGATGTTGAGTCCTGTGCCGGGATAGCGCTTCTCGACCCAGGTCATGATCTGGTAGTCGTGCCCGAGGCTCGCAATCACGGCGTCGGCGTCGAACGGCTTGCCCACGAACGTATCGAAGAATCCGTAACGACCCTCGAGCGAAGTCAACGATGACTTGCCACCGGCGTGCGCGACCAGCGCGCCGGTCATTCCGGCGCGAGTGACGAGACTGTAGTAGTGCTCGGGAGGACTGTAGCGCTCGGGCGGATTGTTGTTCTCCCCTTCCGCGACGCCCTGAGCGCAATGTACGGCGTAGCCGATCGCGTGCGCGAGCTGCTCCTGGGTGAGACCCAGCACGCGTCCTGCTGAGATTGCAGCCCCGAACGTGCCGTAGGCCATCGTTGGCCGTCGCGGTATGGTGGCGTCCCAGACGAACGTACCCAGCTTGCCCATCACCTCGTAAGCCGCGACCACGGCGCTGAGCACGTCACGCCCCGATCGTCCTCGCTCCTCCGCCAGCGCGAGCGCGGCTGGTATGACCACAAGGCCGGAATGAATGCCGGCGGGAAAAATCACATCATCCAGTGTCAGCGCGCGCATCTGTGAGGCATTCACGAACGCGGCATCGAGCGGCGTGGCGCGCTCGCGATAACCGATCAACGTTGCCGACCCGCCGCTCGGGCTCAAGGCGCGTGCGATGTTGAAAGCCTGTGCGCCGAGCGGATGGTCGTGGCGGCGGCACTCCAGAGCGTGTGCCACGTTGTACAGCACGACCTCCTTGGCTTTCTGGACAGCCGCGGGCTCGACCCTTTCCAAATCGACTCCATGAACATAAGCCGCGAGCCTTTCGCTTAGCGTCGCAGAACTGGCCCGCTGATCATTCATGGCATGAGCTCTCAAGACCATCGATTCATCGAGTATTTCGAGCGGCAGCGGGTCGCCTCGCAACTGTTCGCAGGTCGCACCGATGTTCGCCCTTCAAACAGTTGCCCGGGCCGGACGCTCGCGAATAATTCGCGGCAGAGGATTGCGGAGATCGGCGATGAGCAACTTGCGAGCGCGAAATGTGTTGATCCTGGCCTTCGTCGGGGTGGCCGCAGGTGCCCTCGGCGGGTTGATCACCGGTGGATCGCGCGCGAACACCACGGAGGCCGGCCAGCTCGGTGACCCGGGCAAGCTGACCCCGGACGACTGGCTGCTCGGCGCGGCGAACGACACCGAGCGCTTCCGCCGCCTGCAGCAGCAGCTGCGCGGCTTCGATCAGCCGATGTGGGAGATCGGCGAGCGCTTCTCGCGGATCCACGATGCGCTCGGGCGCGGCAACTATGAGCTCGCGGTGTTCCACTGGTGGAAGATCCAGCAGACGTTGACCAATGCCTCGATGAAGCGCCCGGCGCGGGCCGCCAACGCACGAGCGTTCTTTCTGGACAGCAACTATGAGCGCCTGCGCGTCGAATTCGAATCGCACGATCCCGCCCGGGCGTGGGCAGCGTTCGAAGAGGCCAAGAGCATCTGCCAGGCATGTCACCACGCCGAGCAGTCCGCCTTTGCGAACAACCAGGCACTCTTTGAGCTATCGGCGCCCGCGGCCTTCGCTCCGGGCGGCAACAAAAAATGAGCCTATGAGTGAGATCGATCGACGCACGGTGATGAAGCTGCTCGGCGTCGGCGCGGGTGCAGCCGCAGTTGGTGGAGCAGCGTTGGCGCGCGAGGTCACCGCGCACCCGCACGAGCACGGCACTCTGCGTCACCAGATTGCCGAATATGTCACCGGGGCGAGGTTCGAAGATCTGTCGCCCGCCGTGGTCGAGAAGGCGAAGGAACAAATCGTTTTCTTCTTCGGACGCGCGCTCGCGAATATCGAGACACTACGCTGTCGCAAGGCGCTCGAGTTTGCGCGCCAACTCGGGCGCGGCAACGATCGAGCGCGGGCGACTGCGAGCGTAGTAGGCAATCGCGTACGGCTCGCACCTGAGGACGCCGGGCTGGTCAATGCAACGTTGTTCGGCGACTCGCTGCCGCGGGGCACTCTGCTGCACGATTCGATCCATCCGGGCGTCGTCGCTCTGCCGGCCGCCCTCGCAATGGGCGAGATCGGCGCAGTGACGGGACGAGACCTCATCCTGGCATTGGTGTTGGGCTACGAAGTTCTTGGCAAGCTCGGCCAGCCAACAGCATCGATTGTCCCGTCTACTCGCACTGCAGCCAGCTACGCGGCGACCGTTGCCGCAGGTCGGATGTTGGCACTTGACCATGAGCGGCTGTTCCATGCGCTCGGCCATGCTCACATTCTGACGTGTGGCACTGACAGGGAGCTGGAGTGCGGGGTGGTCACTCGCAGCGCTCTCCTGGCCGCCAATCTCGCCCACGCTGGTGCACCCGCCGTCGAACTGCTGATACACGCGCAATTGCCCGAGCGCGTCGATGATCTCGGCTATTGGGAGATTCTCACGACGTTGCAACGGCCCTACCCCGCTGCCACGCACGCACCTGCCGCGCTCGAGCTGCTCGCCGATCTGCTCGCGACACACGAGCTCGACCCATCCAGCGTGTCAGCCATCGACGTCGTGCTGCCCGCCTCCGGGTCCCGCGTCCGTGACCTCGAGCTCGCTGCCCGCGGGCCATTCGGCTCTGCATACCGCGCATGCTCTTCCGTACCGTACGGCCTCGCGCGAGTCCTGGTCGATCGCAGAATCGACGCGGCACGCCTCGCCGATAGTCGTCTGGCCAGCGATGCGCAGACCGCGCACCTGATGCAGGCCATCGAGGTCTCGTTCGAGAGCGGTCGCAGCCAGCGCTGGGCGCGGATCACCGTGCATACGAGCGAGGGTCGATCGATCAGACGAGACAGCGACTTCTTTACATTCGAGCTGCCGCGCGCGAGATGGCATGACTGGCTCTGCGCGAGCGGCCGGGAAGTGCTGCCGTCGACGCACCTGTTCGAGCTGACTCGCGTCATCGCTACGCTCGAGCAGGTCGATGACGTTTCGAAACTACTGGCCGCCGCGACTCCGCGGGGCACTGGAGCGCGCGGGTGACAACAAAAGCACTAACGAACACGAGCGTCGAGCAGGCTGTTGCGGCGACAAAGCCACCGATCCCCCGCAACTTTCTGGACTACCTGCGATCGTTCGGGCCGGGCCTGGTCGTGGCGCTCACCTGGCTCGGCGCCTCCGACATCGTGAACTCCGCTCTTTCCGGCGCCGAGTACGGCTACGCGCTCATGTGGGCGCTGGTTGGGGCGCTGCTGGTGCGCTTCGCATTCGTAAACATCATCGCGAAGTATGAGCTGTGCAACGAGCGCGAAGAGACGCTGATGGCGGGCCTGCTGCGCATTCACAGAAGCGTGCCTCTCATGATCCTCGTCCTGGCAGTGCTGATGGGGCACTTGTTCGAGGCTTACCTCATTCGCGGCATCGGCGAGACGTCGCACAAGCTCGCCTTCGGCCTCGGCACGCCGTGGATGTGGTCGATTGCCTGGGTGTGCGCGACATTCGTGCTGGTGTTCGTTGGCGGGTTCAAGACCCTCGAGCGCATCTTCTTCGTCTTCCTCGCAATGCTCAGCGTGACCTTCATCGGGGTTGCTCTGTGGGTGGGCCCAAGTCCGGTCGGTCTCTTCAAGGGCGTGTTCCTGTTCCAGATGCCGCCCAGCAGCGGCGACTTCCAGCCGGCGGTCGTCGTCCTGTCGCTCATCGGTGGCGTTGCAGGCTCGATCGCGAATCTGCTGTACCCCTATTTCATCCGCCAGAAGGGCTGGAGCGGTCCGCAGTATCGGCGCGTGCAATCCTACGACCTGTTGTTCGGGATCACGGTGCTGATCCTGCTCGACCTGAGCGTGTGGGTCGTCGCCGCGGAGGTTCTGCATCCGGCCGGCATGCACGTGCGCTCGCTGGCCGATCTGGCGCAGTTGTTCGTCATGGTGCTCGGGCCGCTCGGCGAGCCGCTGTTCAATGCCGGCGTGCTCTCCGCCATGGCGTGCTCGATCATTGGCATTGCAACCGGGTTCGGCTACATGTGCCAGGACATTCTCATCAAGGTATCGCGAGGACCGCAGGCCGCCATGTCGCCGGCGGAAATGAAGCACGGACGCGCGTTTCGGGCAGTCGTCACCTGGTGCCTCATTTCACCGCTGGTCTGGACGATTCCCTCGATGCCCGGCTTCGTGCCGCTGACGGTCGTCGTCAATGCCATCTCAGGGATGACCATTCCGCTGCTGGCGGGTGTGCTCTGGTATCTCACCGCGAATTCACGTTTCATCGGTCGGAAGTACCGGAACAACGTCTGGGAAAACCTCCTCATGGCCGTGCTGTTCCTGTTCGCGCTCTACGCGATGTGGCAGTCGGCCGCCAGCCTGTTCAGTCACCGGGCGTAGTGATGAACCCTCTGGGCATCGAAGTCAGACATCGCACGGATCTGCCGGCTCGCGATTGCGTTGCCGGGGCCAACGATGGACTCATCCGGTCTCTCGCCCGCGGCATCGAAGTCCTGCGTGCGTTCGGGCAGGGCAATGGCAGGATGACGATCTCGGATGCGGCTCGTGCCACGGGCCTGACGCGAGCCGGCGCGCGGCGCATCCTGCTGACGCTTGAGCATCTTGGATACTTGCGCTCGCAGGGGCGTCACTATTTCATGACTGCCCGGGTGCTGGATCTCGGACGAGGATTTCTCGACCAGTAGTCCTAGCCGCCTGCCCGCACTTCGGCCAACAGCCAATCGCGAAAGGCGCGCAGCGGCGGCAGCTCGCTTTTTTCCTCGGGGTACACCAGGTAGTACGCGTGCTCACTGCGCATGGCGATGTCCAACGCAATCACCAGCCTGCCCGCAGCCACCTCATCCTCGACCAGGAAGCGTGGCAGCACTGCCACGCCAATGCCGGCGATCGCTGCCTGAATCACCATCGAGAAGTGCTCGAAGCGCGGACCTTTCATGCCGTTGATGGTCGAGTGGCCTGCTGCTGCCAGCCACTCGACCCAGGCATTCGGGCGGGTCGTGTGTTGCAGCAGCGTGTGGTGCTCGAGATCCCGCACCTGCGCGAGGCCGGGCGCTTGCAACAAGGCAGGTGAGCACGCGAGCACAACCTCTTCGCCCATCAAACGGAACGCAACGACGCCGGGCCACGAGACATCGCCGAAATGGATGGCCGCATCCAGGCGTTCCTTCGCGAAGTCGAAAGCAACGGCGCGGGTCACGAAATTGATCATGATGTTCGGATGCGCCCGCCAGAACGAGGTCATCCGCGGAATGAGCCACTTGGTCCCGAAAGTCGGCAGGATCGCCAGGTTGAGCACTCCTCCGGTGCCGCGATGAGCGAGCAGCTCCAGAGTCGCCGCCTCGAGACGCGACAAGCTCGCACGGACTTCCGGCAGGTAGGCAGCGCCGGCCTCACTCAACCTCACGCGGTTGCCGACGCGAACGAACAGCTTGAGGTTCAGCATCTGCTCGAGCGCGCGAATCTGGCGGCTCACTGCGCCCTGCGTGAGGCAGAGCTCCTCCGCTGCCTGCGAGAACGACAGATGCCGGGCTGCGGCCTCGAACACCCGCAGACTCGTCATGGATGACAGTAGCGGTCGCAGAAAGTGTCTCCCGGAAACAGCTGCCTTCCCACTCGTGCCTACTCTATCACCAGCTGCCGCACGCTCGATTACAAACACTCATGGCTCGATGACAAATCATCGAGTGCGCCAAGCAACTCGCCGGCGCACGATCGACGCGTTCTCCCGACACCTCATACGCTACACAGGGGTTTGCATGGCTGCTGTCATCACGAGCGCTGGACGGTATCAGCATTCTGCGCGGGCACAGGCCTTCCTCGACCAGGTCGAGAGCGGCAAGTACAACCGTCAGATCATCACCGGTCTCGGCAAGTTTCTCGACGGGAGCGCTCCGAACGAGATGCGCACTCTGTACAGTGCGGCGGAACTGAAATCGCTGGCGCAACTGAAAGGCTCGGTGCGGGATGTCGAGAAGCGCATGCCGGTCAAGGTCACTCAGCACTATTTCGAGCTGGCCAGGAACAGCCCGTCTCTGCAGACGCTCATCAAGGCCAGTCCCAAGGAGACGGAGGATCTGTCGGGCGCTCCCGATCCCGGCAAGCAGATGGATTACAGCCCCGTCGAAGGCCTCATTCACAAATATGAGCTCGGCCTGATCTATGTGGCCTCCACCTGCTCCGCGCATTGCCGCTTCTGTTATCGCGAGGAGTTGATCGCCGGAAAAGAGGTCGAGCGCCCCGATGGCACGGTCGCGCCGAAGGGCCTCGCCGAGATCGGCAGCATCGTTGCTTACATTCAGCAGCACAACAGCGAAGTCGCTCGCAACGGCGGCCGCCATCCGCAGACCGGGCGTGAACGGCTGCGCGAGATCCTGATGTCGGGCGGCGATCCGATGGTGCTCGCCAACAAGAACCTGGCTGCGTGGTGGTCAGCGCTCGCCGAGGCTGGCATCGAGAACATTCGCGTGGGAACCAAGGAGCTGGCGTTCTTCCCCGAGCGCTTCGACCGCACGTTCTTTGCGATGCTCGACCACTTCCATCAGGCCTATCCGGGCGTGCGCTTGCGAATGATGGTGCACTTCAATCATCCGGATGAGTTCCTGAAGAAGGATGTCAGCGGCCAGTACTACGACGATCCCGAGGGCGGATTGCAGTGGGTCGCAGCAACCAAGCGCGCGATTGTCGAGCTCGGCAAGCGTGAGTGGCTCACGATCGACAATCAGGCGCCGATCATCAACGGCATCAACAACGATCCGGACGTGCTGCGCATCATGCAGCGGGAGCTGCGGCGCAACCGCGTCGAGAATCATTACTTCTTCTGTGGGCGGGACATCATCGGTCACAAAGCCTTCAACGTGCCCATCGAAGAGGCGTGGCGCATCCTCAATCAGTCGCAGAAAGGCCTGTCTGGCGTAGAGACGCACGCGCGGCTGTCGATCACACATTACAAGGGGAAAACCGAAGTCGCGGCAGTGACCAATCAGCCGCTGCCAGGCGTGCCGGGAACGGAGCGCGGCTTCGTGGTGCTCAAACTGCTGCGTAGCGCCGCCGATGCACCCCACCGCGGCAAAGTCACGATCGTCGGCCGCAATCCCGAGGCCATCTGGTTCAGTGGCTACGACGACCGCGTCATCTACGACGAGGCGGGTCTGTTCACCGATGTGAGCCAGGAGTGCGGCGCGTGACCTTCGTCGTCGGTGAGAACTGCATCAAGTGCAAGCACACGGACTGCGTCGAGGTGTGTCCGGTCAATTGCTTCTATGAAGGCCCGAACATGCTCGTCATTCACCCCGACGAGTGCATCGATTGCGCGCTGTGTGTGCCGGTATGCCCGGTGAAAGCGATCTACGCCGGCTCGGACCTGCCGATGGACCAGGCGATGTTCCTCGACTTGAATGCTCAGCTCGCGACGACGTGGCCGAGCATCACGGTTCGCAAACCAGCATTGCCGGACGCGGACCGCTGGAACGGCGAGCCCGGCAAGCGCGTCCTGCTGGAGCGTTGAGCTCGTGATAGACAAACGATACTCCACGCCTGCTGCAGCCGTCGCCGACATATTCGATGGAGCGACCGTGCTCATCGGCGGTTTCGGTGCTGCAGGAAGTCCAGTCGAGCTCATCCACGCGTTGATAGATCAGGGTGCCAGCGGCCTCACGATCGTGAGCAACAACACCGGCAGCGGACACGTGGGTCTTGCTGCACTCATCGAGATGGGTCGGGTGGCGAAGATGATCTGTTCGTTCCCCCGGACTTCGGGCTCCACGGTGTTCCAGGACCTGTATCAGAAGGGGAAGATCAAGCTCGAGCTCGTGCCACAAGGCACCCTGGCCGAGCGCATTCGGGCGGGCGGAGCAGGAATCCCTGCGTTCTACACACCGACGTCCGTCGGCACGCGTCTTGCGCACGGCAAGGAGCATCACAACTTTGCCGGTCGCGAGTACGTGCGTGAGCATGGGCTGACGGCAGATTTCGCATTGCTCAAGTGCTCGCTCTGCGACCGGTACGGCAACCTCGTCTACAACAAGACGGCCCGCAACTTCTCTCCGATCATGGCAATGGCGGCCAGCGTAACCATCGTCCAGACCCAGGTGTACGCCGAGTGCGGTGCTCTGGATCCGGAAGCCGTGGTCACTCCGGGCATCTACGTCGACCGGATCGTTACGATCGAGAATCCTGCATCGGAATCCAGCCTGGTCCAGGCGGGAGTGGCGTACCCGTGAGCGATTCCCGTCAGCGAATCGGCTGGTCGCGCGAGCAGATCGCGCGCAACATCGCGGCCGACATCCCCGATGGCTCGATCGTGAATCTCGGGATCGGCCTGCCCGAGGCGGTGGTGGATTGCGTCCCGCCCGGACGGGAGCTCATCTTCCATACGGAGAACGGGCTGCTCGGCATGGGACGATCGCCCGCCGCGCACGCTGCCGACCCGGAGCTCATCAACGCGGGCAAAAAAAGCGTGACGGCTGTGCCGGGAGCAGCATACTTCCATCAGGCCGACAGCTTCGCGATGATCCGCGGCGGTCACATCGACGTGTGTGTCCTCGGCGCCATGCAGGTTTCGCAGACGGGCGATCTCGCCAACTGGTCGCTGGGCGACGGTGACGCCGCGCCAGCGGTGGGTGGTGCCATGGATCTCGTCGCCGGTGTCAGAACGATCTTTGTCGCCATGGCTCATTGCACCAGGAGCGGGGATCCGAAGCTGCTCGAGTCGTGCACGATGCCCTTGACCGGACAACGCGTCGTGCAGCGTGTCTATACGGATCTGGCCACCCTCCGTGTTGGTCGCGAAGGGTTCGAGGTCGTGAACATGGCTCCAGGTGTCGATCACCGATACTTGCAGCAACGCACCCGAGGGAGATTGAGCTTCAATGACGATCCGACCTGATCCTGCAACTGCAAGCGCTGCACTGTACGAACGCGCACTGAAAGTGCTGCCCGGCGGTTGCAGCCGCAATGCCATCCTCAGGCGGCCCCACCCGCTGTATGTGGCGCGAGGTGAAGGTTGCTACGTCACTGACATCGAAGGCGTTCGGCGCATCGATTTCTCCAACAACATGGGATCACTGATCCATGGCCACGCGTGCGCGCCCGTGATGGACGCGGTGTCCAGGCAGCTGCAGCTCGGTACCGCCTACATGATGGGGACCGAGGCTGAAATTCTGTATGCGGAGTACCTGTGCGCGCGCGTTCCCGGCTATCAGAAGGTCCGGTTCGTCAATTCCGGAACGGAAGCAATCATGTGCGCGCTGAAGGCGGCGCGTGCCTTCACCGGACGGCCGATGATCGCAAAAGTCGAAGGCGCGTATCACGGCATCTATGACTTTGCCGAGGTCAGTCAAACAGCCAAACCCTCGAACTGGGGCGACATCGACCAGCCGGCGCGGGTCCCCGTGGCCCATGGCACGCCGGCCTCGACGCTTGGAGAAGTCGTCGTCATTCCATTCAATGATCCGGATCGCGCCATTGCAATACTCGACCGGTACGCGCGCAAGGTTGCATGCGTGCTGGTGGATCCGATTCCGCATCGAGTCGGTCTCATGTCAGCGACACCGCAGTTCGTCGCCGCGTTGTCGAAATGGACCCGCGATAACGGCGCGTTGCTGGTCTTCGACGAAGTCATCACGTTTCGCACCACGTTCAGCGGTGCGCAGGGCAACTACGACGTCCGTCCCGACTTGACAGCAATGGGCAAGATCATCGGCGGCGGCTTCCCGACCGGCGCCCTCGCCGGCCGCAGCGACGTGATGAATGTCTTCGATCCGCTCGCGCCGCAAGTGCTGGTCCCGCATTCCGGCACTTTCTCTGCCAACCCGGTGACGATGGTCGCGGGCCGGGTCGCAATGGAGTTGTTCGACCGGGCGGCGGTTGAACGACTGAACCACCTCGGCGAGTTGGCGCGAGCACAAATCCGGGAGGCCATCCGGATCGCGGGAGCATCCGCTTGCGTCACGGGCGCCGGCTCAATGTTCCGAATTCACCTGAAGCCCGAGCCCCCGCGCAACTATCGCGAGATGTTCATGACGGCTGCCGAAGAGAATCAGCGGCAGGCATTGCTGAACCATCTGGTCGACCACGGCGTTCTGCTCGTCGACACGTGCAGCGGAATGTTGTCGACGCCGATGTCGGAGAAGGAGATCGAGGTCCTGGCAATTGCCGTGCTCGGGGCACTGAGGCTTCAACCGTTCCTGTAAATGTAGCTATAGGCATTGATCGCAGGGACGCCACCCAGATGGACGTAAAGCACCTTGGAGCCCGCCGGAAAGAAGTCCTTGCGCACCAGATCGATCAACCCCTGCATCGACTTACCTTCGTACACGGGGTCCGTCATCATGCCCTCCATTCGTGCGCACAGCCGCATGGCCTCATTGGTTTGCTCGGAGGGCACGCCGTAGGCGGGATACGCGTAATCCTCTTTGAGGATCACGTCCCCGGCCGTGAACACGCGCCGCAATCCGAGCAGGGCACTGGTTGCGTTGGCAATGCTCAGAACCTGCTCCCTGGTGCGCTGTGGCGTACCTGAGGCATCGATGCCGATCACGTTGCGCTCACGCCCATCCCTGGCGAAACCCACCAGCATGCCCGCGTGGGTCGAGCCTGTGACCGTACAGACCACGATGTAGTCGAACCGAATGCCTACCTGGGTTTCCTGCTGCCGAACTTCCTCGGCAAATCCCACGTAGCCAAGCCCTCCGTACTTGTGCACTGACGCACCCGCAGGAATGGCATAAGGCCGCCCGCCAGCGTCGCGCACCTGCTGGAGCGCGCGCTCCCAGCTCTCCCGAATACCAATGTCAAAGCCCGCATCGACGAGCTCCACGTGTGCACCCATCAGGCGACTCATCAGGATGTTGCCCACGCGATCGTAGACGGCATCGTTGAACGGCACCCAGCTCTCCTGGACCAGGCGACACTGCATGCCGAGCTTCGCCGCAACCGCGGCGACTTGTCGCGTGTGGTTCGATTGCACTCCGCCAATGCTGACCAGCGTGTCTGCTTTCGCCGCTATCGCGTCGGGAATGATGTACTCGAGCTTGCGCAACTTGTTGCCGCCGCAGGCGAGTCCCGAGTTGCAGTCATCGCGCTTGGCGAACAATGCGACCCTGCCGCCCAGGTGAGCCGACAACCTCTCCAGCTTCTCGATGGGTGTCGGACCGAAAGTCAGTGGATAGCGCGCAAATTTCTCAAGCATGGCCACGGCCCTCCCGCTTTTGGCATTGGGTGGTGGCAGCCTAGTTCAGTGCGCCAGAAATGGGCTTTTATTTTGCTGCTCAGCGTTACCATTCTCTCTCTCCAATCCGTCTGATGTTTCATTATCCTTGCACTTTCACCAGGTCTTGCGGGAGTTTCTTTCATGAGTGTCTTGCCCGACGACATCGACCGCAAGCTGCTGCGACTGTTGCAGCGGGACGGCCGCATGAGCAACTCGGCCCTCGCAGCCAGGCTCAAACTGAGCGAGGCCACCTGTCATCGGCGCATGCAGCGGCTATTCGAGGACGGCGTCGTGCAGTCCGTGCGCGCACAGGTGAACCCGAAGTCCGTTGAACGGGATGTGATAGTGCTGGTCGGCGTCGTACTCGACCGGTCCACTCCGGAAAGTTTCGCCGCACTCGAAGCAGCGGTGCAAAAGTTGGCGGTGGTCCTCGATTGCCATCTGGTGGCCGGCGATTTCGATTACTTCCTGAAAGTGCGCGTGCGGGATCTGCAGGACTTCAATCGGCTGCACAGCAAGACGCTGATCGCCTTGCCCGGGGTACGGCAGATCCGCACGTTCTTCGTGCTGAAGGAAGTCATCGACGACGCCCCGCTCGAGTTCTGAGCCCGGGCCGCGCCTGGCGGGCCATGCTCGTTACTTCGTCGCGAGCTCTCTGCGAATGGACGCGGCGGCCTCGAGCAGGAGCGGCACGATAGTGCGCTTCGCGACCTGCAACGAAGTTCGATCGGACCGTGTGCTGACATTGAGGGCAGCGACTGTTCTGTTGCCGGGATCGACGACCGGAACGGCAACACTGCTGACGCCAAGCTCGAGCTCATCGCGCTCGTAGCACCATCCTTGCTCCCGAACGATCCGGATTCGCCTGCGCAACGCTTCTGGCTCCACAACGGTGAACTCGGTGAAGGGCGTCAGCCGGGTCTTCGTGAGATGGCGGACCAACGCCGGCGGCGGGAGCGCTGCGAGCAGGACGCGACCCATGCTCGATGCGAACGCGGGATGTCGAGCACCGGGGCGAAGCTCGAGTTGCACGATGCGCGCCGATCGCACTCGCAAGGTGTAGACGACGTCCTGGCCATCGAGCACACCGGCGGAGACTGTTTCGTTGAGCGCCTGCGAAATGCCTCGCAGCGCAGGCCGCACGACCTGCCACAACGGTTGCGCCAGAAAGCCGCGACCCAGGTCGAGAACCAGCGACGTCACGTAGTAGTGCCGTCCATCCGAACGAACGTAGCCGAAGTGCTCCAGCGTCAGCAGAATTCGCCGCGCGACAGCTCGCGTCACGCCGGTAGCACGTGCAGCGTCGGCGATCGTCATCCGCGTGTTGTCCTGCCGGAACGCGCGCAGCACTTCGATGCCGCGCGCCAGGGACTGCATGATCTGGGCGCTGGCAGCGGCACTGGCCGGGCGCATCAACAGGTCCGCGCGGGGTCTTACGTCGATGTTGAGAGGATCCATGACGTACCGGCGTGCCGCTGCCACCTTTTCAGAACAGATTGCCGAAGCTGCGGAAGCTGACGCTGAAAGTCAGCGAGTACGCGCGCCCGGTCGGATCGGTGAACCGCTCGTCGTAACCCGTGCTCAAGCCCGCGATCTTGTTCGTGAACGGCGGATCCTCATCGAACACGTTCTTCGCCAGCAGCGCGATCGACCAGGTGTCGCTCGGCTTATAGGACAGCGCCAGATTCCACACTGAATAGTCGTCGACCTCGTTGTAGAACGGATAGGTGGGGTCGCGGCCGAGACCGTTGTTGTAGTCGACGTAGCCGGCGAGGTGCCGGTTCTGGAGCTGCGCAGCCCACGACCCCTGATCCCAGGCCAGCGTCGCGTAGTGTGAGTAGCGGATGACCGGTGAGCCGTCGACGTACACGCCGAGCTTGCTGATGAACACATCTCCCGGGAAGCGCTGGAATTCATACTCATTGACGTACGTGCCGCGATAGTCGAGCGACAGCGTGCCTGGGCCAATGTCGTGCGACCAGTTCAGCGTGAAGTCGACGCCGGAGGTCTTGATCTTCCCGATGTTCTCGGAGAATTGATTGATGTAGGCGATGGGATTGCCGGGCGTCCCCGCTACGCATCCTGCAGCATCGAAGAACTCCGGCGCTGCCTCGTTACAGCGCACGATGGAGCTGCCGAACCGATCGAGGTCAGCGAAGATCGCGGTCGGCGACAGCACGCCGAGCGTCTTGTCGACTTCGTACTCCCAGTAATCGAGCCCCACCGCCAAACGATCCATCACATGCCAGTCGAGTCCGGCCGCGTACGCCTCGGACTCGACCGGCTCGAGATGCGGATTGGCGCCGAGCAAGCCGTTGAACTGGTTGTTGCAGTCACGCGGGGCAATACCGCCGATGGCTGTATTCACTACGCCGCCCGGGCACAGGATCGGATCATTTTGCTTCGGCGTGTTGCCGCCGATCTGTTGCGGCCGGAACAGCTCGAACAAAGTCGGCGCG
>Ga0209382_10000062_pt1 | contig 146425 bp, 138 predicted proteins | sample SoiMetdeltSBSDD5_FD_187599 | JGI IMG/M metagenome (GOLD analysis project Ga0209382, IMG submission 187599) | Bulk soil microbial communities from a Populus tree surrounding site in Tennessee, USA - Soil MetaG P. deltoides SBSDD5 (SPAdes) (version 2) | ecosystem: Environmental > Terrestrial >... | reverse complement strand
TTCTGTTTTCACGTTAACGCACAAGGGCATGTTCCGGACGAGCGCACGAACCGAAGCGATAGTGACCAGGCCAGCCGTCATGGCTGTCCCGCCTATCGAAATTCTATCCAATTTCGCTTATATCCACCGCCATGTTGTGGCGTAACTCGCGTGGCAGGCCATTGAACGCGCCTGCCGCTTTCATTCATCCCTGCCAGCCAATTGTCGCCAAGCAACCTCCAACTGGACCGGGCTGGGCGCACGAGCTGAAGCATGACGGCTATCGGCTACAGGTCCACGTCCGCGATGGTCGGGTAAAGCTCTACACAATCAATGGAGCCGACTGGAGCCGCCGGTATCCTCGCATCATCGCTGAGGCTGCCCGACTAAAGCACTCAGCCGTCATTGACGCTGAGGTCGTCTGCCTCGACGGCAAAGCCACGCCGCAATTTGATTTGCTCCATAGTCGTCGCAATGATGGCGATGCAATCGCAGTCGCTTTTGATTTGCTGATGCTCAATGGCGACGACATGCGCCGCAAATCATTTATCGAACGCAAGGCAGCTTTGGGCAAGCTTCTGTTTCGCTCGCGTGATGGCATTCAGTACGTCGAACACGCTGAGGGCCACGGTGACAAGATGTTTGCTGCCGTCTGTCACCTCGGGCTTGAGGGCATCGTCTCAAAGAAGCTCAACGCTCCATACAAGTCCGGGCCATCAAAGGCGTGGCTGAAAATCAAGAATCCCAAAGCGCCAGCAGCGACCCGCGCTATTGATGGGACGTTCTGACACATATCCGCCCGGGGGCTTCGAGTTTTAGGGTTTTGATATCAGCGAGCTGGTATCAGAGCATGACTACGCACAATCGCTATCGTTTCATCGGTGATGCCCTTGTGCTCGCATATCTGCTCAACGCCTTATTCGCTATCCTTTTGGCGGCACTTCTATTGTTCCTTTTGACATATATGGGCTGGCCCACCTAATAGCCAATCGTCGCCAAGCAGCCCCCATCCGGGCCAGGCTGGGCGCACGAGCTCAAGCATGACGGCTATCGGCTGCAGATCCATGTTCGCGATGGTCGAGTGAAGCTCTACACGATCAATGGATACGATTGGTCAAAGCGCTACCCGCGGATTGTCGAGAGTCGGGCTCGCGTGGCTCCAAATTGTCTGTAGGGAAGTGGAATGAGCAAACTTTCATTTGCGTTCAAAGCAATATTCATGATCCTTGCGGTAATACTTGCCGCAGGGGTGATCACGCTGATCGTAATATCACTGATTCCGACGATCGGCTTTGGTGCGAAGAGCATACTGTTCACTATGATCGTGATCGTGCTCGGCCTCATCTTGATAGTGAAGACGGTGCGATAGGCAACACACCGAAGGCGACGGCGGCGAGATGTTCAAAGCTGTCTGCAAGCTCGGCCTGGAGGGATTGTTTCAAAGAAGCTCGATGCGCCTTATCGCGGTCTGGGCCTTCGAAGACTTGGATCAAGGTGAAGAACCCGGAAGCGCCAGCCGCAACTCGGGCTATTGACGGGACTTTCTAATAAGTTTCTGTCGCGAAGCACCCCGGGAGCGCTGAGCGACATTAGAGCCGCCATCGCCAGCAAACATGCGGCTTAATGACGGTGTCGTGAGCTGCGGCTGAGCGGCGTAGACCCTTGCGGATTGTAACATTAATTGGGCGCGCAAAATCTCAGCCGCCCTGCACTGCTGAGGAGTAAGGGAACCACAATTGGTGCCACCGAGACCACTATCGCCCGAATACCCCTGACCAAACGCGGGGGAACCAGCGATTAATGCGGCGGTCGCAATCGTGAGAAGGCTGAGTTTCATTAAGGCCACCTTCGGTGAGCTAATGAAAAGGGAGCAACTGCGCCAAACGTTCCGCTGGTTCGCGCTAAGGGACATATAGAAAGGGCCAGGCAGGAGACCGAATAGCCCGACCCTAACAGCCACAGCGCATTCGGGGGGTATTGGGGGGGACGCCGTAGCCATCAAGACAACCGTTTCCGCAAATAAGAGTTCCCTGACACTATTGGCCCCTTGTGGGGCTAAACTGGGGGAGTACTTATGTAGAGTGTTGTGTCATGAGTACCCAGACCCCGCTTGCTCCAAAGCTAACCGACAATGTCACCGTTCATATAGTGCTCAACGATTTTGGCGAACTTGGCCGCGCTTTTCTCGAAACAGACGAATTAGAAGTCGATGAATGGACTATTATTAGCAAAATTATTAGCGGCGAGTATTCCAACCCAGTGCGAGTGGTAGCTTTTAATATTGCCGAGGGGTGGTCACGCGATGTCACCGAGGATATTGCGCAAGCTGTGATTGAAAGAGGGCGCCGAGAAAATTACTTTAGTGAAGTCGCGAAGAAATTTGTCGAAAGGACTCTTGGAGAGACAGTTGAAATAGTGCGATGATTTGTAGTCGGTCATGACCCGTCCTCATCCGGTGGGTTGTGGCAAGTGGCGGCGGGTTGGTCATGGGCCCGCCGCTGCGCATTCGACTCCAGCTCAGTTAAGAAAGCAAACAAGGGTCTGGTCTCGGACACCAATTAAAAACGCGTTGCACTGGCGGGATACTGCCGGTGTTATGCGCGGGTCAGGTACAAAATATGCAGCGTGATGAACCACGTAAATTAATTTTGCTGATCAGGCGTTTCGACAACCTCGATAAAGTCCTTATGATATTGCTGCACCTTTTCTGTACCGTCCCATAGCACGCTCCAGAACTGTCCGTGTTTAGGAATGCGCGGCGCAGTACCGAGCCGACCATGATGCAGATGATAGGCCTTATAATTTTTTACATTGATACGAACGCGGATGCTCATGATGCTTATGCGTCGTCCAATTTCGCTGCAAATAATATTGGACGCACTCCTCCACGGACTGCGCAGCGAACTAGACCGTGAAAAAATGTAGACGCTATCGCTATGGTTGTATTGCTAATGTCAGCCAGTGTTTTGTGAATTGCGGCCTCAACTCGCCCCGTCTAACTGCCCTTCGGCGACGACGGATGTGCTCGCGCCGCGCCGTTACTTTGCAGTGAGGGTAGGGGACACGTGATCAGCCTTAAAACCATCGCAAGCTTCTGACGGAATGGCTCGATTGCTTGACTCATGAAATCTGCACAATGTTGCCAAGAGCGTTGCCAAATCTGGTTTTTAGGGTGTGGAAGATAACACAGAGTCGGCGCTAAGTATTTGATTTAGTTTGAATACTATGGGCACTTATGAACCGATGACGACCCGTTACTGAATGGTTGGCGGGTTCGTTCGGTTTTTAATTGACCCGAGTGTCGCAGTCTTAGTCGATGTTCGGCGATCGTGCCGCAAAGGCATCCGAAACAGGCTGGGGCGGCTCGGCCTTTGGCGCCGGTTTACGCACCTTGCGGGTTGCCACCCGTCGTTTAGCCGAGTGGACGCTTCCCGTCCCTCGAGACGCACCAAGCGCCGCCTGAGGCTTGGTTGCCTGGATGCTTCCGGTGGTCTGAGGGGCCCCAGGTCTTGCCTCCGGCTGGGATGTTTGGCTGTCACTGGTGCTTTGAGATGTCTCGATGTTTGGCGCAGGCTGAGGCACGTCCGCGGCTAACATGGGCTGAGGCGCCTCAATAGCTGACGGTGGGCGAGGCGCCTCGGCCGCGGGATAAGGCGTCTCGATAGCTGACGTGGGCCGAGGCGTTTCGGTATGGCCCGCAGGCTGAGGCGGCTGGACGCTTCCGGTCGCCTCGGGCTCCCCGACCACTGCCGCGAGAGGCGGCGCAGGCAGATTCGCAATCGCCTGCATGATGATGCTTGGCCACAGCGCAGCCTGCTTCTTGTTGTTCTGCGCGTAAAGGAACAGCCCGCCGAGCACCATGACGATCACGACCAGGATGACCAGCGTATTGATGGTGGCGTCCGGACTGGCGCTATGCTTGCGCGCCGGTTTGCGCGTCACGCGCTTCGTCGCCACCTTTCGCTTTCTAGCCATATCGTGCAGCTCCCTAGATGGTGTGACCAACTCACGGCACTGCACCTCAACGTCGCCTCGCACTGTTTCAATACAAACACGCTCCCGGGCCGAGTTGACCCGGTGCGCAAAAGACGCGAATCACTGCGACAAGGTTAGCTGATTCTCGCAGCCGATGTGTGAATGCGGCGCGGGCAAACTCCGTAAGCCGTTGTCCGGCTTGAAACGGTGTGGTCTTATCGCATTCGGAAACATGTCGCAGCGTGTATTGATAACGGCGGGTGCCGCTGGCATCGGCCGCGAGTTTGCGCGTGCCTTCAGGGCCAACGGCGCAAAAATCTTCGTCTGCGATATCGATGACAAGGCTCTTGCTGCGATCGCGAAAGAACTCCCTGGTGTGCTCGCGAGCCGCTGCGATATGGCGGCGAGAGCGGAAATCGAACGCATGGTCCCTGAGGCAGTCGGGGCACTTGGGGGCCTCGACGTGCTCATCAACAATGCCGGCATTGCCGGCCTGACGCTGCCCGTCGATCAGATGCCGTCCGACGAATGGGACAAGGTCGTTGCCATCAATCTCACGGCGATGTTCGATGTCTCGCGGTTGGCGATACCCCATCTGAAGAACTCGAAGGCCGGCTGCATCATTAACATGTCATCGATCGCGGGGCGTTACGGCTTCCCGAACCGCAGCCCCTATGCCGCCACCAAGTGGGGCGTGATCGGGCTAACCAAGACGTTGGCAATGGAGCTCGGCCAGTGGGGCATCCGCGCCAATGCAATCGCCCCCGGAGCAGTCGAGGGTGATCGCATCGTTCGCGTCTTTCAGGGGCGGGCGCAACTGAGCGGCCGGTCCATGCAAGAAGTGACAGCCGAAGCCATGGCCGTGCAGTCGATCAAGTCGATGATCGATCCAAAAGACATTGCATCGCTCGCGGTCTTCCTTGCTTCGGATGCGGCAAAGTCCATCTCGGGCCAAGTGATCCCGATCGACAACGATCGCTACATGCCGTGAGCTCTCGGACTCGATTCAAATCGTATCCCTGCCGCTGATAAAGTTGCCGTGGCGATAAACCGGAGCCTCTGAGTTTTTTTAAAGGGAAAAGAGGAGGCTTCGGTTACTGGCCGTCGCAACCGCGTCCGCGCAGAGCAGAGAAGAAAAACTTTGCCGATTGAGAACTCAACCCGGCCGAGCGAAACGGTTAGCGCCAGTTGCCGAAGACCGGCCTTGGCGGTCGTGGCGCGCCATCCTGCGACCACCATGAGCCATCCTGGGGCCGCCGTGAATTCGCGTTGTCCGGCGGGGTCGGTTTTCTCGCCGGCCTATGTTGAGCGACCTTTCCGGTGCTCCCTTTCTTGCGCTCTTGCTGCTTCGTATCGGAGGGGGCGGAGGCCAAAGCGCTCGTCGCGTCGGCTGGCATCTTTGTGTTGGCAGACGTCTCCGAGACCGGAGCTTCCTGCGGTGCGGCTGCCGTGGGTTGTTGGGCGGCGCTCCCGTTCGGCCAGGCAAAATTATCGGCACGCCCGGGCGCCGGGGCGAGGGTCTCGCCCTTTGCCAGGACCTTCACGGCGGTCGCGTCGCCGTGAATAGCGCTGCTGCCGGGGCCACCAAGCAATTCATCGGACTCTTTGGGCGGCGTCCCTCCCGTCAGCGGGACCACAGGCCCCGACAACGGCCGCTCCGCAGGCTTTGCGGCCGAGGGCGCCGTTTCAGCCGGTCCGGAGGGTAGGGCGACCGGCACGCGGTTACTCATATATCTGCGCAATTCGTGCTCGACGTAACGTGCAAGCTTGATCGCCCCGGGTTTGGTGAAGAACAGCCCATCGCTCAAACGCAAGCGGCGCACCTGGCCCTCATAATCCGGCCCGTAATTCGAGTACTTGCCGGATTCGTCCACAAAGCCATCCCAGACATCGACGTAGGTGATGCCGGCACGCTCAGCGCGTGCACGATAGAGATCGTTGAGGTAGGCGACGTCGGAGGTCGAGCGCGTACCGCGAATTGAGGGCAGCCCAACCCATATCACCGGCACGCCCTTGCTCTTCAGAGCCGCGATCGTGTCGTCAATGCGCCGCGAATAAACTTTCGCCCATTCATCGCCGCGGAAGTCGGCATTGCCGACCAACTTTTTCCCGGGCTGCGCTCGCGCGCCGCCTTCTTGAGTATCGTCGGGCTTCGCGGTCTTTTGACCTGACTTCTTTTCAGCCTCGTCCTTGGCCTGTTGATCCTTGGCTCTTGTTTCCGCTTCCTTGACGAGATCTTTTTCACGAATGTCCTGACGATCGCCGATGCCGAGCATCATCACGACGTAATCGGCCTTCTCTTGTGCGAGCATATCGCGCGCGACGTGCCACCAGTCGAGGTCGCCTTTCGAGTCGTAGCGCAGAAGACCAGAGTAAAGTTTGTTCTTGCGAACGATGCCGATCTCAGGCGAATCCGCGAAAACCTCTTCGAGTCCGTAAGCAAGCCATTCGGCCATCTCGTCGCCCATGACCAAGATTGAGGTGGTGGGCGTGACTTTGGAGTCGGATTTACGCGCCGCCGGCGCACGCGAACTTTCCGCCGGTTGCTGGACGTGCTGTTGCTGTTGACGTGGCGGTCGCGGAATGTATTCGTCTTCGCGTTGGCGGTAATTGTTGGGGCCGCCGAACCAGTTCTGAAAAAAGCCGCCGGATTGCGGCCGGGCCCGCCTGGATTGTTGGTCACCCCACTGGCCTTGCCGGTCCCAAAAAAACTGCGCTTCCGCCGGCACACTGGCCCATGCCGCAGAAATTAGAGCGGCCGCCGCGAAAATCCAACGCGTACGCACTTTGCTCGACATAATTCCGATTCCGTTAGCACTCGAATTCGGCCACATTGGGCCGCCATCACGTCAATCCGATGAAGTTCCGGACTGGTGGAACTACCGGAACGAGGTAGGAAGCCGCATCAAGCCGCGCAATGCGTGAATATCTGCGCGTGAGCGGGATGCGCGAACGGGCTGAAAGCCGGCTCGCAACCGACCAGGTTTTTCTTGGACACCGGCTTTTCATTTTTGATCGAATCGCGCCGGTTCGGCTGAATTGCCGGCACCAGCGGTAACCTGTCGCCTTTGACATCTCGATTGACGGAAATCGCAACACCCGCCGCGCTGTTCACCGGGCTCGTCAAAGCGCAAATGCCGCCGGCGATCAGACAGCTCAGGATTGAGGCTGCCGTGAAATTCTTCAGTCGCTGGCCAGATGTAAAACGCATGGCACTGCTCCGACGCGTTTGCGGCGGTCAATCAAAAAGTCAGAGCGTTCAAAATCAACAAACCGACGAACACGGCCGTGAGAGAAAGGCCGAACACTTCTGTCGTTGCACGCTCGCTCGTCATGACGCCGCTTCCGCTTATCCGGGTTTTAGATGTTGTTAACTTTTGCAAAACTAGTGCGCGCACCAACACGTGCACCAGCATACGTAGGTAGCCGCTGGGTATAGGAAAAAGACGTCGACCCTATACCTAGGTACAATTGCAGCGCCGATGTAGCGACGCCTGCGCTGCCGGCAGCGATTGCTTATTGGGAATAATTCCCGTTAAGCCGCGTCACGAACTGTGCGTCTCACTACCAGCGGCAGTGCCGATGACCGTGGCGCCACCAGCAGTGGCGATGATGATGACGATGGCGGTGGTAGTAGCGGTAGTAAGTAACGTCGGCGCGAGAATCGATTGCTTGGGCCCCTTCGCCAATTGGTGCAATCGGAGCCGCGTAAACGCCAGACGTGGCGGCAATGGCCAGCCCGGCGGCGGCAAGCGCCGCCATGAGAAACGACCGCATGAATGCCTCCTCCCAGAGAGATAACTGCGGATATGCGCTAGCTTGAACCGGCAGCGGTCGTTTTCGTTCCAGAAAAACTTCACGATGAGGTCTTTCAAATAGTTAACGGCCACAGTCGCGGCGATTTTGCACGCGAATCGATCGCTGGCTGGCCGCAGCGCTTCCTATGACCGCCTCTGCCATGGCCGCAGTCAGAATCCGCTTTGCGCCAAATGCGCACGTTTAAAATTTTGGATTCTGGATTACGTTAGCGCCCTATCGAGCGATCGGGGGCAGCATGCGCTTGAAACATTGCATCAACTATCATGATTTCCGGGAGCTGGCGCGCCGGCGACTTCCGGGTCCCATCTTCAATTACATCGATGGAGCCGCCGACGACGAAACAACCTACCGAAGAAACACCAACGCATTCGACGATTGCGATCTCGTGCCGAGTGTCTTAACCGGCGTCGAGCGCGTTGACCTTTCGGTGCAAGTACTCGGTCACAGGCTGGAATTGCCTTTCTATTGCTCACCGACGGCGCTACAGCGGCTCTTTCATCATCAGGGCGAGCGGGCGGTGGCGCACGCTGTGCAAAAATTTGGGACCATGTTTGGCGTGTCGTCGCTTGCGACGGTCAGCCTGGAAGAGATTGCTTCCAAGTTTTCGTTTCCGCAGATTTATCAATTCTATTTTCACAAAGATCGGGGGCTGAACCGCGCCATGATGGAGCGGGCCAAAGATGCGGGAGTATCCATCATGATGCTCACGGTGGATTCGATCACCGGCGGCAATCGCGAACGCGATCTTCGCACCGGCTTTTCGATTCCATTGCGACTGACGCTTGAAGGTCTGTTTCAATTCGCCATCAAGCCAAAATGGGCAATCGACTATCTGACTCACGAGCGATTTCGATTGCCGCAACTCGAGGACCATGTCGCCATGGCCGGGGGTGCGACCTCGATCAGCGACTATTTCACGACAATGCTCGACCCTTCGATGAACTGGCGCGATGTTGCTGAAATGGTCAAGCATTGGGACGGCAAGTTCTGCCTGAAAGGAGTCATGAGCGTGGATGATGCAAAAAAAGCCATCGACATCGGCTGCGCCGGAATCGTGGTGTCGAATCACGGCGGTCGTCAGCTTGACGGTTCCCGCAGCTCGTTCGACCAGCTGGCAGAAATCGTCGATGCGGTTGGCGACAGGATTGAAGTGCTGTTCGATGGGGGCGTGCATCGCGGGACGCACGTGCTGAAGGCACTTTCGTTGGGTGCCAGGGCAGTCGGGGTCGGCCGCTACTATCTGTTTCCGCTCGCTGCGGCGGGACAGGCCGGCGTCGAACGGGCGCTCGGATTGATGCGCGCGGAGCTCGAACGCGACATGAAGTTGATGGGCTGCACGTCTATCGGACAGCTGTCGCGTAGCAATCTCAGATTTCGTCGTTAGCAATCCGGAGACATTCCAACTCAACGAATGCCGAATCGATCGTAGGCATATTCGGCAAAACGGCCCCACGTTGGCACTTTCGCATAATATTTATGGGTGACCTTTTGCCTGCGAACAGGAACCTCCGGCTTCTCGGCCGCCTTCGCGGGTGTCGTGGCCTGCGCTTCGCGACCGGCCGCGAAGTTGACGCCCGTTACTCTGTACGGAGACGTGTCCGGCGGCGCCTTGAAAGGCTTTGGAAGGCCGACGACCTGCGACGTTTTCAGCGCCGAATCGTTGGACTGCGTTTCACCGCCAAGCCAAATAAGGAGACCGGCGAGCACGGTCCCCATAACCAGAAAGTATGAGAAAATTGGCATTCGCATCTGGATCTCCCAGCCGGAGATACAACGCGAGCGCGCGGGTGACGTTCCTTGCTTTGGCCAGATTCCGCGAATGCGGGGCAGTTTCAGCTAATTCGATACGACGACACGGCTTTCGAGCGGCGTACGTTCGTAAAGATAAATCACGTCGTCATTGATGAGCCGGATGCAGCCTTCGGGAAGGCGCCCGGCCGCGGCAGGATTGGAACCGTGAATACGATAATCCTTGTCCAAATAAAGAACGCGGGCACCGAGTGAACTCATGTCGGTCGATTGCTGAGCGGACCGGTTTCCCGGCAACTCTTCTTTTCGGACAACGTGATAAAGCCCGGCCAGGGCCGCGCACTCGGTTCCAACGCCGATGTTGTAACGCAGCGCCGACATGTTCGGCCGCACCACATAGAGAAAGGTCTGTGACTTGTCGACCATGATCGTGCCGACCGGCTGGTTGGTCCGGAAATAAACCAACTGTCGCATACGGACATAGTCCGACTTGGCATCGGATTGCTCGGCGGGCCCAGGACTGCTGCGGGTAGCTGCAATGGTACGCACGTCGGACAACGTGCGCGGCCAATACCGATAGGCTGCCCAACCCGCGCCGAGAACGAGCGCTGCGGCCAGCGCGGCGCCTGCAATTCGCAGCGGCTTTTTGGGATCGGTCAATGGCGGCCGATCCTGATAACCCGGGGGAGGAGCAGCGTAAGCCTTTTGCCTCGGTTTCGGGCGAGGCGGCGGGGCGGTGCGACGCGTGGCATCCATCTCGACGCGCTGGATCGCAGCCTCAAGGGCTCCGCTTTCCGTCTTCAGATCGGCTTGCGAAAACGTCGGGTCGCGCAGTTTTTCGATCAGGGTTTTGCGAGCGCGGTCGTACAGTGCCTGGCGCTGTTCCTTTGTGTTGGGGCTGAGCGCCGCGACCGCACGCGCCAGCAACGGAAAATAATCGGCCATTGATCGGCTCACCCTTGCTCTACTGAAGTCGGCTGCAACATCTTGCCACGGGAACGAGGAGGGCCAGCCTAGCATCTGAAGTCTGCGAAGGCATCATTGTCGGCGGTCCTCAAACTGCTTACGAAACGATCAGCGGATCGGAGGGGCGTAGAGAATACCGCCTCTGTTCCACAGCTGATTGATTCCGCGCGGGATGCCCAGCGCCGAACCGACGCCGACGGTGCGCTCGTAGATCTCGCCATAGTTGCCGACCAGCCTGATGGCGTTCGCCGCCCAATCCTTTCCGAGCCCCATGCGCTCGCCGTAATTGCCTTCGGTGCCGACCAGGCGCCGGATATCCGGATTTTCTGATTTCAGCACCCCGTCGATGTTCTTCGAAGTCACGCCGAGCTCTTCGGCATTGACCAGCGCGAAATGGACCCATTTCACGATGTTGAACCACTGCATGTCATCCTGCCGCACAACCGGGCCGAGGGGCTCTTTCGAGATTACATCCGGCAGAATGATGTGCTCGTCGGGCTTCGACAGCAGAAGCCGGACGGCGAAAAGCGCGGATCCATCGGCCGTGAGCACGTTGCACTGGCCGGAATCGTAACCCTTGATGGCGCCCTCGAGACTTGTTGAAGAAATCGCCTCGTATTTCATTTTGTTGGCGCGGAAATAGTCGGCAAGATTGAGCTCGGTCGTCGTTCCGGTCTGCACGCACACTTTCACGCCATCGAGCTCGAGTGCAGTGTCCTTGTTCATGGCGCGGCGGACGATAAATCCCTGGCCGTCGTAAAAATTCGTCGCCGCGAAGACCAACCCAAGCTCGACCTCACGCGACATGGTCCATGTCGTGTTGCGCGAGAGCACGTCGATCCTGCCGGATTGGAGTGCTTCGAACCGCCGGCTCGCATCGAGCGGGAAGTAGGCGACCTTGCTGGTGTCATTGAAAATTGCCGCCGCGATCGACCGGCATAGATCGACGTCAAAGCCGCTCCAGTTGCCGTTGTTGTCGCGAGCGGAAAACCCATAAAGGCCTTCGCTGACGCCGCAATTGAGCGTGCCGCGATCCCTCACGGCCTTGAGCACCTCTCCGTTCGTCCCGGAGGCAGCCTGGGCCACCACCATCGACAGGGCGAGCATCAGAAATGCCGTAGCCGACCGGCGATCGCTACGCCGCCCACGGGCGCGAAGATCCCGCAATTGCCTCATGACTTCCCCCGACGCTCGATAATCCTGGGGCTAAGCTAGCATATTGAAACGAGGCTGGTATAAGCGGCCGCGCGGATCAACCCTGCATTCCCGGATGCTCTGTCTTGAACAGGCTATGCAATCATGACTTTTGAACACCAGCGGTTCTCGCGCTCCGCGCTCGCGGGCATTGGCGGGGCGCTCCTTCTCGCGCTGCTGTCGCCGGCAGATGCACAGGACGTCCGTGGGCTGGAAGTCTGCACGGCCGAAAAGCAGATGGAGCGCCGCACTGGGTGCCTGCAGGCCAATGTCGAGTTTCTTCAGCAGACGCTCGCGAAACTTGCGCGCGAGACGCAGGAGAAGATTGCTAGCGCCGGGCGCGATCTTGCCGCGGCGCGGGCTGAAATCGCAGCGCTTAAGGCCACCGTTGCGAAACTCGACAGCGAGCTGGCGCAGCTGAAGGCAAAGGCCGAACCCGCCAACAAGAAGTAGACAGGTTGTGACTCGGCGGCTCAACTAGTCGGCGCAAGGGCGGAGGCCTGCTGACCCGCCCTGAGCGGTAAAAAAATGTGAAATACTGTGCCGCATGAATGTCCCGGCGATGCCCATAGGCGCCCGCCATGGGCCGCAATAATCGAGCGGCAAATCGCGAGGCCCATTCCCATTCCTGTCGGCTTGGTGGTGAAGAAGGCTTCGAAAATTTGCTCGGCGTTCTTGGGGTCGAGCCCAATGCCGGAATCTTCAACAGTAATCGAGATGCCATCTTCAGCAGGCATTGATGCAATGGCCAGGACACGCCGGCTTTCGTCTGTCGAGCTCATAGCCTCGGCCGCGTTCATGATCAGATTGAGGAGCACTTCCCGAAACTGGACCGGGTCAGCGGGGACTTGTGGAAGGTCAGGGGCCAGCGTTGTCTGAAGGGCGATCTTTCGCGAGCGTAGCTCGCCGCGGGAGAGATTGAGGACATCGTTTACAACTTCGTTGGTGTCGACCGGCACGCGACGGTTGGCATTCTTTTTGAACATCATGCTTATACTGGTAATGACTTCGTTGGCGCGGTGGCCATCCTGAGCGATGCTTGCCAACGCCGAGCGCGCCTCCTCGAGATTGGGCTCCTCTCTTTCGAGCCACCGTGTTCCGGCGTGTGAATTAGCTACGAGGGCCGCCAACGGCTGTCTGATCTCGTGCGCGATGGAAGCGACCATCGCGCCCATGGTCGTGAGCCGCGACACGCGGGATATTTCAGCCTGACGCATGATCTCGCGCTCACGCGCAACCTCGAGTTCGCCAAGCATTTCGTTGAAAGAAGCTGCAAGCCCGCCAATTTCGTCTCGACTTTTATAGTTAGAACGCAGCCCGTAGTTTTTGGTCTCGCGAATCTTGTTGGCCAAATCGGCGAGCTGCCTGATCGGAACGATCATATCCCGATAAGTCAAAAAGGCGACGAAGAGGCCGAGCATTCCAAGCGTTCCGATCACCAAGAGATTCAAAAGGCGTTGCCGTTGCAGATCATCAATGCGCTGTTTCAACAGCTGGTCGAGCTGTTGCTGCGTGGCTGCCCAGGCGTCGAGCGCGCTATTGACCGTGTCAGCATATGGTAACCCAGCCTGGGTCTTTTCAGCGCCGCTGTCGACGAAGGCGCGCAATGAATCAAGATAAGCGGTTGTTTTCGTCGCAAGGGCCGTAAGTGCTGGCTCGACAATCTTTTCCAGCGTTCCATCGGGAATCCCACGTTGGGCGATCCTGAGATCGTCGATTATGCCATCCATATTTGCGCGCAACAGACTGTCGAGTGCGATGAAGCGTGCTTTCTGCTCAACGAAATCGTTCGCTCCCGTTGGCGGCCGCGTCAACAATTGCGTTTTACCGATATCTTCAAGCGCTGAGGGCAAACGCGTCACAACGATGTTCTGCACGTGATAGGTTTCAAGAGCAGGATCCAGCGTTAATTTTGAATCGTCGCCGATACGAGCGGCAAGATCGCGCAGATATTTCAACGCAGCCAGATAGACATCGTCTGTCGCCAAACTGACGTTATTGTTGGTGTTGAAACTGAGCAGTGCCGCTGCAAGCGAGTTCACATCGCGATCTATGTGTAAGGTGCTGGCGCTCTCAGAGCGTGCCCTCGATAGTGAATCGAGAGAATCGCGCGCGGACGCATTTGGCAGCCCCGCCAGAGCTTCGCCCGCCCGTTTTTTCAACACAGTCACATAGATGGGGCGGAGCAACGCCAGGTATTTGCTGCCAACGAGCTCACTGCGCGCAAAATTGATAGCGATCTGCTTTTCAACCAGAAGTGCATAAGTCGCTACGCTTGTGAGCGCCAAGGACACGAGGCACAAAATCAGAAACTTGGTGCCGGCACGCAAATCCCTGAACATTAGGTCCCCGGTATCCCTCGCAATATTGCAACGTAGTCTAGTGCCGTATTCAGCTCTTGGTTATCCGAAAATGCCCGATCTAAATACCGTGCTGCACTAGCGTTGAGCGCGGTTTTTGCTTTTGTCTTTTGTCGTCTCCGGCTGGCGCCAGGACATGGCTCGGGAAACAGAGACAATGAGTTTGCTATTCAATGACCTCGTCAGCGCGCGTAAGCAGCATCGGCGGCACAGTCAAGCCGATGGTCCTGGCGGTCTTCAAGTTGACCACCAGTTCGAATTTCGTTGGCTGCTCCACCGGCAGGTCGCTGGGTTTGGCGCCCTTGAAAATTTTATCAACGAAAATTGCTGCGCGACGATATAGGTCGGGATAGTTCACGCCGAATGAAATCAGCCCTCCGGCGTCGACGAATTCTCTGGAAGGATAGATCGCCGGCACGCGATGTTTCGCGGCAAGCTCGATAATGATCCTTTGATTGGACTGCGTAAGCGTATCTATACCGACGATGAGGGCACCAGTCTTGTGCTTACTTGCATCATCGATTGCAGTCGCCAAATCGGCCGCACTCCGGACGTCGAACAGTTGAGTTTCGACACCATTGGTGCGCGCGGTGTTCTGTATCTCAGTCCACTGCGGCGGCTGAGAACGGTTGCTCATATTGAGGAGCGCTCCAACCCATGAAAGTCCCGGAAGCATGTCGCGAAGAAGCTCGGTGCGCTTGCCCATCAAGTCATTAACGAAGGCGCTGAGGCCGGTAATGTTGCCGCCCGGACGGGCTATGCTGGCCACGACCAGAAGGGGTTCGCCGATCGCCGCCATGACGACCGGGATGGTTTTGGTGGCATTCTTGGCCGCAAACGCAGCCGGCGTGCCGCGTGTCGTAATCAGATCAACGCTCTGACCCACAAGTTCCTGCGCATGCTTTGGAAAGCGATCAGGATGGCCGTCGGCCGACCGGTATTCGATCTTGAAATCGCGCCCTTCGACATAACCAAGAGATTCCATGCCGGCGAGGAATGCCTCGTAATCCGCGGTCTTGAGAGCCGCGGCCACAGTCTCAAGCATTCCTATGCGCCAAATCTTTTTCGGCTGCTGTGCGTAGACGCCAACCGGATACGCCGCTGCCGCACTCGCGATAATTCCGATGAACTGGCGTCGCTGCATAGGCCCCCACCACACGGTGCGACAAAAAGACAGCTCAAAGCATATCAGTTCATGGAAATGTCCGCACGGCCTGCGCAGCATCGCAACTGGCAGTGACTACAATCCGGCCTACGACAGGGCTATCGTGCCGTGACGAGTACGTCGGGGAGAGGACAATGAGGGGACAGTGCGTTGCGGCGGCATTGCTTGTGTTTGCCGGACTCGGGGGTACGCGGGCTCAGGAGTACCCGGCGCGAACGGTGACGATCATCGTGCCCTTCGCGCCCGGCGGTCCGGCTGACGTGACCGGCCGCATCGTGGCCGACATCTTCTCCCGTCATCTCGGGCAGCAGTTCGTGGTCGAGAACGTCGGTGGTGCGGGCGGAACGATCGGATCGCTGCGCGCAGCGCGTGCTGCGGCCGACGGCTACACGATCATTTCCGGCCACATGGGCACGCATGCCGCGGCGCCGTTCTTTTATCCCAACCTGGGCTACGACCCCGAAAAGGATTTCGAGCCGATCGGCCTGATTGCCGAGCAGCCCGAGCTGCTGGCCGTGCGCAAGGATTTTCCGGCCAACAACCTCAAGGAATTCATCGCCTACGCCAAAGCCAACGAAAGCAAGCTCAACATGGGACACGCGGGCGTTGGCTCGGTGTCCTACATTGGTTGTCTTCTTCTCAATTCGGCCATCGGTATCAAGCCGGCTATGGTGCCGTTCACCGGTACGGCGCCTGTCATGAATGCCATTCTCGGCGGCCAGGTCGACTACGATTGCGATCCGGTGCTGGGACCGCTGCCGCACGTGCGCGCGGGCACCGTTAAGGCGCTTGCCATCGCGACAAAGAAACGAAGCCCGCTGCTGCCGGACGTGCCCACGTCCTACGAGCAGGGCCTGCCTGAATTCGACTGCGCGCCGTTTTATGCATTGTTCGCTCCCAAGGGCACGCCGAAGGCGATTATCGACAAGCTCGCGGAAGCCCTGAACAAGGGGCTTAGCGAGGAGACCGTGCAGAAGCGACTGGCCGATCTCGGCGCTGAAATCGCGGAGCCGGAACGTCGCGGTCCAAAGGCTTTGGCGGATCTGCAAAGGAGCGAGGTGAACCGGCTGGGGCCAATCCTGAAGGCCGCGACCGCCAAGTAGCTTGGTCGAGCCTCACGTCACCACTGACGTCAGCACGGCAGCGTAGTGGCACAGCGCGGCGGTCAGCACGAAGCTGTGCCAGATCGCATTCTGAAAGCGCAGGCTGCTCCAGGCGTGGAAGATGACGCCCACCGAATAGAGCACGCCGCCCGCGCCGATGAGCCATAGCGTGACAGGTGCGAGCGCGGCGGTGACGGGGCCGATGGTGAAGACGCCGCTCCAGCCCATCGAGAGATAGAGGCCGACCGCGGTGCGGTCGAAGCGGCCCGGCCAGACGAGCTTGATGGCGATGCCGGCGAGGGCGACGGCCCAGATGATTGCTAGCATGATGGCGGGGGTCATGCCGTGCATCGGCAGCATGAATGCGGTATAGGTCGCCGCGATCAGCAGATAGATCGCCGAGTGATCGAGGCGCCGCAACCACCATTTAAGCGGCGACACTGGCCACAAGTTGTACGCCGCGGAGAGGCCGATCATCGCCAGAAACCCGACAAGATAGATCGCGACCGCGGTCACCTCCCTGATGTCGCCCTGGTGCACGGCAATGACGGTAAGCACCGCCGCACCGCCTATTGCGATGGCAATCCCCAAGATATGGACCACGGCGTCAGCGACGGTCTCGCCCCGGTCATAATCCCAGGTAAATTTGGTGCGCATGGTGCTCGCATACTTGTGCATTGCGGCGGCGAAAGGGCTGCAGCAAAATCCGATTGTCCCGCGCCGCGATGCTACAGGAACGAACCGGCAGAAATCAGTGTTATAGGGGCAAGTGTTACCGAGGTCGAAAGGCCATGAAGCTCCAGTCTGTCACGCGCATCGTTGGGGTTTTGGCGCTGCTGAGCGCGGGTGCACTTTTGCACTCTGATACCGCACGCGCTCAGGTCTTCGATTTCGGCCAGATCGACGCGTTTGAGTCGCTGGGTTCGGGGACCCAGCGGGGCGGATCGCCGCCGAAGACGATCGTCGAGGACGGCGAGCGGCACACGGTATTTTTCACCATCATCGAGTCAAACACCGACGCCAAGATTTACTGGCGCTCGATGGATGGCGACCAGACGACATTGATGCATGGACCGGGCGTGAAGGCATTTCAGACCGCCGGCACCTTCAAGGTCGAAGCGATCGGCGACGACAGCCGCAGCTTTAAATATGGCTATGTGCTGCTTCGCCTGAAGAATAATCGAGGAACGTGACTGGCGCGAATGCGTGGGCTGCCGGCCTACCGTGAAAGTTTTCGTGCGCTTGCTGCCCGGCCACGACAATCGAAATAGTCCTTCGATCCCGGGGCTGCGTACGAACGACAGCGGGCGTCGTCGATCGATGCGACCGTATCCTCGCCGTGCTGTTCCTGCACCGACTGTTGATGGCCGATTGTTCCGGGAGCGCAGTCCTTGCTCGACGTGCCGGTGACGCAGTCGAGCGAATGCCCCGCACATCCCGCAAGAAGCAGGCTCGTTATAGTCGCTGCGGCGATGCTCTTCGAAATGTTTACGAGCACCCCGTCGTTGACCCGCAGGTATCGCACTTCATGCAGGTGCCGTTGCGAACAAGCGTGAAGTTGCCGCACTCCGTGCACGCCTCGCCCTCGTAGCCTTTGGCCTTTGCCTCAGCACGTTTCTCGGATGCTGCCGCCTTCGCATGCGCCCGCGCGTCCTGTGTATCGATGCGATGCTCGAGCTGTTCGGCGGGCGAGAGCTTCGCTTCCGGTTCGCTCTTGAGCGCCGTTGTGCCGGAAACCTCGCCGCGGGCGCCGCCGACGGAGGCGAGGGCGGTTACATTGCCGCCCGACCCGGGCGTCGCGCCACGCACCACGGACAGGCGATCCGTGCGAGACCGCGTTAGGCCCTTGGAGACGTAGTTGGCCGCGGGCGCAGGCTTGCCTTCCTCCACGCCCTTGCCGAGCGCATCGAAGCCGCCCGCTTCGCTCGGATCAACGTGCGCGAGATCGAACCGCTCGAGATAGGAGACCGCGAGCTCGCGGAAGACGTAGTCGAGGATCGAAGTCGCGTATTTGATCGAGTCGTTGCCCTGCACCGGCCCCTGCGGCTCGAAGCGGGTGAAAGTGAAGGCGTCGACATATTCCTCCAGTGGCACCCCGTATTGCAGGCCGAGCGATACCGCGATGGCGAAATTGTTGATGATGGAGCGCAGTGCCGCGCCTTCCTTGTGCATGTCGATGAAGATCTCGCCCAGGCGGCCGTCGTCGTATTCGCCGGTGCGGAGATAGACCTTGTGACCGCCAACCACTGCCTTCTGGGTGTATCCCTTGCGGCGGTCGGGCATGCGCTCGCGCTCGCGCAGCACGGTGACGCGCTCGACAATCTTCTCCACTATCTTTTCGGCGAGGCCGGTTGCGCGCGCAGCGGCCGGACGCTCGAGGAAAGTCTCGATGGCGTCGTCCTCGTCTTCCTCGTCCGCGATCAGCTGGGCGTTCAGTGGCTGGCTCAGCTTGGAGCCGTCGCGGTACAGCGCATTGGCCTTCAATGCGAGCTTCCACGACAGAAGATAGGCTGCCTTGCAGTCCTCGACGGTCGCATCGTTCGGCATATTGATGGTCTTGGAGATGGCGCCGGAAATGAACGGCTGTGCCGCCGCCATCATGCGGATGTGGCTCTCGACCGAGAGATAGCGCTTGCCTGTGCGGCCGCACGGGTTGGCGCAATCGAACACCGGATAGTGTTCGGCCTTCAGGTGCGGTGCGCCTTCGACCGTCATCGCGCCGCAGACATGGATGTTGGCGGCCTCGATCTCGCGCTTGCCGAAGCCGAGCGCGGTGAGGAGATCGAAGGTCGGGGAGGCGAGATCTTCGGCCGAAATGCCGAGCTTGTCGTGGCAGAAGTCCTCGCCGAGCGTCCACTTGTTGAAGGCGAACTTGATGTCGAATGCGGTCGGCAGCGCCTTCTCCACCTTGGCGATGGCTTCCTCGGTGAAGCCCTTCGCCGTCAGCGTGGTGTGGTTGATCGCGGGCGCTTGCGCCAGCGTGCCATGGCCGACGGCATAGGCCTCGATCTCGGCGATGTCCGCTTCGCTGTAGCCCAGCGTGCGCAGCGCTTCCGGCACCGCGCGATTGATGATCTTGAAATAGCCGCCGCCGGCGAGCTTCTTGAACTTGACCAGCGCGAAGTCGGGCTCAATGCCCGTGGTGTCGCAATCCATGACCAAGCCGATGGTGCCGGTCGGTGCGATCACGGTCGCCTGGGCGTTGCGATAGCCGTGCTTTTCACCGAGCGCCAAGGCACGGTCCCAGGCAGACTTGGCATGCGCGATCAGCGTCTGATCGGGGCAGGCGGCGTGATCGAGCGGCACCGGCGGGGTCGCGACCTTTTCATATCCGCTGCGTTCGCCATAGGCCGCGCGGCGATGATTGCGCATCACGCGCAGCATGTGCTCGCGGTTCTTCTTGTAGCCTGGGAATGCCCCGAGCTTCTCGGCCATTTCAGCCGAGGTCGCATAGGAAACGCCGGTCATGATCGCGGTCAGCACGCCGCCGATGGCGCGGCCGGCATCGGAGTCATACGGAATGCCGGAGGTCATCAGCAGCCCGCCAATGTTCGCATAGCCGAGCCCGAGGGTGCGGAATTCGAACGAGCGTTCCGCGATCTGGCGCGAGGGGAATTGCGCCATCATCACCGAGATTTCGAGAACGACGGTCCACAGCCGTACCGCGTGCTCGTAGCTCTCGACCTGGAACTTGCCGGTCTTCTCTTCGCGGAAGGTGAGCAGGTTCAACGACGCCAGATTGCACGCGGTGTCGTCGAGGAACATGTATTCCGAGCACGGATTGCTGGCGCGGATTTCGCCCGAAACGGGGCAGGTGTGCCAGTCATTGACCGTCGTGTGATATTGCAGGCCCGGATCGGCCGAGGCCCACGCGGCGTAGCCGATCTTCTCCCACAATGCGCGCGCGTCGAGCGTCTCTGCGACCTTGCCGTTCTTGCGATAGGTGAGGTCCCATTTGCCGTCGGCCTCGACCGCCTTCAGGAAGTGATCCGTGACGCGCACCGAGTTGTTTGAGTTCTGCCCCGAGACGGTCAGATAGGCCTCGGAATCCCAATCCGTGTCATAGACGGGGAAATAGATGTCCTTGTAGCCCTGCCTGGCGAACTGGATCACGCGCTTGATGTAGTTGTCGGGCACATGGCTCTTGCGCGCGAGCTTGATCTCGCGCTTTAGCGCCGGGTTTTTCTCCGGCGAGAAGCAATCATCGCCCGAGCCCTCGCAGTTCACGCAGGCCTTCAGGATCGCCTTGAGGTGCTTCTGGTTGATCTTTGAGCCCGTGACGAGCGCCGCAACCTTCTGCTCCTCCAGCACCTTCCAGTCGATGTAGGTCTCGATGTCCGGGTGATCGATGTCGACGATCACCATCTTGGCGGCGCGGCGCGTAGTGCCGCCCGACTTGATGGCGCCCGCCGCGCGGTCGCCGATCTTCAAAAACGACATGAGTCCGGACGACTTGCCGCCGCCGGAAAGGCGCTCGCCTTCGCCGCGCAGCGCGGAGAAATTGGTGCCGGTGCCGGAGCCGTACTTGAACAGGCGCGCTTCGCGCACCCAAAGGTCCATGATCCCGCCCTCGTTGACGAGGTCGTCGCTGATCGACTGGATGAAGCAGGCATGCGGCTGCGGATGCTCATAGGCCGATTTCGATTTCGTCAGCTTGCCGGTGAAGGGATCGATGTAGTAGTGGCCCTGGCTCGGCCCATCGATGCCGTAGGCCCAGTGCAGGCCGGTGTTGAACCACTGCGGCGAGTTTGGCGCGCACATCTGCGTGGCCAGCATGTAACGCAGCTCATCGAAGAAGGCCTGCGCGTCTTCCTCGGAATCGAAGTGGCCGCCCTTCCAGCCCCAATAGGTCCACGTGCCGGCAAGGCGGTCGAATACCTGCTTGGAGCTGATCTCGCCGATGTAGCGATCCTTCTCGGGCAGCGTAGCGAGCGCGTCCTCGTCGGCGACCGAGCGCCAGAGGAAGGACGGTACGGAATTCTCCTCGACCTTCTTCAGGCGGGCGGGGACGCCGGCCTTGCGGAAATATTTCTGCGCCAGGACGTCGGAGGCGACCTGCGACCAGAATTCCGGCACCTCAACATTGTCGAGCTTGAACACCACCGAGCCGTCCGGATTTCGGATCTCGCTGGTGGTGAGGCGGAACTCGATGCCTGCGTAGGCCGATTGTCCATCCTTGGTATAGCGACGCTCAATGCGCATGTGTCTCTAGCCCCAAATTGCAGGACGGTTGACCACCGCCCTTTTGGTTCTGACGGACCTGTCCCGATCCGTCGTCGTTGCTCGTACTCGTTCAACCCTTCCCATCTAGGCCCGATGCTCTAATCCGGCACCGGTTCGTTCCGGGGGCATTGCCCCCGGCCACAGACAGTCCTTTTCCCAAACGCCATGGTTCTGGCGTGGGTTGAGCTCATCGACTGAAAAGCCGTTCTGAGGGTCCGGAGGGAACCTGATACTCAACGCCACCGAACACACCAAAGCTAGGTGGACTCACCGTATGCGTCAACAAGAGATAGTCATCAAATCTGAATCAAACACTAAATCTTGTGTCTATCGGCTGACTTTGATGGACAACGGACCGAAAGAACCGGTCCAGTATTGGCCTATCGCGGACTGGCGAAAAGAGTTTTTCTCTCGGGGGGATTGTAGGTTTTTATGCCTCCGGCCATGACGGAAAAATGACGAAAAAATGGGACTTCCGTGCTGGGGAGCAAAAAAGCCCTGCGCGGGCAAACGGGGGACAAAGCGGGGAAAATTCGTCCTGGGGCGCGACTGGAGTCGCTGATTCTCGGATAGATCTCAAAACGTTAGGGGACAGGCACCAGGGTGGGAAACAAAAGCAAACGCCACCCACTCCTGTGAATTCAGCTTTCCGCCGCAGCGGCGCCCGAAAAAAAGGCGGACCCCAAGGAGCCCGCCTTTTATCCCGGCACTGTCGTTCGAATTTCAGTGTTGGCGAGCCAAATATTGGGCGACTCGAACCAACGCTGAGGAATTCGTGAGCAGGATAGCCGCGGGACGCATACAAGCGCAACCGTGCGCGGCCGGTCTCGCGCCAGGCGGGAGCTAGCTTCGCTTGGCGCGCCTGGGAGCCGCCTCCTGCGATTGAGCGATCTCCTCGGCGCCGCCCTTCAAGCTGATCTGCCGAGAATGCGGCAGTGCTTCGGGGTGCTCTCTTTGCAGAAAGTCGATGAGCTTTTCGCGAACCTCGCAGCGCAGGTCGAACGTCTGTCCCGGCGCACGAGCGCTCATCAGGCAGCGCAGCTCAATGCTGCCCTCCTTGAAATCGGTCACCTGCAGGGCAGCCGTCGTCCTGTCCCATCTCTCGGATTGTCTGAGAATTTCCATCAGCTTTTCGCGAATAAGGGCGACCGGCGCCCTGTAATCGACGTAGAGCATCACGCTTCCGATCAGCGAGGATGAGTTTTCGCGCGACCAGTTCTGAAACGGCTTTTCAATGAAATAACTCAGCGGCACGACCATGCGCCGCAGATCCCAAAGCTTGACGGTCACATAGGTGGAGCCGATTTCTTCAATCGTACCGTATTCGCCCTCTACGATCACGGAATCGTACAGACGGATCGGCTGCGTCATCGCAAGCTGCACTCCGGCCAGCAGATTGCTCAATACCGGTCGCGCCGCCAGACCGGCGGCGATGCCGGCAATTCCAGCGGAAGCAAACAGGCTGATGCCGTATTGACGAACCGAGGGGATCGTCATCAGGGCGGCGCCGATCGTCACCAGCAGGACGATGCCGTCGACGACGCGCAGCAAGATCCGGACCTGCGTGTTGTGCTTACGCGCGAGGAAGTTGTCATCGGCGTCGAGACGATAGCGTCGAAGGTAGGCAGACGCGGAAAGCTGGAGTACAACGATTGCTGTCCAGCCGATCAGGCCGATGACAGCCATCAACAACAGCCGCGACAGTATTTCCGCCGTTTCCGGGTAGAGCGGCGCGACCGGGATAACGATGATCATAGCCAGCGTTATCAGCGCCAGCTTCGTGAGCTTGGATGTCTTATCGAAAAGCGAGAACGCGTTCGGATAACGATGGGCAATCAACCGGCGCAACAGATGCTGCAACCAGTTGTGCAACGCCAGTGCCGCGACGACCGCAAGCCCTAAAATAATCACGGACACGACCGGGTCGGGGAGCCAGTCGAGCCCATGCTTGATTGCGACCACAGCCGATCTGATTGCGTCCATGCGGCCTTATTAGCATTGCCAGAAAAGAGGGCGAATACGGGGCCTGCAGCATTTGATGCGCTGGACTTGGCCGCGCCAAGCTGGCAAAACGCCCGCGTTCCCAATGTGATTTGTTGGCGGCAATGAAAGCTTTCCTGCTCAAGTTCTTCACCTGGTGGAATTCGCAGACATTCGGGACCCAATTCTGGACCTGGATGTATGGCGAATATGTCGGCGAAGATGAATTCGGCAACCGCTATTATCGTACCCGCGGCGGCAAGATTGACCCCACACTCGGGTTCGAGCGCCGCTGGGTGATATACAACGGCTACACGGAAGCCTCATGCGTGCCGCCGTCGTGGCACGGCTGGCTGCATCACACCGTCGACACGCCGCCAACTCAGGAAAGCTACAAGCCGTACCCTTGGCAAAAGCCGCACCGGCCAAATATGACCGGCACGCCGGCGGCCTACCGACCGCCGGGCTCGACCTTGGCCACCGGCCGCCGTCCTAAGGCGACAGGCGATTACAGGGCCTGGACTCCAGGCAAGCAGTGATCTTGCCGTCATCGCCGGCTTGTCCCGGCGATCTCGAGAATTAAGGCACTCTGCGTCTCTAAAGTAGGATACGCGGGCCAAGGCCGCGCATGACAGGCTGTGAACCGCCCTTCCAAGGCCGTATTCCCCGTGTTAACCGGGCGGAGAGATCGGGCGTCAGGCGAATTGTCGCCGGCCAGCCAAATAGCCGGACCTTGATGGCGCGTGGCATGTCATCTCGTGCTTTGTTGGTGGGCGCCGCGCTATTGGCGGCACCGCCCGCCATGGAGCCTGCTCTGGCCCAATCCGGAAATCCAATCGCCGACTTATTCGGATCGATCTTCGGCAACCCGCCGCCACGCCCGCCGGCCGAGGTACGCGGTCCGCCATCATCCCGGCAACAGCCGCCTCCGTACTACCCGAGCGGGCGCGACACTCCGCCAACGCAGCCGCTGCCGGCGCCAATGAACCTGCCGCCATCGAACCGGCCCGGCCAGGGCAACATTCAAACGCAGCCTCTGCCACCCCCGACTGGGGGAATAGTTGCGCCACAACCTCCGCCAGGTCAGGCCCCACAAGGGACCGCGGTTGCGCCAGGCCAGGCGCCGTCCGCCTTGCCGCCAGGTCCAGGCTCCCCGCGCAATGCTCCGCAGCCGTCGAACACGTCGCCACAGCCAAGCGATGCGGTGATCGTCGAACCGCCGGCGCAGCGCATCACCAATCCAACGGCAGTGTTTGCAGGCCTCGACAAGATCACCGGGCGCATCATTTCTTTCGATGTTGCGATCAACGAAACGGTGCAATTCGGCGCTCTGCAGATGACGCCACGCGTGTGCTATTCGCGCCCGCCGACGGAAACGCCAAATACGGATGCGTTTGTCGAGGTCGACGAGGTGACGCTGCAGGGAGAGATCAAGCGAATTTTTACCGGATGGATGTTCGCCGCAAGTCCGGGCCTGCACGCAGTCGAGCACCCGATCTATGACGTCTGGATCACCGACTGCAAAGGCGGACAGAGCCCAACTGTCGCAGAAGCACCAGCGGAAGCGCCCAGACAGCCGGCTCGGCAGCAACAGCAGCAGCAGCGGCGTACACAACAGCCGGCGCCGGCGCCTCCGCCGCAACGCATGCCGCCGCCACCAGGATTTTTCCCGCCGCCGCGCTGATGCGGGGCAATTCCTTTCCGCTCGTCCCCGCGACCCTGCCTTCGCTCACTTCGCGAGCTTCGGGGAGCTTGAGACCGCCGAAGCGCGGAGCGCGAAGGCGGAAGGCGGAGACCAGACCAAAGAAGTCTGAGCGTATGTCTCTGGATGCCGGTGGAGCCTGCCCCACGCGCAGGCGGGGCGGAATGAACGGAGTTATTGCAAGCCGTCGATAATCTTCAGTGCCTTGTCACCGCCAAGCGGGTCGCGGGGCAGAGCCTCGAAATCCGCATCGCCCGTCAACGCGTCTTCGAGGAGGCGGTGATAGCGTCGCTTCGGGACTTCGACCGCACCGAAGGTTCTCAGATGCTCCGTCACGTATTGCGTGTCGAGCAGGCGGTAACCGCCGTGCTTAAGGCGCGCGATGAGATGGACCAGCGCGACTTTGGAAGCATCGCGGGCGCGGTGAAACATGCTCTCGCCAAAGAAAGCGCGGCCGAGCGAGACGCCATAGAGCCCGCCCACGAGTGTCTCACCATCGTAGACTTCCACTGTATGACAATGTCCGCGCTCGAACAGCGCGCGATAAATGCGACGAATGCGCGTGTTGATCCAGGTGCGGGCGCGATCGGATTTCGGCTCGGCGCACCCTTCGATCACCGCATCGAAATCGCGATCGACATGGATGGTCCATGAAGTCGCGCGTACGGTGCGCGCAAGCCGCGCCGGCACATGAAATCCTTCGAGCGGGATGATTCCGCGCATGTCCGGCTCGATCCAGTACAGGGCGGGATCGTCGGCGCTTTCTGCCATGGGAAAAATGCCGCACGCATAAGCCTTGAGCAGCACTTCCGGTGTGATCTCGATAAAGGTGCTTTCGCGGTTTGCCATGATGCGGATCCTGGCACTAACCCCGGGCCCGAGACTTGTTAACGTCTAAGCACCAAAATTGCAGCAATTTTTCGGAATTTTGAGTAGTTACAGTCGTTTCTCAGTCCCGTTTCTCAAATTTATCAGTCATGCGTACTCATGTTGTGCTCGGTCCGCACCAGATTGCTGCCAGCGCGTCTTCGTTGGCGTGAAGGCATCGGGGGATGCCCGACACCTGCAAGCGCCTTACCTCCAAAACGGATATTCGTTGCCGAATAACTCATGTCCGCTTTGGGCCAAAAGCGGACATATCTCGGTTAATCCGGAAGCCCCGCTTTTCTCAGGCCGTCCTCTAATCTTGCGAGGTCCTGTGGTCGGCTAAACGGCGCCCAATCTTTGATGTTAGACACGCGTAGCACCGGATTAAGGTCGCGCAAATGAGCCAGGGCCTGCCTCGCTTGCGCAAGGCGTCCGCCGAGGCCATGGCTCGCCGTCGCTATGATTAGCAGAGTCTGATAATTCGCTTGTTGCCACAAACCTTTTTGGGCCCAGGACGACGCGTCGTCGTATCGGCCGTCGATGAAATGAGCGAAAGCAGTCCCACCCTGCATTCCAATCATATTCGGATCGAGTGGACTCAATCGCATACCGTGAGCGAAATGATCGATCGCAATGTCCGGCTCGCCGCGCCAAACTCTGATCCAACCACTCGCATACCACGCTCCCGCTAGATTCGGATTCAGTAAAAGTGCGCGATCAACAAAGGTTGTACCGGCATCTATGTCGCCGGCCCCAAAAGCGATCGCATGGGCTGCGCGAGAGAGGGCGACCGCATCGTCCGGCCCCAACTCCGCGGCTCGTCGAGCCAGTCTAGCGGTTTCAGCAATCTCGTGCGCGCGATCAGTCGTCCAGCCGTTAATCTTGCGCCAAGCATAGCACCAGGACGCCATTCCATAGGCTGCGGCGAAATTGGGGTCGAGTTTGATGGCCTTGTAGAAGAGTCTAAGAGCTTCGGTGATAGCCTCTTTGTTACGCTCATAAAGACTCGCCATTCCACGTAAAAAGTAGTCATAGGCATCAAGACTCTCAGTCGGCTTCCGCCTAGCGCGTTCCATCTCTGCCGCTTCGAGTTGCGGCGCAATCGCGCCAATCACACTAGTAGTGACTTTGTCCTGTAAATCAAAGATGTCCTCGAGCGTACTCTCAAAGCGGTCGGCCCAAAGATGTGTACCGGTCGATGAATCAAGTAACTGTCCCGTCACCCGCACGCGGCCTGCCGCCTTGCGCACACTACCTTCGAGCACGTAACGCACGCCTAGCTCGCGGCCGACTTGCTTCACGTCGACCGCCCGACCCTTGTAAGTGAATGTCGAATTCCGTGCTATGACGAAGAGCCACTTGATGCGTGAAAGCCCGGTAATGATGTCTTCAACCATGCCGTCAGCAAAGTATTCCTGCTCTGGATCGCCACTCCTGTTTTCGAAGGGCAACACCGCGACAGAAGGTTTGTCAGGAAGTGATAGTGCTGCTCGGGTTGGCTGCCCGTCGACGTGAACGCAATAAACACGTATTCGCTGCGCGATATTCTTAAGTTGCTGCTCACCCATGTCGGTTACGTCGAGCGAGAGCTTCCCCTTAATTTGTTGATAGGCGCTATCTGAAAGGCACACGGCCCCCCGTTCGGCCAAAGGTTCAATTCGCGCAGCGACGTTAACTCCGTCACCGTAGATGTCATCTTCATCGATGATTATGTCGCCGACATTAATGCCGATTCGAAATTCGATCCGTTGGTGCTCGGGAATGTTGGTGTTGCGCGCGGCCGTAGTCCGCTGAATGTCAAGAGCGCAGCGTACGGCGTCGACAATACTCGCGAATTCAACCAATGCTCCGTCACCGGTCGTCTTGAAAATGCGACCTTGATATTGGGCAATTTTGGGGTCGAATAGTTCACGTCGGCAAGTTTTCAACGCGGCGAGAGTGCCTTCCTCGTCTGCCCCCATCAATCTGCTGTAGCCAACGACATCAGCCACGAGGATGGCGGCGAGCCGTCGTACGACGCGATCCTCAGCCATGAGATCGCCCCTATTACTATACTTTTCAGACAGTTTAGAGATTGGAAGGCGCGGCTGTCTATTGCGACGACAATGTCCGCTTTTGGTCAAAAGCAGACATTAGGGATCCGAACCGCTGCACTCAATTTAACTCCAAGCGCGACTCTGTTTGACGCTGCGCCTAGGCAGCGTCAGCGGGATATCCGCCCGCAGCTGTTGAAATCACGCCTGAAATGACCCAAGGCGGGATTGGAGAGCTTTTGGATTTAGCAAATTTCTGAAATCGTGCCCTAGCTCTCCATCCCGCCACGGGCGAGGAACTGTTCGAGCCAGTGAATATGGTAATTGCCATCGATGATGTCATTTTCGCGGACCAACGCCCGAAAGAGGGGCAGCGTTGTCTCAATGCCATCGACAACCACCTCGTCGAGCGCGCGCTTCAGCCGCATGAGACATTCAGTGCGTGTCTTGCCGTGCACGATCAGCTTGCCGACAAGTGAATCGTAGTAGGGCGGAATGCTGTAGCCTTGGTAGACCGCGGAATCGATGCGCACGCCGAGGCCGCCCGGCGGATGGTAGTGCATGATCTTGCCGGGCGAGGGGCGAAATGAAACCGGGTTTTCGGCGTTGATGCGGCACTCAATCGCGTGGCCGTGGAATTTAACATCCTGCTGCTGGATTGCGAGATTGCTGCCGGCCGCGACGCGAATCTGCTCGAAGATCAGATCAATGTCGGTGATCATCTCGGTCACCGGATGCTCGACCTGAATGCGCGTGTTCATCTCGATGAAATAGAACTTGCCGTCCTCGTACAGAAACTCCACGGTGCCGACGCCCAGATAACCGATCTCGCGCATCGCTTTTGCGACCGTTTCGCCAATCGCGTCGCGCGCGCCCGCATTGAGCGCGGGCGAGGGCCCTTCCTCCCACACCTTCTGGTGACGGCGCTGCAGGGAGCAGTCGCGCTCGCCAAGATGAATGGCGTTGCCTTCGCCATCGCCAAGCACCTGGATTTCGATGTGACGCGGCCGTTCGAGATATTTCTCGATATAGAGCGCGTCGTCTCCGAAGGCGGCTTTCGCCTCGGCGCGTGCCGTGGAGAGCGCGGCGGAAAGCTCGCTCGCGCTGGACGCGACCTTCATGCCGCGGCCGCCGCCGCCCGCTGCGGCCTTGATGAGAACCGGATAGCCGATCTCGCCGGCTATTTTCGCGGCGTCCTGTTCGGAGCTGACGGCGCCCGCCGACCCGGGCACGACCGGAATCCCCAGTTTTTTGGCGGTGCGTTTGGCCTCGATCTTGTCGCCCATTAGGCGAATGTGCTCGGCCTTTGGGCCAATGAACTGCACGCCATGCTCGGCGAGTATCTCGGCAAAACGCGCATTTTCGGACAAGAAACCGTAGCCGGGATGCACCGCGTCGGCGCCGGTAATCTCGCAGGCCGACAATATCGACGGAACGTTCAAATAGCTGTCCTTGGCTGCGGGAGGTCCGATGCACACGCTTTCGTCGGCAAAGCGTACGTGCATGGCATCTGCGTCGGCCGTGGAATGCACGGCGACGGTCGGTATGCCGAGCTCTTTGCAGGCGCGCAGAACACGCAGCGCGATCTCGCCGCGATTGGCGATCAGGATCTTATCGAACATGCTTTTCGCCCGCACTGAGGCGAATAGAGGGTAGCGAATAGCGAACAGGGAAGGAGCATATTGATTTACTCACTATTCGCTACTCACCATTCGCTATTCGCTCATCACTCGATGATCACCAGCGGCTCGCCGAACTCGACCGGCTGACCGTCCTCGAACAGAATTTGAATAACGATGCCGCCTCGCGGAGCGGGAATCTGGTTCATGGTTTTCATCGCTTCCACGATCAACAGCGTATCGCCGATCTTGACCTTGCTGCCGACATCGATGAACGGCTTGCCCCCCGGTTCGGGCGCCGCATACGCCGTTCCGACCATTGGCGAGATCACCACGCCGGGGTGTTTCGAGGGATCGATCGGCTTGACGGCAGCCTCCGTTCCCGGTTGCGGCGCAACCTCAACTCGCACCGCCGCGGAAGGGGCCGCGGCGGCGGTTCCCGCGCGCGCGACGCGCACGCGCTTGCCGTCTTGCTCGATTTCGATTTCGGTCAGGCCGGTTTCATCCAGTAGCTTGGTTAGCTCCTGGATCAGTTCACGATCGACGATGCTGGTCTTGGGCGATTTCCCCATTGCATGTCCATCAGTCGCGGATCATTGCGTAAACATTCGGCATCATTTTTCAGCGCTCAACCTTTTTGCTTTGCGCCGAGCAGGCCGGCGAGACCGGTGATGGCCAATACATAGCCGTCGACGCCGAAGCCGGCGATCACTGCCTTGGCTGCTTTCGAAATGTATGAATTGTGCCGGAAACTCTCGCGCGTATGGATATTGGTGATGTGGACTTCGATCGCCGGCAATTTCACGGCGAGAAGCGCGTCCATGATGGCGATGGATGTGGTGGTGTAGCCGGCCGGATTGATAACGATGGCGCCTGCGTCCTTCGCATGCGCCTCCTGAATCCAGTCGATGAGCTCACCTTCACGGTTTGACTGGCGGAACACAATGTCGAGCCCGAACCGTTTCGCTGTTTCAGCGCAGAGCTTTTCCACGTCGGCGAGAGTCGCGCGTCCATATTTCTCGGGCTCGCGGGTGCCGAGCAGGTTCATATTTGGTCCATTAAGGACGTAGATTGTTGTCTTTGCCATTGAGTCCCGCCCGCGCCAGCTCGAAGGATTATGGAGCCGCAGCGCTTTATAGGTGGCCCGGAGCATAAGGGGAAGCCCGGGAGGCCGCTTGGACCGCCGGGAATCAAGATCACGTGTGATCGGGTGCCAGGGTCTCGCCAGCGACCCAGTCTATGACCTGCTTGAGCGCCGTTAGTCTTCGACGGCCCGCGGCCAATGCCTTGCTGAAGATCTCAATCTGGCAGTCCCCGCTGGTGCCACTGGTTGCGATCGAATGAAGGTGCCCGATTTCGTTCGCGCAGTCGAACGCATCGATGTCTTCGGCAATAAAATCGATCACCTGATCCAACCATTGCACGAGGGTGAGGGGCGATCGAGAGAACGGCTCGATGAAAGTGGCGCGGATGCCATAGCGCTGGGCGTGCCACTTGTTCTCCTGTGTGATGGCGCGGCCGACGCGGTCGAATCCGGCATTGAGCGCGCGGTCGCGATCGAGCGCGCGCACGAGGCAGCGAAACAAGGCTGCGACGGCTAGCGCGTCGTCGAGCCGCGTGCAGCTGTCGGCGACCCGCAACTCGATCGTCGGATTGTTCAGGGAGGGGCGGATCGCCCACCAGATGTAGCTTTCATCCGGGATGACCTTCGCCCACTTCAGCGCGGCGACGAACTCGCGGTAGTCATCGTTGGTGCGAAACAGTTCGGGAAGACCCGTGCGCGGCAATTCATCGTACGCAGCGAGCCGATAACCGACCAGGCCGGTGAGATTGCCTTGCCAGAATGGCGACGAGGTCGTGAGCGCGAGCAGAAGCGGCAAATAGGGCGTCAGGCGCATGATCAGGTTGATGCGCGTTTCGACATCCGGTACCGCGACGTGAACGTGCATGCCGCAGAGCATGTTGCGGTAGCCGACCATCTGCAGGTCGTCGATGATGGCGCCATATCGCGGCTTTGGCGTTACGGTCTGTTCCGGCCAGTACGCGAGAGGAAAAGTGCCCATAGCCGCGATACCTAGCCTGTGCTGGGCCGCAATATCGCCCAACGCGCGCCGGTAATGTGCGAGATGACTGCGTGCTTCCTCGAAGGTGGCGCATGGCGGCGTTGCGACCTCCAGCTGCGACTGCAACATTTCTGTCATCACGCGGTCGCCAAGGCGCTTCTGGGCGAGCAAAAGGAATTTCTTGTCGACACGGCGCACCGCATGGCGCGTCTTCGCGTCAAACAGAAAGTATTCCTCTTCCATGCCAAACGCGTACATGCCGCGCTACAACCGCCCCGAGGGAACTTTGTGCCGCCGATTGTTGACGCAAAATGGCTGCCGCAGAAGCCCGCGGCCGCCGATTGCATGTTGAAAAACTAAAGCGTCGTCAGCAGGTAGGCTTGCCGCAGCGCGAGGTATTTACCTTTTCTCGCAGCGCTTCGAGGCCAACCGCGCCGACCACGACATTGTCGCCGATTACGTAGCTTGGGGTGCCGCTGAGACCGAGCGCCTCGGCAAGTTTGAAGCTCTCCTGCAGCGTCGCCTTTATTTCAGGACTCGCCAGATCCTTTTCGAGCCGGGCCATGTCGAGACCAATGTCCTTCGCAACCGCGAGCGAGCGCGCCTTATCGGCCTGGCCGCGACCGCTCAGCAGCTTCTGGTGAAATTCGAGATATTTTTTGCCCGTTTTGTCCTGCATGCGGACCGCCACAGCGACCTGCGCGGCTTCGAGCGAGCCGGGACCGAGAACCGGGAATTCCTTGAGGACGACCTTGAGCTTTGGATCGTCTTTCATCAGCGTGAGCATGTCATCCATGGCGCGCTTGCAGTAGCCGCAGTTGTAATCGAAGAATTCCACAAAGGTGACGTTGCCGTCCGGATTGCCGAGCACGACCTGGCGCGGCGAACTGAATATGGCCTGCGAGTACTGCTTGATCGCTGCCTTGTGCTTTTCGGCATCCGCCGCACTCTGCCGCCGCTCGAGCTCGGCCATGGCGTCCTGAATGAGCTCTGGATGCGCGATCAGATATTCCCGGATGATGCGCTCGACTTCACCGCGCTGACTCGCGGAGAGTTCGTCTGCACGCGAACCTTGCGGCAGGGCAACGGCGAGCAAGGCCACGCAGGTGGCGATGGTCAGGCGCAGTCTAAAGGTCATGGAATCCTTCCTGTTCATTGAACGTTGGCATTGGTTTTCGGCTTTACGTTCACAATGTCATCGGCCCGCACCCAGGCTGGCGAACCGATCGGCAGGCGCGTCTTGGCACGCGTCGCCAGCTGGCGGGCGGTCTTGAGATCGCCGCGGGCAAAGGCGGCCTGCGCCGAAGCAAGGTCGGCATTGGCGAGATCGCCCTTGCGGCCATATGCCACGGCAAGCTGCGCGTAAGCATCAGGTGCTTCGGGTTCGCGCGCGATGGCCGTGCGCAGCAATCCGACCGCTTCCTCGGCGAGCTTTGGATTGTTTGTGGCATTGAGCGACTGCGCGAGCATGATTTCGATCAGCGGGTTGTTATGTGAAAGCTGCGCGGCTTGCCGCAGCGGCGCGACCGCTTCAGCCGGATGACCACCTTCGAGCAGGGCTTGGCCCTTGAGTTCGTAGAAGTAGGCATTGTTTGGTTGCGCCTGGATCAGGCCGTCAATCTGCACCAGAGCCTGACGCAGGTCGGAGTTCCGATAGGTCGAAATCGCGCGGGCATAGCGTGCTGGCAGGCTGTGATCGGCAGCGGGAAAGCGGCGCGCGACCGTGTCCGGCCGCTCCAGAAAGCCGGACAGCTTTGCGCGCATCATGTCGTGGCGCAGCTGCAGTTCGGGCGGATCCTTGCGGTCCCAATAAGGGCTCGCCTTGGCAAGCGTCTCAAGGGCGGCGACACGGTCGGCCGGCATCGGGTGCGTCTGCATGTATGGGTCGATGTAGCGCGAATTGAACAACACTTCGTTGCTAAGGCGCTTGAACAGCTCGACCATGCCCTTCGGGGATTGACCGGTCGCATTAAGGAATTTGACGCCGGCGTGATCGGCCTGATCTTCCTGCGTACGCACATAGGCGAGCACCTGACGCATAATGGCCGCCTGGGGCGCCAGAATTGCGGCCATGCCGACGTCGCCGCCGCTCCCCGCGCGCGATGCTGCGACGGCAGCGCCGACTCCAGCCAGCAAGGCAACGATCCCGGCGGTTTGCGCCGATGCGAGTTGCTCTCTCAAGCGCTGCAGATGGCCCCCGGCGAGGTGCCCCGTTTCATGCGCGAATATGCCGATGACTTCGTTCGCCGTCTTGGCATCGAACAGCGCACCCGCATTGATGAAGATGTGGCGCCCATCCATGACGAAGGCATTGAACGACCGGTCGCTCAGAATGACGACCCGCACGTTCTGCTTGGCTAGGCCCGCCGCGCGCAAGATCGGCTGGGCGTAATCGCGCAAAAGCTGTTCGATCTCGGCATCGCGGATGATCGGCATGCCGCGCGTGGCGCTGTCCTGTGCGCGTGCGGGCGAAAGCGTGGGCCCGCCTCCCGTCATCGCGACTGCGACCGCCGCGATCATTGCGATCGCTGGCGTCGCGCGCCGCGTCCTGATAGGTGTGCCGTTCAAGGACATCCCCGAATTTCTGCCAGATTGGGCGTGAACCTAGTGGCGTACTTTAGGGTGGTCAACGCGACTGACGATCACCACTGGTTCATGAAAGTGCAAGCAATCTGCGGAATACGGCAACAGCGGGGCAGGGCGAGTGCCACGGACCGGAACCGATGCTTGAGGCTGCAAAACAGCTATTGAAGCCGTCCAAACGCAGCGACGTGCCGCCGTTTATCGTCATGGACGTGATGGCCGCGGCGGCGCAATGCGAGGCACGGGGTGCCCACATCATTCACATGGAGGTAGGGCAGCCTGCGGCCCCGGCCCCGAAGACAGCGATCAAGGCTGCGCAGGCCGCGCTCGCCCAGGGCCGCCTTGGCTATACCGAATCCCTTGGCATTCCGTCGTTGCGGTCTCGCATCGCTCGTCATTACGGCGAGATGTACGACCTTGGCGTGGATCCCGCCCGCGTCGTGGTTACCACCGGATCTTCCGGCGCCTTTGTCCTCGCCTTCCTGGCATTGTTCGAACCCGGCGACCGCGTGGCATTGGCCAACCCCGGTTATCCGCCGTACCGGCACATCCTGTCCGCCCTTGGCTGCGAGCCGATCCTGATCGAAACATCGGCGGATACGCGTTGGGCGCTGTCCGCCAAAGCCTTGATCGCCGCGCATCAGCGTGCCCCGCTGAAAGGAGTTGTGATTGCCAGCCCCGCCAATCCGACCGGCACCATGGTGGACGCCGACGCGTTGAGCCGGCTGATAGCGGTCGCCGAAGCCGAGGGCATCCGGGTGATTTCCGATGAGATCTACCACGGCCTCGACTACGCCTTTGCCGCCGAAACGGCCGCGAATTCCTCCGATCGGGTCGTGGTGATCAACTCGTTCTCGAAATATTTCTGCATGACAGGATGGCGGGTCGGCTGGATGGTTGTCCCCGAAAATCTTGTCCGTCCGATTGATCGCCTGCAGGGCAATCTTGTGATTTCGGTCCCGACGCTCGCGCAGATCGCCGCGGAGGCCGCCTTCGAGGGGCGCGAAGAGATGCAAGCGGTCAAGCATGGTTACGAAGAGAACCGCCGTATCCTGACTCAAGGACTGCCGAAAGCGGGGCTCGACAAATTCCTGCCCGTCGACGGTGCGTTCTACCTTTATGCGGATATTTCCCGATTTTCCGATGACAGCCTCGACTTCGCCAAGCGCATGTTGAACGAAGCAGGAGTTGCGGCGACGCCCGGCATCGATTTCGATCCCGTGAACGGCAAACATTTTTTGCGCTTCTGCTACGCGGGCTCGGCAGACGAGATGCGCGAGGCGGTGGCAAGGCTCGGCAATTGGCTGAAAGGGTGATGCCAGTCATGCCCGGCCTTGCGCCGGGCATCCACGTCTTTGGTAGAATTCAAGACAGACGTGGAAGGTCGGGACAAGTCCGGCCATGACGTTTGAAGTCAAAATTCCACGTCCAATTCCACAACCTCATCCGGCTCGGCCTTTGCGGCCTCCGCGGATCAAGCCCGCGCATGACCTACCTAACGCTTGCACGTGTTCAGGAACGGCGGCTTTATCTGGCTTAGCGGCGGAATGCGCCCAAAATGGCGCGCATCCGTTCGGCACTCATGTTCTCTGAGGGCGTCGTGTTCCGTTCGTCCGCCAGCCGGGCTTCGCAATCGACGTAGTTAGAGGAGACGATCCTGCCGTTGCGGTTGTCGAAACGGCGTTCCTCGCAACGGCCTTTCTTGTCGGATTCGACCACGATGGACGCAACGCGATGAGCCGCTTCGCCTCCATGCGACGGCGATAAGGGGACGATCTTCGCTACGGCGTTCTTGGCCTGATGTTCGGCAGAGAAATACGAGCCGGTGGTCACAAAGACCGCCAGCAAAAGTATCCCGCCAATGGCCGCCGAAGCGACCAAAGCGCGCGTAACTTCGCCGGCCGTGAAGCTGCCCTTGGCGCGGCGGGGCTTGGGCGTTACTGAGCCGATCGTCATCAGGCGATCCGTAACATGGTCACTTTGAATGAAAATTTAACTCGCTTGGCTTGAAGGAGCCTGAAGGAATTGGTCGCAATTTGAATGGAACCTGCCCGCATCTTTCATTTCCGCCGGTGCGCACCTACATAGCTACACGTTCCACAAACCCCCGAGATCCAATGCTCGATTTTGCTTCGTCGTCCGATGTCGGGGACATCGGCGAGGTTGTGGCATCGCCCGCCTCGGATACCGAGATCCTCGACGCATATTCTCGCGCCGTTACCGCTGTGGCTGACACTGTCGGTCCCGCGGTCGTGCGCGTTGAGGTCCACAACGAGAAAGGCCGCCTGGGCGGCGTCGGCTCCGGCGTGATCATCGCGCCTGACGGTCTGGTGCTCACGAATTCTCACGTCGTCGAGGGTGCCAAGGAAGTTCGTTTGCAGGATGCCGACGGGCGCGTAATGGATGCGCGTCGCCTCGGCGTCGATCCTGACACCGACCTGGCGCTCCTGCGTGCGGGTTCGGCGCGCGATCTGCCCAGCGCGGTATTGGGAGACTCCAAGAGGCTCAAGCGCGGCCAGCTCGTGGTGGCGATCGGTAATCCGCTCGGGTTCGAATCGACCGTGACTGCAGGGGTGATATCGGCGCTCGGGCGTTCCCTGCGCTCGCGCACCGGCCGCCTGATCGAGGACGTGATCCAGACCGATGCCGCACTCAATCCCGGCAATTCCGGCGGGCCCCTCGTGTCTTCGCGCGGTGAAGTCATCGGCATCAACACCGCCGTGATCATGGGCGCACAAGGCATCTGCTTTGCGGTCGCAAGCAACACCGCGCAATTCGTACTGAGCGAACTGATCCAGCACGGTCGCGTGCGTCGCGCCTACATCGGCGTATCGGCCCAAACAACGGCAGTGCCCAGGCGATATGCGCGTTTGGCCGAGATCGAAAATTCGTCAGGTGCGATGATTACCGCGCTCGAGCCGAGCGGGCCCGCGGCGCTGGCCGGATTGATGAGTCTCGACACCATTGTGTCCGCCGATGGCGAACCCGTCACCGGCGTGGACGACCTTATCCGGCTCCTAAATGGCGAGCGGATCGGGCGGCCCGTCACAATCAATGTCTTGCGGCGAGGCGCGCTGCGCAGCTTCGAGGTGAAGCCGCTGGAGCGGCCGGCGGCGCGCGCCGCGTAAATCGAGACCGGGGACTACTGCGGTTTGGCCTGCTTACCCGGGCTCTTCCGGGCGGCCGGCTCGTAATTGCCCCCCGCCATGCACTTCTTGATGAACGCGTCCCGCTTGGCACCCTGCAATTTTTGGCTCTCGGCACCGACCTTGCATGTCTCCATTTTTTCCTCGGATGTCACGGCTGCGGCGGACGTCGCCACAAGCACAACGGGGACGAGGGCTATTGCCAATATTCGCAGCATCGTTGTCGGCTCCTTTTTGATCTCGAAGTGCAATAAAGGATAGCGCGGCCTCCGACAATGGCGCGCCGGTTACCGCAAGGCGGCGGCGATATTTCCGCCATCCACCGTGGTGACATTGGCGGTGGTTTTCAATTCAAGCGCCTGGTGCAGGAAAGCCTGCGCAACATCCTCGGCCGTTACCTCACGCCGCAGCAGATTGCCGGCCATATATTCTTTTTCGCTGACCCCGCGCGCCTTGGCGCGCTGCGCGATAAAGTCCGCGGTGAGCAGGCCGGAACGGATGCGATCGGCATTCACGGCATTTGAGCGGATGCCGTCGGCTCCATAGTCGAGCGCGTACTGCCGCATCAGAAGCAATGTCGCTGCCTTCGGCAAACCATAGGGTCCGAATTCCGGCCCTGGGTTGACCGCCTGCTTCGAAATGTTGAACAGCAGGCAGCCGCCGATCCCTTGCTTGAGCATGATGTTCACGGCCGTTTGCGCGACTTTCTGGTGAGCGAAAAAATTGAGCTCGAAGCTTTCGCGCAGCAGTGCTTCGTCGACCTCGCCGATCTTGCCCTGCCAGGCCGCTCCCGCGTTCGAGACGACGATATCGACGCCGCCAAATGCTGCAACGACGTGATCGAACGCCGTCCGCACCGATGCCGCGTTCCTGACGTCACAGACGACGGCAATCGTGCTCCCGCCAGTTGTCTTTGCCTGCGCCTGCGCGGCTTTCTGATCGATGTCGAGCAGCGCCACTTCCGCGCCGGCGTTTCCGAAGGCTTTCGCTGTTGCCGCGCCGATGGCTCCGCCGGCTCCGGTGATTGCCGCGACCTGGCCTTCCAGCGGCAGGCGCTTGCGCTGGCCCAGCTTGGCCAACTCCAGCGGCCAGTACTCGACATCAAACACGTCCGCTTCGGAAATCGAATTGAACTTGCCGATCGCCTCCGCACCGGTAATGCCTTCCGCGGCGGCTTCGGCGACATCGGCAGCGATACGCGCGTCTTTCGTGTTTGCTCCGAGGCCCATCAAGCCGAGGCCCGGCACGAGCACCACGCGGGGAAGCGGATCGCGCATTGCGGCGCCGTCGGCGCGGGTCTTTTGGCGCGAAAAGTACGCAGAATAATCGTCCATGAAGGCGCGCGCGGCTCGCTGCACGGCATTCTTGAAGTCGTCGAGCCTGCCGGCTTCCGGGGCCGGCACAATCAGCGGCCAGGGTCCGGTGCGGATCACATGGTCAGGCGTGATCAGTCCCGCCCGGGCATAGCGCGTCACCTCTTTGCCGTTGACGTAATTAAGAATGGTGTCGCCGGTGCGGAAATCGACGATTTGCCGCTTGTGCGCGCCTTCGCCTAAGGCATCGCGCAGCGTGCATGCGCCTCTCACAATCGGAGCGACTTCCGAGAGCGAGGCGATACGGTCGGGAAGGCTGACGCTGACAAGCTTTGCATTACCTTTTTTTCGCAAGCGGTCTTCCGCCAGCGTCACGAATTCGATCATGCGCTCATAAGCCTCGCGCGCATCGCCACCGACGGTGAAAATGCCGTGTTTGTCGAGGATCAGCCCTTCGACGGCAGGGTTTTTCTCGAAGACATTGGCTGCTTTGTTCGCGAGCGCAAAGCCCGGCATGATGTAGGGCACAAAGCCAAGGCGGTTATCGAAGGTCTCCTGGCACAAGGCTTCGCTGTCTGGCTGGTCGATCAGGCTGAGGATCGCAGTCGCATGTGTATGGTCGACGAATTTGTGCGGCAGGAAAGCGTGCAAGAGCGCTTCGACCGATGGGTTGGGGGCCTGCGGATCGATCAACGCCGCACGCAGCGCGCGCACCATCTCTGCGTCCGGCAAGGCCGCGCGAGAGCGCAACCGACGCAGGGGTTCAAGCCGCACTGCAGGCATCCCCCCTGGCTCGATGTTTGCCATGTCCCAGCCGGAACCCTTGACGCAGAGAACGTCCGCATCATCGCCGAACAGGTCCTTAACCCGCGTCTTGACCGACGTGTTGCCGCCGCCATGCAGGACAAGCTTGGGGTCGCGGCCAAGCAGGCGGGTTGAATAGATGCGTTGCGCCAACTCGGCGCCAATGCCGGTCTTTGCCCAATGATCGACAGCCTTCCTCGCGTCGCTGTCGACCCAGGCGGATTTCATCGGGTGGCTAGCCCTTGTCGCCCAAAAGGCGCTTGGCCCACCACCCGCGCTTGGGTGTTGCCGTGGATTCGTCCGCTCCCGGGCGGGAAACTATAGGCGTTGTCGGTGAGGGAGACGAAGCCGGCGGGGGAGCTCCATCGGCGAACGGCGCTGGTTCCCGAATAGTCGACCGACGGCGCAGCGCGTCCGGGGCGGCGGGAGTGGTCGCGGCCAGTTCCGCTGGCGGCGAAGCAGGACGCTCTTCAATCGGAGGCGAGTAGGGGGGATTGCTCTCGTATGTCGGCGGACGATCTAGGTCCTCGACCGCGTGTTGCAACTCAGGCTCAGGTCCATTTTCGCCGGAACGAACCGTTGGCTCGCCGCTGTTGCGTTGCCGATTGCGACGGCCGCCACGGCGACCGCGCCGGCGTCGACGCCGCCCTTCGCGATGCTCGCTTTCACCGAATGCGCCGCCTTCCTGACGGGCCTGCGACTGGCCAAACCCGTCTTCCTCTGTTGATCCCGCATCGTGATCCTCGTGTGCGACGGCATGCTCAGCCACGGTCTCCTGCGTGAACTGCTGGACCTCGCGCGGCTCACCGCCACGACCGCGGCCGCCGCGGCCGCGCCTTCGCCTGCGTCGTCGGCCGCCCTCGCGTTCAAGGCTTTCGACGCGGGTCTCGCCTTCCATTTCCTCTGTGGCGGACTCATCGGCGTCAGCTTCCGCGAATTGTTCTTCCTCAACTTCCTCGACGGGCGGGAGCTGCGGTTGCCGCGCAGCAAGATTGCGCGCGGCTTCCGGCGAATGCACCTGCTCACCGCGGTCGATCACGTACGATTGCTGTCCTGTTACAGCGGGATCAGCCGAGACGGTGATTGTTATGCGGAAACGTTCCTCCAAATCGCGCAGATGCGCGCGCTTGTGATTGAGCACATAGAGCGCCACTTCGGCGCGCGTGCGGACGATCAGGTTGTGAGTCGCGCCCTTGATCAGCATTTCCTCAACAGCGCGCAACAGCTGCAACGCGACCGACGACACCGAGCGCACGTGACCGCTTCCACCGCACACCGGGCATTTTTCGGTCGAGCTTTCGAGGACAGACGTGCGGATGCGCTGGCGAGACATTTCCAGCAGGCCGAAATGCGAGATGCGGCCGACCTGAATGCGGGCGCGGTCATGCTTGAGCGCCTCTTTTAACCGCCGCTCCACCGTCCGGTTGTTGCGGCCTTCGTCCATGTCGATGAAGTCGATAACGATAAGACCAGCAAGGTCGCGCAGGCGCAGTTGCCGCGCGATTTCCTCAGCCGCCTCGCAATTGGTCTTGAGCGCGGTGTCCTCGATGTGATGCTCGCGCGTAGCACGGCCGGAGTTGACGTCTATTGCGACCAGCGCTTCCGCCTGATTGATGACGATGTAGCCGCCCGATCGAAGCTGCACCACGGGCGAAAACATCGCATCGAGTTGGCTCTCGATGCCATACCGCGTGAACAGTGGTTGCGTGTCCTTGTACTGTTTCACATTCTTGACGTGGCTTGGCATCAGCATGCGCATGAAATCGCGCGCTTCCCTGAAGCCTTCCTCGCCCGAGACGATGATTTCCTCGATATCTTTGCCATACAGGTCGCGGATAGAACGCTTGGTCAGCGAGCCTTCTTCGTAAACGAGCTTGGGTGCAGTCGATTTGAGGGTCAGGTCGCGCACCGTTTCCCAGAGCCGCAGCAGATATTCGAAATCGCGTTTGACTTCGGTCTTGGTTCGACTAGCACCCGCCGTTCGCAAGATTACGCCCATGCCCTCTGGCACTTGAAGTTCCTGGGCGATTTCCTTGAGGCGTGCCCGGTCGTCGGAAGACGTGATCTTGCGCGAAATCCCGCCGCCCCTGGCGGTGTTCGGCATCAGGACCGAATAACGTCCGGCGAGCGACAGATACGTTGTCAATGCAGCACCCTTGGTGCCCCGCTCTTCCTTGACGACCTGAACCAGCAGCACTTGCCGGCGTTTGATGACTTCCTGGATCTTGTACTGACGACGGAAGCGCGGAAGCCGTTCCTGAACTTCCTCAAGCGCATCCGCACCGCCGACGGATTCGACCGCTTCTTCTGCGTGGTCCTCGCCGTTGCCGTTTGCGGCATCCGCCGGCGCGGTTCCAGCCGTCAGCGCGCCCTCGGCTGCGGCGGAGGGCTGCTCGCCTTCGGCAACCGTCTCGAAAAGTGCGGCGTCAGTCTCGGGCGCAAGGCCGATCTCTTCGCTCGCGGCGGTTTCCGCTGCGGGCGCCGGTTCATCGGCGACGAACTCAGGCGAGGGCGGCGCGGACTCTTCCGGTTGTGCGGCGTGTTCGCTGTCATGTTCGGGCGACGGCTCGCCGGCGTCGAATTCCGGTGGTTGCGCTTCGGCTGTATCAGCCGAGAATTCCTCAGCAGCGAGGGGCTCGCTCTGCACGACATCGGTATCTTGACGCTGCGCAGCGCTGCGCGGGCTCTCACGGTGGTTCGGCCCGGCACTTTCAGCCTCCCCATCGGCTGCGCGATGATCGTGTTCTTCCTGTGCAATCAGCGCTTGCCGATCGGCGACGGGGATCTGGTAATAATCCGGATGGATTTCGGAAAAGGCCAGAAAACCGTGGCGATTGCCGCCATAGTCGACGAAAGCTGCCTGAAGTGACGGCTCAACACGCGTGACTTTGGCGAGGTAAATGTTACCGCGCAGTTGCTTGCGGTTGGCGCTCTCGAAATCGAATTCCTCGACGCGGTTGCCGCGGAGCACGACGACCCGGGTCTCCTCCGGATGTGTCGCGTCGATCAACATTTTGTCGGCCATTTGAAAATCTCACTGAGCCAGCAACCCCCGCGCGCTCGCGCAATGACGACAGCGCAAGGCGATACGGCGGAAAGCCGGCACGATTGTTGTTGAAGGGAGGGGGCGCGTAGCAGAAGCTCACGCCGGCACGACCCGCCATTATGGCGGCACGTGGGCGTTCCACTTCCAAATACTTTTGCTGCATTCGTAGCAGCATGAAACTTGCGACCCGTAGCGCTGCGGTCGCGCCTCACAGGCGCGAACCGAGGTTTTTCGTCGCTTACGGCTAGGTCGCGAACGGCCCTTGCGGCCGCGCGCTGATCCGGGTGTCCTTCACAAGGGTTTCGGCTCGTTTCGCTTGGCCGTCCGCACACCTCCTTGGGGGAGCGGTACAAGGGCCTGAGCGGCCGGGGCCCGAACGCGGCACAACCGGAACTCTAACCATCAGCGCACCCTACATACGGCCCTCAGCCATTGCTGGCAAGGGAGCCTTTGCAGTAGAGCCACACCCGCGTACGGATTAGGCCTTTAATCAAGTTCCGTTAACCGAAACGGGCACTAATGGGTTAAAAAGGCTCTCAAAAGGGTCGGGATTCGTGACACCCCGCGCGCTTGCAATATCGAAGGCGCTGATCGGCGTAACGCTCTGTCAGGCAGGTCTCGGCGGCGTCGAGACCGTCGCGATCTCACGCGCGCTGGCGGCGCAGGGTGAGTCGCCCACGGTGGCCACCGACGTACGCATCGGCGGAGACGACAAGCAGACCCGCTTCGTGGTCGACTTGAATCGAAAGGTCGATCTTGTTGTCTTCACGCTCGCGGATCCCTATCGGGTGGTGGTCGATCTGCCCCAGACGAGCTTCAAGTTGCCTGCCAAAACCGGTGAGCAAGGCCGCGGTCTGGTGAAGGCATTTCGTTTTGGCCTAATCATGCAAGGCGGCTCACGCATCGTGCTCGATGCCAAGGGACCAGTACGTCTCGACAAAGCCTTTGTGCTCGATGCGGCAGAAGGCCAGCCGGCAAGGCTGGTCCTCGATCTTGTTGCGACGGACCGCGCCAGCTTCATGCGATCCCTGGCACTGGGAAACCGTCCCGCCGCTCAGAGCGCGTCGGTCAAGCCAAGCGAGCCGCCGCCGCCGAAACCCGACGGAGACGCTCGTCCGCTCATCGTGCTCGACCCTGGCCATGGCGGCATCGACAACGGAACAAGGGGATCAGGCGGAGAACTCGAAAAAGATGTCGTGCTCGCCTTCGCACAGACATTGCGCGAGAAGCTGGAAAGTAGCGGCAAGTTTCGCGTCGCGATGACGCGTTCGGAAGACATTTTCATTCCGCTCGGAGAACGGGTGCGGTTTGCGCGATCGCGCAGCGCCGAACTTTTTATTTCGTTGCACGCCGACGCTTTGCCGCGCCGCGAAGGCCAGGCCGAGGGTGCAACGGTCTACACGCTTTCCGAGAACGCGTCGGACGCCGAGGCGGCCCGACTCGCCGAAACGGAAAACAAGGCCGACGTTATTGCCGGAGTGGACCTCACCTCCGAGCCTGACGACGTTGCGAACATTCTGGTCGATCTCGCGCAACGGGAGACCAAGACGTTCTCGATGCAATTTGCCCGCACGGTGGTTGACGAACTCAAGACGGCGGCGCGGCTGCATAAACATCCGCTCAAGTCCGCAGGCTTCAAGGTGCTTTTGGCACCCGATGTGCCGTCGGTGTTGGTCGAGCTTGGATACATGTCGACCAAGGACGATCTCAAGCAGCTCACGTCGGCAAGCTGGCGAGCCAAAACGGCCCAGGCCTTGGCACAAGCCGTCGACAACTTTTTTACCCCCCGTGTAGCTTCCGGTGGGAGGCGCAACTGACATGGGCTTCCGGCCTCAGTTTCAACATAAAACCGGGCAACCACAGCATTCTGCGGCCGGTGGGCTTCGTCATGGCGGGGATGGCCTCACTGTAATAGACTGGCTGCAAATCGTGGGGCTCTCCAGGACGGCGCCCGGAGCCTGCAAATGGGCGCGAGAGGGGACCATTCGACCATGAAATTGGTTCTGCGCTTCATCGGCTTCCTGTTTGCTGCAGGAACGATCCTCTTTGTGGTCGGCGTTGCCGCGGCCGCCGGACTGCTTTGGCACTTTTCCAAGGACCTTCCGGATTATTCTCAACTGCAGGACTATGAACCCCCGGTCATGACGCGCGTGCATGCGGGGGACGGTTCGCTGGTGGCCGAGTATGCCCGCGAGCGGCGGCTCTATATCCCGATCCAGGCCGTTCCCAAGCTTATCATCAACGCCTTCCTCGCCGCCGAGGACAAGAACTTCTACGAGCATGGCGGCCTTGATTTCACGGGCATTGCGCGCGCCGGCATCGTCTACCTGCAGAACTACGGATCGAGCCGCCGCCCTCAAGGCGCTTCGACTATTACGCAACAAGTCGCCAAGAACTTCTTGCTGTCCAACGAGCTTTCGATGTCGCGCAAGGTCAAGGAGGCGTTGCTCGCCCTCAAGATCGAGCGGACCTACAGCAAGGAGAAGATTCTCGAGCTTTACTTGAACGAAATCTACCTGGGGCTTGGCGCGTATGGCATTGCCGCGGCATCGCTTGTTTATTTCGACAAGGCGGTCAACGAGCTCGCTGTTCCCGAAGCGGCCTATCTCGCATCACTGCCCAAAGCGCCGAACAACTATCATCCGTTTCGCCAGCGCGAGCGCGCAATCGAGCGGCGCAACTGGGTTATCGATCGGATGGCGGAATCGGGCTTCGTGAAGTCCGCCGACGCCGAGAAAGCGAAGCGCTCTCCGCTCGGGGTGACGACGAAGGCTACGAGCGCTCATATTTTCGCTGCGGAATATTTCGCCGAGGAAGTTCGGCGCGAGCTTTACGAGCGGTACGGCGAGAAAAAGTTGTACGAGGGCGGTCTTTCCGTCCGCACTTCGCTTGACCCCAAGCTTCAGCTCCTTGCTCGCAAGACGTTCATTGATGGTCTCGTACGCTACGACGAGGCACAAGGATGGCGGGGCTCGGTCACGAAGATCGATATTGCCGGCGATTGGGGAGTCAAACTCGCGGAAGTAAAGGCTTTAGCCGACATAGCGCCTTGGCGATTGGCTGTGGTGCTCGAGGTCAGCGATCAATCCGCACGCATCGGGCTGCAGCCGGGCCGCGAGCCTGGCGGCTTTGTCAGCAAGGAGCGCACCGTCGGCATTCTGCCGCTAGAGGGAATGAAATGGGCTAAAACCGGCGGAAGAGCGGTCGGCAAAGCCACCCAGGTCGTCAACCCGGGTGACGTCGTCTATGTCGAGCCGGCGAAATCCGAGGGGCAGTTCGTCCTGCACCAAATACCGGAGATTTCCGGTGCCATGGTGGTCGAGGATCCATGGACCGGGCGCGTGCTTGCGATGGTCGGCGGTTTCTCTTTTGACCAGAGCCAGTTCAACCGGGCCACCCAGGCGCTCCGCCAACCCGGCTCGTCGTTCAAACCCTTTGTCTACGCGGCGGCGCTCGACAACGGCTACACGCCTTCGACCGTCGTACTCGATGCTCCGGTCGAAATTGATCAGGGGCCCGGCGTGGGGACCTGGAGGCCGGAAAACTATGAAGGCAAGTTCTATGGTCCGGCCACCTTGCGTTTCGGTCTCGAGCATTCGCGCAACGTGATGACCGTGCGCCTTGCGCAAGATATCGGCATGCCTCTGATTGCCGAGTACGCCAAGCGCTTCGGCGTCTACGACGATCTGCCGCCCTATCTGTCATTCGCGCTTGGCGCCGGCGAGACGACGCTGCTGCGCATGACGAGCGCCTATGCAATGTTCGACAATGGCGGACGGCGCATAAAGCCCACGCTCATCGACCGCATCCAGGATCGCTACGGTCACACCGTTTACAAACACGATGAGCGTGAATGCGTCGGCTGCACCGGCAAGAAATGGGAGAATCAACCCGAGCCGTCACTGGTCGACCGGCGCCAGCAGGTGCTCGATCCGATGACCGCCTATCAGATCACGTCAATGATGGAAGGCGTGGTCCAGCGCGGCACGGCCACGGTGGTGCGCGAGGTCGGAAAGCCGGTCGCAGGAAAAACGGGGACCACGAACGACGAAAAGGACGCCTGGTTCATCGGCTTCACGCCGGACGTCGTCGTCGGTGTCTATCTCGGGTACGACAAGCCGCGTCATCTTGGTCGGGGCGCCACCGGTGGTCATCTCGCCGCGCCGATCGTGAAGGAATTTCTGAAGGTCGCGCTTGCCGACAAGCCCGCGGCGCCTTTCCGCGTGCCGCCAGGCATCAAGCTTGTCCGTGTCGATCTGAAGAGCGGAACGCGTGCTGGCCCAGGCACCGAGCGGGCGATCCTCGAAGCGTTCAAGCCGGGGACGGCCCCGCCTGACAGCTACTCGGTCGTTGGTGATGGGGCGGCGGCGGACGACGGAAGATCCTTGGGCGACCGTGGCCGGTTCTTCGGCGTCAGCCCCGACGCCGACCGCGCGGTTCGCTCGGGTACTGGCGGGCTCTATTGACCGCGGGCTAAAGGCTTCGACTCATCAAAATCGCAAGCCCCGGTCATCGACCGGGGCTTTTCTGCAAGCGCGCTCCTATGCGGCTTTCACATTCACGTTGCGTTCGGCGAGCGAGGTCAACTTGGCATCGGTCGCTTTTTCCTCTTCGAGGTTCTGCTGCAAGACACTGGCGCAGTCGGGCCGGCCGAGCTGTTTCGCCCACGCGATCAATGTGCCATAGCGGGTAATCTCATAATGTTCCACCGCCTGCGCTGCGGCGATCAATGCTGCGTCGAGCACTTTCTTGTCCTCGACGTCGGCGATGATGTCGTCGGCTTCCTCGATAATCCCATCGATCGCAGGGCAATCAATTCCTTTGGCTTCGACGCCGTGCATCTTGAACACCTGTTCCAGCCGTTTGACGTGATTCTTGGTTTCACCGAGATGGGTCTCGAAACCGCGCTTGAGGCTCGAATCGGTCGCCTTTTCGATCATCTCCGGCAGCGTCTGCACGATCTGCTTTTCGGCGTAGTAGATGTCCCGCAGCTGATGCACGAACAGGTCATCGAGAGTTCCTATGTCTTTATTAAACAGGCCCATGATCATCCTCGTTCTTTGTGATTGTTGGGAGAGCTACGCTCGTGAAGGTCAATTCATGGTTGCGCCCATGGTTCCGGCTTCGGGGCGGTTCCTTGCTGCGGTTGGGGACGAGGGTTGCAGGGCGGGTTGTGGGAGGCTACATGGCGGAACAATTCGAGCCAGGGACGAATCGATGCGCGCAGAAACACAGAGCCTTGTCGAGGAAATCAAGCAGTCCGTGCGGCTGCTGAGGAGGCATCTTTGACGTCGATGCCGCGACCCGGCGACTTGCTGAACTGAACAAGGAATCCGAAGATCCCAATCTTTGGAACGACCAGCAGCGCGCGCAACGCATCATGCGGGAGCGTGACGCGCTTGATGATCAACTCAAGGCCATTGGCCGGATCGAGCAGGAGCTTGAAGACCAGCTGACATTGATCGAGCTTGGCGAGGCCGAAAAGCATGAAGGCACGATCGCTGAGGCAGAGGCCGCCCTTAAGCGGTTAAAGATCGAGGTCGCCCGACGCGAGCTTGAGGCACTTTTGTCGGGCGAAGCCGATCCCAACGATTGCTATCTTGAAGTTCACGCTGGCGCCGGCGGGACAGAGAGCCAGGACTGGGCCAGCATGCTAATGCGCATGTACGTGCGCTGGGCTGAGGCGCACGGCTACAAGGTGGAGTGGATCGAGGAAACGGAAGGCGAGGGGGCCGGCATCAAATCGGCGACAGTCGTCGTCAAAGGTCACAATGCCTATGGATGGCTGAAGAGCGAGAATGGCGTGCATCGCCTCGTTCGCATTTCGCCTTTCGACGCCAACGCGCGACGCCACACTTCATTTGCCAGCGTGACCGTCTATCCGGTGGTCGATGACCGCATCAAAATCGACATCAAGGAAGGCGATGTGCGGACCGATGTCATGCGGTCGGGTGGTGCTGGCGGGCAGCACGTTAATAAGACCGAGTCGGCTGTGCGCCTCACGCATATTCCGACAAACATAGTCGTAAAATGCCAGAGCGATCGTTCCCAACATCGCAATCGCTCGATGGCCTGGGACATGCTTCGTGCAAAGTTGTTCGAAATCGAGATGAAAAAGCGCGAGGAGAAAGCGGCCGCCGAGCAGGCTGCCAAGACCGACATCGGTTGGGGCCATCAAATCCGGTCGTACGTGTTGCAGCCGTACCAGATGGTAAAGGACCTGCGCACAGGCGTTTCGACATCAAATACGGCCGGCGTGCTCGATGGCGATCTCGACGAATTTATGCAAGCAGCGCTTGCGCAAAAGGCCTTCGGGGGCGCGCCTGAACAGGTCGAAGATGTGGACTAGCTAAACGTCGCCCAGCCTTAATCCCGCGCGCAGAAATTTCTGCGGATCGACGGCCTCGCCGTTGACCCGTGTCTCATAGTGAAGATGTGGACCGGTCGAGCGGCCGGTCGATCCAATCCTGCCTACAATTTCGCCGATGCGGACGACCTGCCCGATTTTCACGCTGATCTCTGACAAATGGCCGTAGCGGGTCGCAAGTCCGTTGCCGTGGCTGATCTCGACCATGTTTCCATAGCCGCCTTCCCGACCGGCGATCGTCACCCTGCCGGTCGCTGTAGTGCGCACGGGCTCGCCGACATCTCCGCGCAGATCGATACCGGTATGAATCGCGGGACGACCTAAGAACGGATCCATGCGCATGCCGAATGGCGAACTCATGTCAGTTTCGCCAGCGACGGGCTTGCGCACCGGCACCGCCGTCAGCGTCTGCCGATACCGGTCGATTTGCGCGCGGGCCATGTGAATGCGGTAAAGCTGCCGCTCGAACGCACTGGCACCACTTTGCGGCGGCTTGAGCGGAACGAACGGTCCGCCGGTCGCTCCCTCGGCCGGCAGGCGACCAGCGGTAATTCCAAGGTCAGCCAGCACGCTCTGCATCCGGCGCGTTCGCGTGTCGATGCGCTCTTCAAGGTTGGTGAGGGTGGCAGCTTGTTTTTGCTCGACCTTGTCGAGCGACAACGAAATACGAGCCAACACGCCACCAAGGCCGCCCGCCGTGGCGCTTTCGGCAATGCGGGTCGTGGTTGTCGCCAGTTCGCGAGATTGCAGCCGCGCCTCACGATCCGGGGGCGCAACGAAGATCACGGTGTCGTTGATGGGGCGAACCCGCGCGGGTTTCTCCGCCGGAACGATCGCCGCTGGTGCCGTGCGCGCAGGTTTGATGGTGCCGGTGGTCGACGGATCGCCAGTGAGTGCCGCGGTACGTTGTTCGAGCGTTGCCTGCCGTTGAAGCAGTGTATTGAGTTTTTTCTCGAACTGCTCCTGATCGAGGAGCTGGCGACTCATGATGCGGTCGACCTGGGCGCGCATTTCGGCAATGCGATCCTCATAAGCGAATTGCATTTCGGTTTGCCGTCCCATTAATCGGGTCAGGACATTGTCACGAAAAGCAAAATAGGTGCCGGTCGCGATTGACCAAACCGCCATGATCACTAGTGCGCCGACGACGATCCAGAAGGCCACCGGCCCAATCCGGACTTGATGCCCGCCATGCGTAAGCGTGTAGCCGTCGTGTGTCCGCTGCAGATGACGGGAGATCGCGGCAGCTGAGCGTGCTTTTGGCTCCGCCTGGCGAACTCCCTCGACGGCTGGATAAAGTTGAGGGGACGAGTACGACATCGACGCTCCGCGCCCGGGCCTTGGCCACTGTCGAGCCATGGGTCCAGCGCGTCGATATCAGTCGGATATAGTTAAGAAACCTGTAATCCCGGTGGGGTATGGATGTCGTTCATCGGTCACTGAACGGAATTAGAGTTCGCGGGCGGCAGCCAGCACCTCTTCTGCGTGGCCCACGACGCTGACTTTCGGCCAGATCCGAACAACCCGGCCGGCCGCATCGATCAGAAAGGTCTTACGGATGACGCCCATGAATTTGCGACCGTACATCGATTTCTCTCCCCAGGCGCCATAGGCTGTCAGCATCTTTTTGGTTTCGTCGGATCCAAGGGCAATGGAGAGCTTATGTTTGGACTTGAACTTGTCCTGGGCTGCGACGGGGTCGGCGGAAACCCCGAGGATCGCGGTTCCGGCCTTGGCAAAATCGCCGCGCAAGCGTGAGAATGCGATCGCCTCCTTGGTGCAGCCGGGAGTATCGGCTTTGGGATAGAAGTAAAGGACGAGATTGCTGCCCTTGAAATGCTTGAGCGAGACTTTGCTGCCGCCGTCGCGGGGCAGCATAAAAGGGGGCGCCTTCGCCCCTGCAACGAGGTCTCGGGCCATATGCCTTCCTTTCGTCGCTTTCCAGCGGTCATGTCGGGCATGCCATTTGCGTGGGAGGGGCGCAACGGGTTCCATTCATTTGTGCCGTGAGCCGCGCCCGGTTTTTGTCCGCCCACCGGAAACATACGCGTGCATCGCGAAACGAAGGGCGCAATCGATATTATGACCGGGAGCGAGCACGAACACGGGCACCGCGCACATGCTGTTGCCGCGGGTCATGCGCCGCAACGACGTCGAATGAAGTCTCGACTTGCTCGATGGCATCGACATTGGACCGGTCTGTGGGCTCAGCGTTCGACGAGCCTACGGCCTCAAAGTTGGATCGGTCGATGGCCCCGAGGGTCGACCGGCCTATGGCCGCGAAAGTGGGCGGGCCTGCGGCGCTGGACATTCAAGTTTGTTCGCTCTCGGCTGGCGCTGCGGCTACTCATTGGTTCGGCCGCCTGCTTTGCCATTGCAACTCTCGCAGCACTCGGCCTCTGGTGGCGATTATCCAGCGGCCCGATCGAGCTCGACGTCGCGACGCCATGGTTGAAAGCGGCAATCGAAGAGAATTTTGGGGGTAGCCACACTGTCGCCGTTGGCGGCACTCAACTCGAGCGCGACGAGAGAGGGCGCACCTCATTGCGTTTGCGGGACATCGTCGTTCGCGATGCGGATGGCACGATTGTGGCAAGCGCGCCGAAGGCTGAAGTCGGGCTTTCGGGTGCAAGTCTTATGATGGGTCGATTGCGCGCTCAGAGCCTCAACCTCGTAGGCGCGGAAATGTCGGTCCGGATCGAGACTGACGGCCGCCTCACTGTATTTGCCGGCGCCGACAAGCGACCGATCGCAACCGCGGCACCGGTGGCCGTTTCTCCAGGCTCAAGAGCGCCGACTTCCGCCGCCGCCCCGCAAACCGACGTGCGCCCCGAGTTTGAAAGCCTCGCCGGCATACTCTCCAAAATCGATGCCGTGGGAGAGACCGGTCTTGACGGTCACGATTTGCGTGAGCTGGGTCTAAAGAACGGCAATCTCGTTGTCGATGATCGGCGCAATGGCAAGCAATGGAAGTTCGAAGGCATCAATGTGAGCCTGACGCGCCCCCGGCAAGGCGGAGTTGTTTTTCGACTCGAGTCCGAGACGCCGGAGCGTCCTTGGGTACTGAGCGCGGCAATGCGCCCACTTGCCGACGGTGTGCGCGCGGTCGGGATCGAGGCGCGCAGGGTTTCAACCCGCGATATCATGCTGGCGCTGCGACTCAACACCGGCGATTTCGATATCGACGTGCCTCTATCGGCAAGCATTCGTGCCGAGGTTTCCCGCGAAGGCATGCCGCAAGCGGTGCAAGGGCAATTGTTTGCCGATGCAGGCGTGATCATCGACCGGGCCAACGACAGACTCAATGTGAACATCGATCGCGCGGATTTCCGATTCAATTGGGACGTCCGGCGGCAAAGCCTCATCGTGCCGTTTCAGGTTCACTCGGGCGCCAACCAATTCACCATGCGCGCGACGCTGGAGCCGTCGTCCGATCACAATGGCACCTGGCTCCTCGGTGTGACGCGAGGCGATTCCGTAATTGACCCGGTCATAATTGCTCCCAGCGCATCCGGAGGCGACGAGGGAATAGCGATCAACCGCGTGACGGTACGCGCGCGCCTGGATACGGAACGAAAACGTATCGATCTTGAACAGGGCGATTTCAGCCGTATCGATACGCGTCCGTCGCACAACATTGGTATCGCGGTCACCGGGCGCCTCGACTATTCCGGCGCCGAGCCGCACGTTGCCTTCGGCGTTGCGGGCACACGCATGCCCGCGTCAGCTTTGAAGCGGCTTTGGCCCATATTTGCCGCCGGCGAGGTCCGTGCCTGGGTCGATGATCACATTAGGGGCGGAACGGTCGAGCGGCTCGTGGTTGCCGGCAACGCGCCCCTCGAAGATTTCAAGCACGGCGGGCCCCCAATGCCGGATGACGGTCTGTCCATCGATATCGAGACCACCGGAACAACTGTTCACCCGATCACCAGCCTGCCGCCGATCCGTGACGCGGACCTGACTGTCCGGATCCGCGGGCGGAATGCCGTCGTCAATCTCGGCCGCGGTACGGTTGAATCAGCGCCGGGACGACGACTCAATATCGCGGGCGGCATTTTCGAGGTCCCCGATACGCATCCAAAGCCTGCGCCGGCACGCGCGAGCTTCCGCATCGATGGCGGCATGCCGGCGGCTGCTGCACTGCTTGCAAGCGAGGGATTGCGCGATGAGGTCGGCATTACCCTCGATCCAGCATCGACTCGCGGCACCATTGCCGCCCAGGTCGCGGTCAAATTGGCAATTGCACGACCTATGCCGGAGGATTCCTCGAGTTACACAATCAATGCGGACCTTACGAATTTTTCCGCCGATAAACTGATTTTCGGCCAGAAAGTGGAGGCATCGACCCTCAAGGCGGTAGCAACAAGCGATGGCTTCCAGATCAAGGGAGACGTCAAGGTTAACGGCACACCCGCGGCGATAGACCTGCGCAAGCCGAAAGGCCAAGCCGACACAGACTTGCGCTTACAGGCAACACTCGATGAGGCAGCCCGGCGTCGCCTTGGCATCGACCTCGGCACAGCCGTCAGCGGTGCTATTCCCGTCAAAGTCATCGGCCGCCTCAGCGATAGCGCGACTGACGACGGCCTGAGCGTGGAAACCGATCTCACGCCGGTGAAGATCGACAATCTTCTGCCAGGCTGGGTAAAGCCTGCAGGAAGGGCGGCGCGCGCCACCTATACGCTGCTGAAAACCGGCAAGACGATGCGCTTTGACGATTTGAGCATCGATGGGTCTGGTGCAACGGTGCGCGGTTCGATCGAACTAGACAGTTCGAATGAACTCACATCGGCGAACTTTCCGATCTTTGCCTTGTCGGACGGCGACAAGCTTAGCCTGAAAGCTGATCGAATGACCGATGGGACGCTGCGCGTTGCCGCGCGAGGCGACATTTTTGACGGTCGAAATTTTGTGAAGTCAGTTTTAGCGTCCACCGACAGAACCAAGCAAAAGCAGGAAGACCTTGATCTTGACATCAAGCTTGGCACGGTTGCCGGTCATAACGGCGAGACTTTGCGCAGCCTCGATCTGAAGCTGTCGCGCCGCAACGGACGCATTCGTAGCTTTGCAATGTCAAGCAAGATCGGGCGGGATACGCCGCTCAATGGGGATTTGCGCGTGCGCTCGCGCGACAATCACCAGGTGATTTATTTCGAGACCGACGATGCCGGTGCGCTCTTCCGCTTCACCGACATGTATCCGAGGATGTCTGGCGGCCAGATGTGGATGGCGATGGATCCCCCGACCCAGGAGCAGACGCCGCAAATCGGTACCCTTTTCATCCGGAAATTTTCCGTGCGCGGCGAGCCCGCCCTGGAAAAAGTAGTATCGGGCGCACCAGGCACGCCCGGCGGCTCGGCCGGCGTCGACTTCTCCGAGATGCGGGCTGAGTTCACCCGCGTCTCCGGCAAGATGTCGATTCGCGATGGCGTCGTCCGCGGGCCTCTCGTCGGCGCGACGGTAGAAGGAAATATCGACTACATGCGGGACGAGGTACACCTGCGGGGCACCTTCGTGCCGTTCTACGGCATCAACAACATGTTCGGGCAAATCCCGATCGTTGGTCTGTTCCTGGGTGGCGGTAACAAGGAAGGCCTCCTTGGCATCACTTACGAAGCCGTCGGTCCGCCCAGTGCCCCGCGCCTCTCGGTCAACCCGGTCAGCGCCATTGCGCCGGGGCTGCTGCGCAAATTCATTCCATCACCGGGAACATTCGATCCCAATTTCGCTCCGCCACCATCGCGATGATTGCGATTACTTCCGTCTGAGTTGGAAGTGGCGTTTCTTGCCAAACGACAGAACGTGGACGCCTTCCGGCGTCGCATTGTCGTCAGTGAGAACCGTTCGCTCATCGCTCACCACAACGCCATTCAACTTGATGCCGCCGCTCTTTATCTGGCGGCGCGCTTCGCTCGTCGATGATACGGCGCCCGTCGCCACGGCAGCATTCAGAATCCCAGTTCCATTTTCAATTCTGACGGTTGGCAAGGTTTCTGCGGGCGCACCTTCCTCAAAGGTCTTGCGCGCGGTCTCGGCGGCTTGCTGGGCGGCGGACCGGCCATGCACAAGTACCGTCGCCTCGGTTGCGAGCACTTTCTTTGCCTCGTTGATCTCATTTCCCTTGAGCGCAGCCAGCCGCGCAATCTCGTCAAGCGGCAGCACCGTGAAGAGCTTGAGGAATCGGGCGACGTCGCCATCCTCGGTATTGCGCCAGTATTGCCAGTAGTCGTACGGGCTCACTAGATCGGGGTTCAGCCACACCGCGCCGGCAGCAGTCTTGCCCATTTTTGCGCCCGAGGAGGTCGTAATCAGCGGAGTCGTAAGCGCAAACAATTGCGCAGTGAGCATCCGGCGACCGAGATCGATGCCGTTGACGATGTTGCCCCACTGATCGGAGCCGCCCATCTGGAGAATGCAGCCGTAACGCTTGTTCAGTTCCACGAAGTCGTAGGCCTGCAGCACCATGTAGTTGAACTCGAGGAACGACAGCTCCTGTTGACGATCGAGCCGCAGCTTTACGGAATCGAACGACAACATGCGGTTGACCGAAAAGTGGCGGCCAACATCGCGTAGGAAATCGATGTAGTTGAGCTTGTTCAGCCAGTCGGCATTGTTGGCCATCACGGCACTGCCGCCGGCGCCCTCGAACTTTAGAAATTTCGCAAAGATCGCCCGGATGCCCTTGAGATTCTCGGTGATCACTTCGTCGGTGAGAACGCGGCGTGTTTCATCCTTGCCAGACGGATCGCCGACACGCGTAGTGCCTCCGCCCATCAACGCGATCGGGCGGTGTCCGGTCTGCTGCAGCCAATACAACATCATGATCGGCAGAAGCGAGCCGACGTGCAGGGAAGAGGCGGTGCAATCGAATCCGATATAGCCCGTAATGGGTCCGGCCTTTGCCCGCGCATCCAGGATGTCCGGTTCGGACACCTGATGAATGAACCCGCGCTCGGCAAGGACGTTAAGGAAATCCGACTTATAGGCGCTCATTGGTCGGTTCTCGGGGCAGCTCTTCCAGCGGCGTGGTGTAACAGGTCCGGCGTTGGATTCAACAAGGCGAGAGCTGCTGCTTCTATGGCGCGTCTCAGCGGGGACGATTCCGGTTGCGTCTTTTCCCCAGAAAGGCAGCACAGAAACCCGCGTCGAACTCGCGATAGTTGTTCGTAATTTCTTCGCCTTTGCGTATCGTACGACGCGCAACAATGTGCCCGTTGCGCCAATGGGTGTTGGCGTTGTCGGAATGATTCATGTGATGGTCGTGGTCGCTGGTCAGCAGGATTTCGCCATCCACCCGATAGCCGTAGTTCCAGATGTAGTCGCGCGCAGGCTTAGGCAGTTTTGCGAATTCGGTGGGCGAGTAGACTCGGTCGAAGCCTTCTACGAAACGCCAGACCTTCGTGCCTTTGCGAATGGCGTGTCCCGCAAAAACACCAAGACCGTGAATGGCGCTTTTATCAAGGTAGGTTTTGACAAGAAGCATGGGTCATGTGCGGACGGTCAATCCGCGTGTCGTCAATTTGAGCACCATACGCGTGCAAGCGTCGCGGACGGCGCACCGGCTAAATTCTACGCCGCCGGCTTGCGTTCAGTCTTCAGCCGCTTGTCGAGATAGGCGCTGATCGAAGTAAGCAGCGCTTCCACCTTGCCGTCAAAGAAATGATTGGCGCCTTGCACAACCTTTTGCTCGATCACGATGCCTTTTTGGGTCTTGAGCTTGTCGACGAGCGTCGTGACATCCTTGTGCGGAACGACGGCATCCTTATCGCCATGAATGATCAGGCCTGACGACGGGCAGGGGGCCAGGAACGAGAAATCATAGAGATTGGCGGGTGGACAGATCGATATGAAGCCTTCGATCTCCGGCCGGCGCATTAAAAGCTGCATGCCGATCCAGGCTCCAAACGAGAAGCCGGCAATCCAGCAACTCTTCGCTTCCGGATTGATGGTCTGCGCCCAGTCGAGAGCTGCTGCCGCGTCGGACAACTCCCCTTGGCCGTGATCGAACGAACCCTGGCTGCGCCCGACGCCGCGGAAATTGAAACGCAGCGCGGAGAATCCGCGGTGCACAAAAGCATAGTAAAGCTGGTAAATAATCGGGTGGTTCATCGTCCCGCCAAACTGCGGGTGCGGGTGCAGAACGATGGCGATTGGTGCATTTTTCTGCCGGGCAGGATGATACCGCCCTTCGATGCGACCTGCCGGTCCGGTGAAGATAATCTCAGGCATTGCTATCGACCTCTAACCGGGTGCCGCGGTGGTAGCGGCGTCGGGATGTCTCTCGATCATCAGCGGTCATTAAGTTTAGAATTATTCTAATTATATGAATTCCGCTGTTCCTGGCCGAAACACGCGCTATAAGGGCCAAGCGATTTCGGGGGCTTCTAGCACGACCCCCGGGGCAAAAAGCAAGCTTTTTCCGGGTGCTATGGTACTGAACGGTAATTAGGTATTCGCAGCCGGTGATCGGACGATCATACCTTGACTGGAACGCGACGGCCCCGCTGCGCGCGGAGGCACGCTCCGCAATGGAGGCTGCCCTGGCCCTGACAGGGAACGCCTCGTCCGTGCATGCGGAAGGTCGAGCGGTGCGCCGTTTGATCGAGGAGGCGCGCGAGCAGGTCGCTCGGCTTATGGGTGCCGAAACAAAGAACGTTACCTTCACCAGTGGCGCAACTGAAGCGACCATGCTTGCGCTGACGCCGGCATTGGAAATTGCAGGGCGCAAAGAGCCGCGTGATCGCCTATTTGTATCGGCAATCGAACATCCCTCGGTGCGAAGCGGTGGGCGCTTTGCGGCCGGCTCCGTTGACGAATTGCCAGTCACCAGCGATGGCATCCTCGACCTGCCCGCGCTCGAAGAGGCGATCCGAAGGGCCGCACGGCCGATGGTATCGGTCATGCTCGCCAACAACGAAACCGGCGTCATTCAGCCCATCTCCCAGATCGCGGAAATCGTGCACGCGGCCGCGGGCGTATTGCATGTCGATGCTGTGCAGGGACCGGGTCGGATTGACTGCGACATTGCGCAACTTGGTGCTGACCTCGTTAGCGTTTCCTCGCACAAGCTTGGCGGGCCGCAGGGGGCAGGCGCTCTTGTGCGGCGCGGCGACATCCATGTCGCCGAGCCGCTGATCAGGGGCGGAGGGCAGGAGCGCGGCCAGCGGGCGGGAACCGAAAACGCTGCTGCGATTTCGGGTTTTGGTGCCGCCACCGCTGTCGCGAATTTAACAGCCGCTGGACGGATGACAGCGCTGCGCGACCGGCTTGAAGTCGGCATTACAACGGCGACGCCCCAAGCGGTGATTTTCGGTGCAAGGGCGCCCCGCCTACCCAACACAACGGCATTCGCGGTTCCCGGCATTAAGGCGGAAACTGCCATAATCGCCTTTGACCTCAACGGGATAGCGGTTTCGTCCGGGTCTGCATGTTCGTCCGGCAAGGTTCAGGCCTCCCACGTTTTGACCGCAATGGGCGCTGATCCAGCGCTCGTTCGTGGCGGCATGCGTGTCAGCTTGGGCTGGAGCACCACGGACGCGGACGTCGACCATTTCCTTGCAACTTGGAATGTCCTTGCGGGATCACTACTTAAGGAGAGAAGCGGCATTGCCGCTTAAGGAGAGAAGCGGCATTGCCGCCTGACACGGCCAAAACGCGACTAACAATTATCACCATGGGAACCAGCGCACCGAAAATAGCGCGAGCACCATAACCGACAAATCCAACCCGCGGTCCTTGCAACCGTGAGCGGAGGGAAAAATGCCGGCCGTACAAGAGACCGTCGAGCGGGTCCGCCGTATCGACGTTGATCAATACAAGTATGGCTTCGAGACCAAGATCGAATCCGAGAAGGCCCCGAAGGGTCTTTCGGAAGACACGATCCGTTTCATCTCGGCCAAGAAGGACGAGCCCGAGTGGATGCTCGCCTGGCGGCTTGAAGCCTACAAGCGCTGGTTGACCATGCGCGAGCCGACGTGGGCGCGCGTGAACTATCCGACAATTGACTACCAGGATATGTACTACTACGCGGCGCCAACGGCGTTCAAAGCGCCGAAGTCGCTCGCTGATGTCGACCCCGAGATTCTCCGCACCTACGAGAAGCTAGGCATTCCGCTCAAAGAGCAGGAGATCCTCGCCGGCGTGCGCAAGCAGGGCGAGCCGAGCGCGCTCGATGACGAGGAGACTGGCGGCGATTTTCGCTCCGGCCGCGTCGCGGTCGATGCCGTGTTCGATTCCGTTTCGGTCGCCACCACCTTCAAGGAGGAGCTGAAGAAGGCCGGCGTGATCTTCATGCCGATCTCGGAGGCGATCCGCGAACATCCCGAACTGGTCAAAAAGTATCTCGGTTCGGTGGTGCCGACGTCGGACAACTTCTTCGCGACGCTTAATTCGGCGGTATTTTCCGACGGCTCCTTTGTTTACGTGCCGGAGGGTGTGCGCTGTCCGATGGAGCTGTCTACTTATTTCCGCATTAACGAGAGGTCGACCGGCCAGTTCGAGCGCACGTTGATCATCGCCGACAAGGGCGCCTATGTAAGCTATCTCGAAGGCTGCACCGCGCCGATGCGCGACGAGAACCAGCTGCACGCGGCGGTCGTCGAGCTCGTCGCCCTCGACGATGCCGAGATCAAGTATTCGACGGTGCAGAACTGGTATCCGGGGGATGCCGAAGGCAGGGGCGGCATCTTCAACTTTGTCACCAAGCGCGGCGACTGCCGCGGCAAGAATTCGAAGATCTCCTGGACGCAGGTGGAGACCGGCTCGGCAATCACCTGGAAATATCCGAGCTGCATCCTGCGTGGCGACAATTCGCGCGGCGAGTTCTATTCGATTGCCATCTCGAACGGTCACCAGCAGGTCGACAGCGGCACCAAGATGCTGCATCTCGGCAAGAACACCGTGAGCCGCATCATCTCCAAGGGCATCGCCGCGGGGAAATCCAACAATACCTACCGCGGCCTCGTGTCGGCACATCGCAAAGCCAAAGGCGCGCGCAATTTCACCAACTGCGATTCGCTCCTCATCGGCGACAAGTGCGGTGCGCATACTGTGCCCTATATCGAGGCCAAGAATTCATCGGCGACCTTTGAGCACGAGGCGACCACCTCGAAGATTTCCGAGGACATGCTGTTCTACTGCCGTCAGCGCGGAATGTCGGCGGAAGAGGCCACCGCGCTTGTGGTCAACGGTTTTGTGAAGGATGTGCTGCAGCAGCTGCCGATGGAATTCGCAGTCGAGGCGCAGAAGCTCATTTCAATCAGCTTGGAAGGAAGCGTGGGTTAATCTTATGGCGTTTCTGGAAGTCAAAAATCTGCATGTCGAGGTCGAGGGCAAGAAGATCCTCAACGGTCTGACGCTGACTGTCGAGAAGGGGCAGGTCGCCGCGATCATGGGGCCGAACGGCTCCGGTAAGTCGACGCTCGCCTATGTGCTCGCGGGCAAGGACAACTACAAGGTCACTGAGGGCGACGTTCTGCTCAATGGCGAAAGCGTTCTTGAGATGGCGCCTGATGAGCGCGCCGCCAACGGCGTATTCCTCGCCTTTCAGTATCCGGTCGAGGTACCGGGGGTCGCGACGATGACGTTCCTTCGCACCGCGCTCAACGCGCAACGAAAGAGGCGGGGCGAGTCGGAGGTCTCGACGCCGGAATTCATGAAGCTTGTGCGGGATATCGCAAGCCGCCTCGGGATCAGCCAGGAGATGCTGCGCCGCGCCGTTAACGTCGGGTTCTCTGGCGGAGAGAAAAAGCGCAACGAGATTTTGCAGATGGCCGTGCTGCAGCCGCAACTTGCGGTGCTCGACGAGACAGATTCAGGCCTTGATATCGACGCGCTCAAGATCGTGGCGGATGGCGTCAACTGCCTGCGGTCTCCTGCGCGCTCGATTGTCGTGATTACGCACTATCAACGGCTGCTCAATTACATCGTGCCGGATGTGGTGCACGTGCTGGCCAAAGGGCGGGTCGTGAAATCCGGCGGCAAGGAGCTCGCGCTTGAGCTTGAAGCCAAGGGCTATACGCAATTCCAGGGCGAGGCCGCCTGATGAAGGCAGAATTTCGCGCCATCAAGACGCCGGCCGAGCAGGCGCTTAGCGCCGCGTTTGCAGCTGCACGAGGCAAGCTGCCTGGCGGCGGCGCCATCACGGCGCTACGCGACGAGGCCTTCCACCACTTTGACGCGCATGGGTTGCCGCATCGGCGGATCGAGGAATGGAAATACACCGATCTGCGCGCGCTCATGCGCGAAGCCAAGCCGTTGGCGGAACCCGCGACGCGAACCGGGGTGGTGACGGGGCTTGCGGGCGTTGAGGCCGGTCGGGTTGCCATTGTGAACGGACGTTACGAGCCGGGTTGGAGCGATTTAAACGCCAGCGATGCGGGCGTCACGCTGACCGAACTTTTCGCCTTTGCAGCCGAGCAGAAGACCTATCGTCTCGGTGACGTCCCGGGCAAAGAGGATATTGCATTCTGGTTGAACACCGCCTTCATGACAGGCGGTGTCGCGCTGCGCGTGAAAGAGAATGCGCGTCAGCCAGTGCATATCGCTCATGTGTTCGCAGGCAATTCCGCGGCAGCGATGTATCCGCGCTGCGTGGTGATCGTCGAACCGGGCGCGCAGCTGACTCTGGTCGAGAGTTTCGAGGGGCCGGTTGGCCTCGACTATCAGGTCAACTCCGTTCTTGAGCTCGTCATCGGAGACGGGGCGCGGGTGGACCATGTAAAGATCGGGAGCGACGGCGAGGCGGCGCTGCGGCTCTCGACGCTCGGTGTCACGGTTGGCGCCAATTCGGCCTATAACGACTTCGCTTTCACTACCGGCGGCGGCGTCGTACGTAACCAAACTTTCGTGCGGTTCAATGGCGAGGGAACGGGGGCGTCGATCGGCGGCGCCACCCTCCTGCGAAATCGCCAGCACGTGGACAACACGTTGGTGATCGAGCACGCAGCGGGCGGCTGTAAAAGCCGCGAACGATTCAGATCGGTTCTCGACGGCCAGAGTCGGGGCATCTTCCAAGGCAAGATCATCGTGAATCCGCATGCCCAGAAAACAGATGCCAAAATGGCCAGTCATGCGCTGCTGTTGTCCGACGAAGCGGAGGCGGACAACAAGCCCGAGTTGGAAATCTTTGCAGACGATGTGCAATGCGGCCACGGCGCGACTGCCGGTGCGCTCGATAGCGCGCTCAAGTTCTATCTGATGTCGCGCGGCATCCCGGAAAAGCAGGCTGAAGCCTTGCTGATCCAGGCGTTTGTCGGCGAAGCGATCGAGGAAATCACGCACGACGGCATTCGCGAAGCGATCATGCAATCTGCCATCAATTGGCTGGATGCGAGGGGATAACATGCATCCGGCTGTCAAAAACGGCTCGTACGATGTGGCCCGCATTCGCGAGGATTTTCCCGCGTTGGCGCTTGAGGTTTATGCCAAGCCCCTGGTCTATCTCGATAATGCCGCGTCCGCGCAGAAGCCGAAGCAGGTGCTCGATCGGTTGCAGACTGCCTATACCCAGCAATACGCGAACGTGCATCGCGGCTTGCACTACCTCGCTAACGAGGCAACCGAAGCCTACGAGAATAGCCGGGAGACGGTGCGCGCATTCCTGAACGCAGCCCGAAAGGAAGAAATCATCTTCACGCGCAATGCCACCGAGGCGATCAATCTCGTGGCCTACACCTTCGGGCGAGAGCGGATCAAAGCGGGCGATGAAATCGTGCTTTCTATCATGGAGCACCACTCCAATATCGTGCCGTGGCATTTCCTGCGCGAACGTCAGGGCGCCGTGATCAAATGGGCGCCAATCGATGATGATGGGAATTTTCTGCTTGACGAATTCAATAAACTCCTGACGCCCCGGACCAAACTGGTGGCCATAACCCATATGTCGAATGCGTTGGGGACGGTCGTGCCGGTAAAAGAGGTCGTGCGTCTTGCGCACGCGCGGGGCATTCCGGTGCTCGTCGATGGCGCGCAAGCCGCCGTGCACATGGACGTGGACGTTCGCGACATCGGCTGCGATTTTTATGTTTTCACCGGTCACAAGATTTACGGGCCTACCGGTATCGGCGCGCTCTACGCCAAGTATGAGCATCTCGAATCGATGCCGCCATTCAATGGCGGAGGCGAGATGATCCACGAAGTCTTCGAGGATCGCATCACCTATGGTCAGCCACCGCACAAGTTCGAAGCAGGCACACCGGCAATTGTTCAGGCCATTGGCCTTGCAGCGGCGATCGACTACGTCAACTCGGTAGGCAAGGACCGCATTCGGAGCCACGAGAACACTTTGCTCAAATACGCGCACGCGCGCCTCGGCCAGATCAACTCCCTGCGCATTATTGGCAACTCCCCCGACAAGGGACCCATTGTGTCTTTCGAAATGAAAGGTGCGCACCCGCACGACGTCGCCACGATTATCGATCGTTCGGGAATCGCGGTGCGCGCGGGGACGCACTGTGTCATGCCTCTGCTCGCGCGTTATGGATTGACGGCCACATGCCGTGCTTCCTTTGGCATGTACAACACGAAGGACGAGGTGGATACGCTCGCTGCTTCTCTCGTCAAGGCGCAGGAATTCTTTGCATGACCGAAGACACGCCCGATCAAGCGCCAGTTGCGGAAAAGGCGCCGGAAAATGCTGCTGTCGTCGGCTCGCCGGCGTTGCCGCAGGACGAATTGCACAAGCTCACTGACGACATCGTCGCAGCGCTCAAAACTGTCTATGACCCGGAAATTCCAGCCGATATCTATGAGCTCGGCCTGATCTATAAAATCGACATCGGGGATGATCGCGAAGTGAAGATCGATATGTCGCTCACATCACCCAATTGCCCCGCCGCGCAGGATTTGCCGATCATGGTGGAAAACGCGGTATCAAGCGTTCCCGGCGTGAAAGAAACCAAGGTTGCCGTCGTATGGGACCCGCCGTGGGATCCGAGCAGGATGTCAGACGAGGCGCGACTCGTATTGAATATGTGGTGAGTTGCAACGGAACCGATGAGACAACAGATAAGGGTTTGATAGGAATGACTATGGCTACAGCGCGACCCAGACCCCAGGTGATGCGACTCACCGATGCCGCCGCGATGCGCATCAAGGAAGTGATGGCGCGTGCCGACAAGCCCGTCGCCGGCGTACGTGTCGGCGTAAAGAATGGCGGCTGCGCCGGCATGGAATACACCATGGAATATGCCGACTCGGTAAACCCTGCCGATGAGGTGATCGAGGACAAGGGCGTGAAGATTATGGTTGACCCGAAGGCAGTCCTGTTCCTCCTCGGCACCGAGATGGACTACAGGACCGACAAGCTTTCCGCCCAATTCGTCTTCAACAATCCGAACCAGACCAGCGCATGCGGGTGCGGGGAGTCGGTTCAGCTTACGCCGGCCAAAGGGGCAGAGTAGAGCGGATCAGGCAACTTCCGCGCTCTCCGCTTCGACTTCCGGATCGGCCTCGCACATCACGCGATTGCGGCCGTGCCGTTTGGCCGCATACAGGCACGTGTCGGCTCGCTCGATAAGCGACTGACCGGTATCGCCTGCACGCACCGTGGCAACGCCAATTGAAATGGTTATTCGGCCAAGTTGCTCCCCGGTCGAACGCTTCATCAGCTCCTTGGCCATCACTGCGCGGCGTATGTGCTCGGCAACCGTTACCGCCGCCCGCAATACCGTGTTGGGAAGAATGACTGCAAATTCCTCGCCGCCGTAGCGCGCCGCGGTATCCTTGCCCTTGACGTTATGCCTCACGGCCATGGCAACCAGGCGCAAAACCTGATCGCCGGTGAGGTGGCCGAAGTTGTCGTTGAAGGCCTTGAAATGGTCGATGTCCGTGAGCATCAGCGAAAGGGGCTCGTTCCGCTCGAAAGCCTCCGCGATGGCTTTTTCAAGAGTGATGTCGAAGAATTTGCGGTTGGCCAATTGCGTGAGTGGATCGGTGAGGCTTTCGGTGCGCACCGCCTCGAGATTTTCCTGCAGTTCATTAATTTCCTGCTTGGAGGCGCTGAGCCGCTCTTCCAACTGGCGATTGGAAATCTCCATGGTCCTGGTCGTTTGCACCAGGCTTTCGATGATGGTGCGCACACCGTCGCGATCCTTTGACTGGCCGAGCTTCTCGGTCGCGCCTGCCAGGCTCTCGGTATAGCTGGTTGCCGAACCAAGCGCCGCTTCGATCATTGCCATCACCTGATCGATCTCGCCCTTCACCTGAACGCCAACCTGATCGATCCGCTCGGTCAGCTGCGACGGCGACAGGTGCTTTTCGTAGATCTGGACCAGGTCGGCTTCCGAAATGCTGCCCTTGGCCTTGAGGATCGCGTTGATCTGCTGATTTAGCGCGGGATGATATCCGCTCGCGTAGGCGTACCAGATCTCATAGTTGCGCGGAGTTGCGTTCTGGCGCAGCGCCTTCATTTGGCCGAGAGCAATGTCTGCGAACGCCATCGCGCGTTCGTAGTCTTCGACACGGCCGGTCATCGTTGGACCCCCAGATGCAAGCTGTCGCTTGCGGAGGACGGTCTGCGGCGCCTCTGTGCGGACGGTATTCGAGGGAGGTGAACGGGAAGTAAATTCGGAACCGTTGTTCAATCGACAACGGTTGCGCACCTTAACGGTGCACGGATCAGGCTTTGAGCGGGACGGGCTTGAGCAAGAAGGCCGGCAAATGGCCGCCGTCGAGCTCCCGAACTGGCTGTTGCAAGACCGGCTGGTGGGCGCGGCCGGCCTTTTTCGGCTGATGCCCGGGCTTTCGGCCCCGGTTCGGCGCGTGCGAACGCTCGCCGTGGGACGGCCGGGCTCCGTTCACCGGCCGGCTTTCGCGCGTCTCGGCGGGTGGGGGCTCCATCCAGGGGATGCTCTGGCCGGTGAGGCGCTCAATCGCGCCGACCGCCTTGCTGTCAATGGGCGCGACGATCGTTATCGCGGTGCCGCTGCGGCCGGCGCGACCAGTTCGGCCAACTCGGTGCACGTAGTCGTCAGGATGATGTGGTACATCGAAATTCAAAACGTGGCTGACTTCTGGAATATCAAGACCGCGCGCGGCGACGTCTGATGCGATCAACAACTCGGCCTCGCCGCGACGGAAACGATCCAGCGCCGCCGTGCGCGCTGCCTGATCCATATCGCCGTGCAGAGCGACGGCGTTGAATTTGTGCCGCAGCAGCGAGTTATGCAGGTTGGCGACCTCGCGCTTGCGATTGCAAAAGATAATCGCGTTCTTGAAGCCGGTAGCGGAACGGATCAGCCGGCGCAGTGTGTCGCGTTTCTGATGCGGCTCGCGACCGGTCGAAACCAGCAACTGCGTGATGGTCGCAGCGGTAGTGGCCGGCTTGGTCACCTCAACACGAACGGGATTGTGCAGAAAGTTGTCGGCGATGCGCTGGATTTCGGGCGGCATGGTTGCGGTGAAGAATAGCGTTTGCCGCGTGAAGGGCACCAGTTTGCCGATGCGCTCGATATCCGGAATGAAGCCCATGTCGAGCATGCGGTCGGCCTCATCGATGATGAGAAGCTCGCAACCCGATAAAAGCAGCCGTCCGCGCTCGAAATGATCCAGCAGACGTCCTGGCGTCGCGATCAGCACGTCGACACCGCGCAGCAGCTTCGCATCCTGATCGTCGAAAGAAACGCCGCCAATGATCAGCGCGACGTTGAGCTTGTGGTTCTTGCCGTACCTCTCGAAATGCTCTGCGACCTGCGCAGCAAGCTCTCGCGTTGGCTCAAGGATGAGCGTGCGCGGCATGCGCGCCCGCGCGCGTCCTTTCTCCAGCATTGTCAGCATCGGCCACACGAATGCGGCAGTCTTGCCGGTGCCGGTTTGCGCAATGCCGAGCACGTCGCGTCGCGCGAGCACGTGCGGAATAGCCTGATCTTGGATGGGAGTGGGAGTTTTGTAGCCAGCCGCTTTGATGGCCGCGAGAATTTTGGGGGATAGGCCCAGATGGGAAAAAGGCATAGAACCTCAGAAGCCGCCCCAGTTCGCGCCGGACCAGAGAAAACCAGTTTGCTTTGCGCGGAGGACAGCCGAATCTTTATGTCAGACCGGTTGGGAGGAACATAGGGTGCAAAGAGACAAAGTCAATGCTTTGCATCGCGATAAGTCATATTAATTCTTAATCTTTTGGCGTTCAGGCTTCGCGACGGCAGCCTTTTTTGCCACCAGTGCGCTTTGCGCGTGCCCCATTGTAAAAGGGTTTCCGGTCTTCGTCCCTTTGCCTCTATGAACCTCGAGTTTATAGCGACAACCAACTATTCGCCGAAAGCCAGTCATGCGCACTCAGGTTGGAATTATCGGAGCGGGGCCTGCCGGTTTGATGTTGGCAAGGCTCCTGCATCTGCAGGGCATTGAATCGATCATCATCGAAAATCGAAGCCGCGATTATATCGAAAATAGAATCCGCGCGGGATTGATCGAGCATTGGGCCGCCGACCTGCTTGCTGATGTAGGAGTAGGCGAGCGCCTGAAGCGCGAGGGCATGCTGCATTGGGGGATCAACATCGGCATCAATGGCGACCTCCATCGCATCGATTTCAAGGCCTTCGTAAACAAACGGGTCACCATCTACGGTCAGCAGGAGGTCGTGAAGGATTTGGTCGCCCGCCGCCTGGCTGACGGAGGGTCTTTGCTGTTCGAGGTCGATGACGTCACGGTGCATGACCTGAAGGCGCAAAAACCGAAGATCCGCTTCAGGCACGAAGGTCGGCCGCAAGAGATCGACTGCGACTACGTTGCCGGGTGCGACGGATTTCACGGAATTTGCCGCCCAAGCATTTCGGACGGCGTGCTCAGCGTATTCGAGCGCGATTATCCGTTCGGGTGGCTCGGCATACTTTCTGAATCGCCGCCGCCCGATCACGAATTGATATATTCCTACACCGATCGCGGTTTCGCGCTGTACACCATGCGCTCGCCGACGCTGGCGCGGCTCTATCTGCAATGCGATCACGATGAAGAGATCGAAAACTGGCCCGACCAGCGCATCTGGGACGAGTTGCACCAGCGGCTCGGCGGCGCGCGCAAGCTTCAGGAAGGCAAGATGCTGCAAAAGGGCATTACGCCGATGCGCAGCTTTGTTGTCGAGCCGATGCAGTACGGGCGGCTGTTCCTCGCGGGGGACAGCGCCCACATCGTGCCGCCGACCGGCGCGAAAGGCATGAACCTGGCATTTGCCGACGTGGTGATGCTCTCGCGAGCGTTGGACGATTTCTACAAAAACAAGCGAAGCGACCGGTTGGAGAATTATTCGTCGAAGTGCCTGCGACGGGTGTGGTACGCGCAACGGTTCTCATGGTGGATGACCCAGATCATGCACCGCTTTCCGAATGAGTCGGCGTTTGACCGTCGTCGGCAGCTCTCCGATCTCGATTATCTCACCAGTTCGCGCGCGGCCTCGACCTCGCTTGCCGAGCAATATGTCGGATTGCCGCTCGACTAGTCTCGCAGCACCGAACGAAGCGGGGCGCGCAAGAGGAGGATCGCGACGCCGGCAACGAGCGATATCAGGGCAAGCATCAGGAAAAAACTGCTCCTATCCATCGTCGACCAGAACGTGCCGAGATACCCGGCGAGAAATCCTCCGACGAAACTGGTTGCGAGCCATACGCCCATCATCATAGACAACAGCGGCTTTGGTGCGATCTTTGTCACCAGCGATAGGCTCGTCGGCGAAAGGTATAGCTCACCCACGGTGATAGTCACGAAGTACACGAATAACCACAGCCAGCTTGCCTTCCCGCCTCCGGCAACCAGGGCCGCAACCACCATGACAAGGTAGGCGAGGGCATTGAGCAGACATCCGATCGCCAGTTTGGTGATCGTTGATGGCTCTCTTGCGCCCTGGCTGCGCCAGAACGCGATGATGAGTGGCGTGAACGCGAAAATCATGAACGGATTGAACGCTTGAAACCAGGTCACCGGGATTTCGCCGCCGATGACGCGACGATCAGTAAATTGATCGGCCCAAAGTGTGATCGTGTTGCCCTGTTGCTCATACGTCGCCCAAAACAGGCTGACCGGAACAAACAGCAAAAGCAGCGCGATGATCGACCGCCATGCATTCGCATCCAGGCCGCCGGCCGGCAAGGCGCGCCGGGCGAATGCGTCGTCAGGCAGATGAGGTGTCGCGATGAGGTAAATCATGAGAGCGAGGGTCATGCCGATCCCTGCGGCTGTGAACCCGTAGTGCCAGCCAAGCTCCTCGCCGAGAGTGCCGCAGATCAATGGCGCAAGGAATGCGCCGAGATTGATACCGACGTAAAAGATCGAAAAAGCCCGGTCCCTGCGCCGATCGCCAGGCGGGTAAAGGGAACCAACCTGGGTCGATATGTTCGGCTTGAAAGCACCGTTACCCAAGATGAGAAATACCAGCGCGAACAGGAAGAGCCGTTCGAACGCCATCATGAAATGGCCAATAGCCATTAGCGTGGCGCCGATGACCACCGTCCGACGCTGACCCAGCACCCGGTCAGCCAGCAATCCACCGAGGATTGGCGTCAAATAGACCAGGCCTGTGTAGAAACCGTAGACTTGCGAGGCGAGAGGCTGGGGAGCGAGCGGACCGAACACGAGTTCCAGCGCACTCTGAAAGGACGCAAGGCCAATCACCGCTCCTTCGCGCGGCGAGACAAACAGATACTTGACCATGTAGAGAACGAGCAGTGCCCGCATGCCGTAGTAGGAGAAGCGTTCCCACATTTCGGTTGCGAACAGGTACGCAAGTGCCCGTGGATGACCGAAAATTTCATCGCTCGCGCCATGGTTGTATCGACGTAAACCGCGTATTGTCGTCATGGTCGGCTCTTAGGTCACGGCTGGGTGCATCAAACAGTAGCAGATCATGGCGGAAGCGTTTTCCCGTCAGCGTCGCGGGTGTACGCTTTTGCCATCGCGGCCGGGGAGGGAAGGCGCGCAAACGGGGATAAAAAAACATGGCGAGGTTTCGCAGCGGCATATTGTGCGCATTGTTAGTATTTCTCGCATATGCGGGAGATGCGCGTGCGCAATCTGACTATCCGAACAAACCGATCCATTTCATTGTCGGCTTCGCAGCCGGTGGCGGCAACGACTTGTTCGCTCGCCTGGTGGTGCAAAAATTTCAGGAAAGTACCGGCGCCACAACCGTGATCGAAAACCGCGTGGGCGCCGGGGGCCGGATCGCCGCCGAATTCGTCGCCCGACAACCGGCCGATGGATACACGGTTCTCGTGGGCGCAACCGGACAGATGTCTATTGCCACCGCTATTTTTCCCGACCTGGGCTATCATGCAAGCAACAGTTTCATTCCATTAAACATGATCGCCTCGTTCCCGCTCGTGCTCGTCGTACCGGCGGACCACTCGGCGAAGGACTTGAAGGAGCTTATCGCCTGGGCGAAGGCCAATCCGGAAAAGTCAAACTATGGTACCTCATCGCCCGCCTTCACTATTGCAAGCGAGCTGCTCAAGCTCAAAAGCGGGATGCCTGCGGTGGGAATTCCCTACAAGAGCAGCAATGAGTCGAACCTGAGCGTGGTTTCCGGACAAAGCCTTTTCACTATCTCGGATGGTCCGCCCGTCATCCCGCTGGTCAAAGGGGGCAAGATTCGTGCGCTGGCAGTCACCGGGTCGGAGCGCTCCGCCGAGCTGCCCGATGTGCCGAGCATGGCCGAAGCCGGATTTCCGGACGTCAACACCGAGTTGTGGAGCGGGTTCTTCGTTCCTGCCGGCACGCCGGCTCCGATCGTCGCCAAGCTGACGGCGGAATTCGGCAAGGCGCTTGCCGATCCTGCGGTTCAGGATGGTCTTCGCAAGATGGCCGTTAAGCCGGGAGGCCCGACCGGAGATGCATTCAAAAAGCGTATCGACGAGGATATCAGAAGTTTTGCCGACGTGGTGAAAGCGGCCAACCTGACTTTCAGGTAGGTATCGACGTTACCTGCGTTCTAAATCTTTCAGTCTTCTGACCTAAATCAATTGCCGCCGATCCGACGGCTGCTATTCTACTTCCATGCGGAGTGGCGAAGCGATGCGGTTGTCGGCAGTCCTTGCCCTATGTGCGTCCTTCGCAATGCTCAGTCGTGCGAATGCGGAATCGGTCGAAGAACTATTCAATCAGTTCAGTCTGTTTGGAAACTGGGCGACCAATTGCAACAGCCCTCCGACACCCGTTAATCCCCACGTCAGCATCACAATGCCAAGTGCGGGGCTGGTCCTCGAGGACCACGATCTCGGCCCCAACTATACGGTCAACCGCTACAGCGTATTGTCCGCGGAAAAAGTTTCGCCCACCAATCTGTCGGTCAGTGTGATCTTTCAACCTGGCACCGAGGCCGAAGAGCGACAAAAGCTCGTTTTTGCCGTGCGCGAGAAGACGCGCCGCACCATGTTCAATCAGACCGATAGCGGCTCAGTTCGCGTCAGGGATGGGATCGCCTTGGCGCGCGGCAGCAAGACGCCGCTGTTGCATAAATGCCGGAACGCAGACGTCAGCACCGGTTTGCACGCCGACTGACACGCGACTGCCCTTTATCCGGTGGCGCGGCTGCTCCCAAGGAGAAAATCCACTTTTTGCATGAGCCGCTCGAAATTGATCGGTTTTGTATCGAACTCGTCGCAGCCGGCGGCAAGCGCCTGCTCGCGAGAACCCGCCAGCGCGTGTGCGGTCAGGGCAATCACCGGTATGTGACGGGTCGTCGAATCGCTTTTGAGCCGGCGGGTTAATTCCCAGCCATCGACAATCGGCAAATCCAGGTCCATCAGGATCAGATCCGGCAGCTCTACCCTGGCCTTGACGTATCCGGCTTCGCCATCCTCGGCCGTCAGAAATTCGAATCCGCCAAGCAATTCGAATTGCATTTTCATCATGTAGACGTTGTCATCATTATCCTCAACGTAAAGAACCTTGGTCACGAAACAACCTCCGACAAATTCTTGTGGCGCGCATTGGTCACTGCCTGGCGCACCGTTTGCACCAGGTGGGCGGGGTCGAACGAATTCTTCAGCAAAATGCCCTCGACCCCGGAATTAAGCCGCGCTCGGTCGGCGGCCGTTAGGTCAAGCGCCGTTATTACGATGACCGGGATGCGCCGCCAGTCAGCGCGCTCCCGCAATGCCGTTATCAGCTGGAACCCGTCCATTTCGGGCATCATCAAATCGATCAAGATGATGTCTGGAATCTCTTTTGCGAGGATCTCGAGCGCTACCCTGCCGTTGTCCGCTTCGGTCACCCGCCATTGCTGAGGCTCGAGCACAGACCGAATTGACATCCGTTGAGCCGGGTCGTCCTCGACCATGAGCACGCGCGTTCGCCGCGCGCGCGCCTGGAATGGCCGCAGCAGCGCAACCAGGTGGTCTCGATCGATCGGCTTGGTGAGATAACCGGCGGCGCCGAGCGCCATGCCTTTTCGCTGCTGGTCGGTGATCGTCGCCATGACAACCGGAATATCGGCAAGCTCTGGATTGCCGCGCAGCGCCGCCAGGACAGTCCACCCGTCGAGATCGGGCATGAGCACATCAAGTGTGATTGCGATCGGCCGGAGCTCTTGTGCACGCTTCAGGCCATCGCGGCCGCTGTTGGCGGTTGCTACCGAAAATCCCTCCTCACGCAGGTGATTGGCAATGAGTTCGCGCGCCGTCGCGTCGTCATCAATGACCAACACGCAATCCCCGATTGGCTGAGGCTGTTCCGCAATATCCGCCTGCGCCGGCGTTGCATCGAGGCTCGTCATGGCGTCTGCCGGCAGTCGCACGACAAATGTCGAGCCCCTAGCTGGTTCGCTCGTGACGGTAACGTCGCCGCCCATCGTGCGACACAGCCTGCGCGTGATCGCTAGACCCAAACCCGTTCCGCCGTAACGGCGCGCAGTCGATTGGTCGCCCTGCATGAACTCTTCGAAAAGCTTGTCCAGTTGTCCCGGGGTCATGCCGATCCCCGTGTCGGACACGACAAAATCAAGCCATTCCCGTCCATCCGCCGATACGGGAGCTACCGACAGCGTAACGTTGCCATTCTTGGTGAATTTGCACGCGTTACTCAGAAGGTTGAGGAGAATTTGACGCAGGCGCAGTGCGTCGACGTAAAGAGGGTCAACATCGCTTGGACACTGCACGACGAGATTGTTTTTATTCTGCTCTGCAAGGGAGCGCGTCGTTCCTATGACCTCGTCGAGCAGGCGAGGAATGTTCACCAGTTCTGGGTTGAGTTCAAGCTTGCCGGCCTCGATCTTCGACAGGTCGAGCACCTGATTGATGAGCTCCAGAAGATGCTTGCCGGCGCGGTGGACGCGTCGCAATGGCTCCAGTGCCTTTTCGGTACCGAAGCGTGCGGCATTGCTCACCATCATCTCGGTCAAGCCGATAATGGCGTTGAGCGGCGTGCGAAGCTCGTGGCTCATGTTAGCGAGAAACGCCGATTTCGCGCGATTGGCGGTTTCGGCTTGTCGCATGGCTTCTTCGAGCTCTTCCTGGCGCTGCTTGAGCTCCGAAATATCGGTGTAGACAACGACAGTGCTTCCGTCCGGGGTGCGCTGCTCGCTCACGCGCGCCCAGATCGCCCCATGGTGATACTCGACAATACCTTCAGGCTTGCTGTGCCGTCGCAATCGCTCGGTAATCCATGCCTGCGGCGGAAGGCTTCCGATGTCGAGTACGCCGCGCTCCACACCGACCTCGAGAATTTTTGAGAACGGCGTTCCCGGCTGAGCCACGTCAGCGAGTTTGGGATAGAGCTCGCGAAACCGACTGTTGCACAAGACGAGACGATCATCGGGATCGAACAGCACAAAGCCGTCAGAGATCGTTTCGATTGCGGTTTGAATCATACGGCGCTGTTCGTCCCTGTGCGCCGACAGTTTTGTCCGTTCGATGATGCTCCCCCGAAAGAGCTCGAGGGTACGAGCCATCGCGCCGATTTCGTCCGGCGCCGGCTTGGGAATAGAGGTGTCAAGATTACCGGCCGTAATTCCGGCCATCGCCGCGACCACTTCGTCGAGAGGCCTCGAGATCGAGCGCAGCACGACGAGGGTTGCTGCTAATCCCAAGAGAATGGCAAGGGTCACGGCAATGGCGGCGATCAGCCGCGTTCGGGCGACGTCGGCCTGTAACAAGGCGCGCGCTTGCGCGGCCTCGCGGTTAAGTTCAGTCACGAAATTCGTGAGCCGTGTATCGATCGCGATGCTGTGCTGACGCGCCGAGGCAAGAAACGTATTGCCGATCACGCGCTGGTCGGCTGTGTACTCTGCGACAGCCTGGGTGGCGTCGTGTTCGAACTGCTCCAGTTCCTGCTTGATCGTGGCGGCGACCTCGGGCCGGCCGCGTGCCAGCTCATCGAGCTTGGCCAACAGCCGCTCCTTGGCTGCCTTCGCGTTCAGTTCGGACAGGCGCAAAAGGCTGACCGCGAGATCGGTCAGCCAGTAGCGGTATTCGCCGAAGGCGGTGCGGGTCTGATTGGCGAGCTGACTAAGTTCCGCAAGTTGAGCAGTCTCCGCGACCGCGCGTGAGTTCGCGGCCAGCTGTGCTGTCGTGTACAGCGTCATCCCCGCCAGGATCGCAATCAGAATCGCACTGACGACAAGTACCCGGGTCTTGATGCTTAGCCGTCGCAGCATCATTGTCATCGCGGATGCTCAACGATAGAGGCTTATGCTGATCACTCCTCCGAGGTCGCCCTCGTTGCCACCTTCTTTGGGATAGCCTGTCACGTCGATGTCGCCCTTGGGGCCGCCATGACATGACAGACATGAGGCCGCATAATATTCCGGCACAGCTACGCGAAAGGCCTGCCGGCCCTTGCTTTCCGCGATGGCCGAGAATTCCTTGCCCTTGGGCCAACTCGTCTGCAAAAACTTCTCCGTGATGACCTTCTGTTCCCACGGGTCGGCCCGTGCCTTGAGATTGCGGATGCGATCGGAGGGCGCAGTGACCTTCACATCGGCCTCCTGACCAGCGCGCCGGCTGAAAGCCTCATTCACTAGCCGTCCAAACGTCGCGGGAATAAACGCCTTGAAACCGAGGCCTTTCTTGTTGATCGTTTGCTGGTTCGCATCCACCACCTCGACGATCGAATCCATTTGCGCACGCAACAGACGGCCCTGCTTGGTGGATGTGCCGATGCTGGACAGATCGACTCCGGTCTTTTCCTTATACGCGCCTGCGGCTTCGGCGAGCACTTTCGCACCGGTGAAGCCCTTTTCTCCAACATCCGGATTGTTGATTTGATTTTGATGTCGCGACACGACCGTTCGCGCCACCTGCAGCAAGGTGGAGAGGCTTTCAGCGACCACGACGTCGTCGTTGCTTGGCTGACCGTGCAGCGGTTGCGGCCCATAACTGCAAAACGCAAAAGCAGTCAGCGCAATCGCGAAAATTCCAGTCACCGAACGGAAGCGCAACAGAGGCATCATCGTTCCTCCTACATCGATTGGTGACGATCAAGCGCGGATGGCGTGCCACCACAGATCAGGGGCGGCGTTTGACGAAAAATGCCTCCATCACGCGTTCTTCTTTTGTTGGAATTGTTTTCGGGCCGTCGAGAATAAAGTCGCCGCGTAAAGCTTTCGCCGTTGAAGCAGAACTCAGTACGTGGTTGGGCTGGCTTGCCGCTTCCATCCGGGCCGCGATGTTGACGGTGTCTCCCCAGACATCGTAGGTGAACTTCCGAGTACCAATAACGCCCGCCATGACCGGGCCCGAATGCAGCCCGACCCGGATTGAAAACGGTTCCGGCAGGCGCAAGGGTAACTGTCGTACTGAATCGATCATTTCGAGAGCCAGTTCAGCCGCCATCTGCGGATGATTGCTGCTGGGTCGAGGAATCCCCGCAACAGCCATATAGTTATCGCCACTCGTTTTGATTTTCTCGACCCCGTAAGAGTCAGCCAAGCGGTCGAATTCGCTGAACAGCTGATTCAGGCACTCGATAATTTCGTAGGCCTTCATCCGCGCCGTAATTTTTCCGAATCCGACGATATCGGCGAAGAGCACGGTGGCATCGTCGTAGTGATCGGCAATATTGGTCTCGCCGCTTCGAAGCCGGAAAGCAATCTCAGCAGGAAGAATATTTCGCAACAGTGTTTCGGAATGTCCTTTTTGCTTTTCGACTCTCGAGAGATAATCGGCTTCCATAGCTCGCAAGGAATTCCGCCGAAGTGCAGACCCGATGCGTGCGCGCAGGATGTTCGGATTGAACGGTTTCGGCAGATAATCGTCTGCGCCAAGCTCAATGCATTTCGATATTTTTTCCGTATCTGTATCGGCGCTGATCATCACGACAGGGATATCTCTTGTATCCGCCTTGCTCCTGATCAATCGCAACACTTCATCGCCATTCAAATCCGGCATCATCATATCGAGTAGAACGAGGCTGAATTTTTCATTCTCGATCATCCTCACCGCTTCGTTGCCGCCGGATGCGCTTGCTATTCGTTCAAAGCCGTCCGCTTCGAGGAGGGTTTGCAGCGTGTACCGATTGTCCTCATTGTCATCGACAATGAGGATCGCGGGCCGATCCAATTTCATAGCGGCCTCAGGCTGGGAACGATATCTGAGCGACTGCACAGGAGCGTAACCGGGTACCTATCCAGTAAAACCAATTTATCACATCATTGATGTGAGCCGCCGACTATTTACAAACACGTGTTCAAAACAGTTCCATAGCCTTTCGGCATGGTCATGTGCCTCAGATAAATTTTTCAGAACAGCGGATAAATTTTCAGGAACTCGTTTGAGAGCATCGATACTTTTGTCGACTGCTCATCGCGGGACGAGATCACACGTCCAGTAACTCCGCGCTCGCGAACTCCGCTTTTTCCTGAATAAATTCGAAGCGTGCCTCGGCCTTTGTGCCCATCAGGCGCTCAACCGCTCGAGCGGTCGGCTTTACCTCTTTGTCGGCCAGCATGACGCGCAGGAGCGTACGCTTGGCCGGATCCATGGTGGTTTCCTTCAACTGGGCTGCCATCATCTCGCCGAGTCCCTTGAAGCGGCTGACTTCCACCTTGGCATTGGCATGGAATTCCTTCTTGAGCAGCGCTTCCCGGTGCTTGTCGTCGCGGGCATAGACGATCTTGCCGCCATGCGTGAGCCGATAGAGCGGCGGCACCGCAAGGTAGAGCTTTCCGCCTTCGATCAGCTTTGGCATCTGACGGTAGAAGAAAGTAATCAGCAGCGAAGCGATATGCGCGCCATCCACATCGGCGTCGGTCATCACGATGACCTTCTCGTAGCGCAGGTCCTTCTCATGATAGTGCGAGCCCGTGCCACAACCGAGGGCCTGGATCAGATCGGCAAGCTGCGCATTCTGTGCGAGCTTGTCCTTGCCGGCCGAGGCGACGTTCAGGATCTTTCCGCGCAGTGGCAGCACAGCCTGCGTGCGGCGGTCGCGCGCCTGCTTGGCAGAGCCGCCGGCGCTGTCGCCTTCCACAATGAAGATTTCTGAACCTTCCGATGCCGATGACGTGCAATCGGCGAGCTTTCCGGGCAGGCGCAATTTGCGCACCGCCGTCTTGCGCGCGATATCTTTCTCCTGCCGGCGGCGAATTCGTTCTTCGGCGCGTTCGACGACGAAATCGAGCAGCTTGTTGGCCTGCATCGGGTTCCCGGCAAGCCAGTGGTCGAATGGATCCTTGATCGCCTGTTCGACGATGCGCTGCGCCTCGGCGGTAGCTAGCCGGTCCTTGGTCTGACCCTGGAATTCCGGCTCACGCACGAACACGGACAGCATGCAGCCGGCACCGGTCATGACATCGTCGCTGGTGACGGGGGCAGCACGCTTTTCCTGGCCGACGCGCTCGGCGTGATCTTTCAGTCCGCGCAGCAGCGCTGAGCGCAAACCGGACTCATGCGTGCCGCCATCCGGCGTCGGAATCGTATTGCAGTAAGAGTTGAGGAACCCATCTGTATCAGCGGTCCAGGCCACGGCACATTCCACTGCGCCGTGGCGACCAGTCTTGCCCGCTGAGCCCGTGAAGATATCCGGATGCACCAGCGTCGCTGAGGTCAGATTGGCGGCAAGGTAATCTTTCAATCCATCGGCAAAATGGAACGTGGCTTTCTCAGGGACGTCTTCAACGCCCTTGAGCAGCGCCTTGTCGCAATGCCAACGGATCTCAACGCCGCCGTAAAGGTAGGCTTTCGAGCGCGCCATCTTGAATACGCGCTCGGGCTTGAATGCCGCTTTCGCTCCAAAGATCTCCGGATCAGGCTTGAAGCGCACGCGGGTGCCGCGCCGGTTGGGCGCGCGTCCGGCTTTTTCCAGTTTCCCTTTTGGCTTCCCCCGCTCGAAAGCCATGCGATAGAGCTGCTGCTCGCGCGCTACCTCGACCTCCATCCGCTCCGAGAGAGCGTTGGCGACAGAAACGCCGACCCCGTGCAGGCCGCCGGAAGTCTCATAGACTTTCGAGTCGAACTTCCCGCCCGCGTGGAGCATGCACATGATAACTTCCAGCGCAGACTTGTTCTTGAATTTTGGATGGGGATCGACGGGGATGCCGCGCCCATTGTCGGTTACGCTGACGAAGCCGTTTGCTTCCATTTCGACTTCGATCCAGTCGGCGTGGCCGGCCAATGCCTCGTCCATGGCATTGTCGATGACTTCGGCAAACAGGTGATGCAGCGCCTTTTCATCGGTGCCGCCGATGTACATCCCGGGCCGCCGGCGAACGGGCTCCAGTCCCTCAAGGACCTCAATATGCTTGGCGGTATATCCGGCTTCCGCGCCTGATCCCCGCGCGGTCGGCTTTGTGCGTGCGCCTTTGCCGCGGCCCCGTGCGGACGACCTTCCGGCGGGGGACAGATCAAAAAGATCGGGGTGCTTTGCGGGTTTTTTCCTGGTCGCTGTCTTGGCCATTGCAGCCTTCAATTAATGTCACGGCGAATCGGTTGCCACTATGCCATGGCTTTTCGAGCACAAAACCTGCGCTACACCGCTTAAGGACCGTTTAAAGCAGCATTGGGCCCCATTCCAGCCGTGTGTTTGCGGCCTGTGGAGGAGGGCAACTAAACGGTAACTCGCCCGTTATCAAGGCCATGGAGACAACGGTCGCCAAGCCAGGCCAGAATCATGCCGCGCCCAAGGCCGGTCCGAAACGTTCGGAGTCCGGCGATACCTCTCGCGCCGGGCGTGGTGCGCGGTTCGCGTTCGACCTCCGGGACCCTCAGCCCCTTACTAAGGTCGCCCAATTTTGGCGGACGGCGGGCCAGGCTGCGACCATCGGGATGTTCGTCATTCTGTTGATTGCAGCACTCAGCCTTGCCCGCCCGATATTGCTGCCGGTCGCCTCGGCCTTTGTCGTCACCATGATGCTCGGTCCGCTATCGTCACGAGCGGAGCGCTATCGTGTCCCCGCTCTGCTGTCGGCTCTCGTTTTCTGGCTTCTCGTCATCGCTGTCTGTTACGGGGTCGTCGTTCTCCTGGGTGCCCCGGCGGTGGATTGGATCGGCAAGGCACCGGACATCGGCCGCAGCATTCAGGAAAAAATGCATGTTTTGGATCGCCCATTGGCGGCATTGCAGGAGCTGCGAGACGTGCTGCTCCCGTCGGACAAAAAGGGGAGCCTTGGCGTCGACATCATGGCTTTCGTGCAGGCGGCCCTGGCGATCGTCACACCCGCCATCGGTCAGATGCTGATCTTTTTCGGCACGCTCTTTTTCATGCTGCTGGGGCGCTCCCAGTTGCGGCGCGTCCTGGTGGTGTTTTTCGAACGACGTGAATCGCGACTCCGAGCTCTCAAGATAATGAATGACATTGAGCACAATCTGACTGGCTATCTAAGCGTTGTGACCGTCATTAATGCCGCAGTCGGGGTGTGTGGAGGCGGGGCCGCGTGGATGGCCGGTCTGCCGGATCCGGTTGCCTGGGCCGTGCTCGCATTTATTCTCAACTTCATTCCGTATATCGGCGCGCTAATCGTTGAGGTCAGCATGTTTATGGTCGGGGTGGTGACATTTCCTACGCTCACCCAGGCGTTGCTGGCGCCGTTGATTTTTCTGGGCCTGGCGACACTCGAGGGGCACTTTATTACGCCCAGCATTATGGGTCACAGGCTCACACTCAATCCGCTTACGGTGTTCTTGGCGCTGGTCTTCTGGACATGGCTCTGGGGACCCGTAGGCGCGTTCCTGGCCGTGCCGCTGCTTATTGTCGCAATTGTCGTGATCGACCATCTCTTCCCGGAGGATGAGCCAGAGCTTCCGGCTTAGAGTGCTGGCGCACTCGTCGGTGTCGGGCTAGACACGATCGACAAAGTTTTTGCCAAACCCTCCCGATGGACCTTCCAGGCATTGCCCAAAACGTCGTCCAATTCGTCCACAATAATGGTGGTTGGGCGGTACCGATCGTTTTCGCCCTGGCATTCGGCGAGTCACTGGCCTTCATCTCACTCCTGATTCCGGCCTGGGGCGCGCTGGTCGCGATCGGGGCCCTGATCGGGCACAGCGGCATCAGCTTTTGGCCGATCTGGATTTCCGCATCGGTAGGTGCCGCGTTAGGCGATTGGCTGTCTTATTGGATCGGGCTCAAGCTCGAATATACGGTCGCGCACATGTGGCCGTTATCGCGCCATCCCGAACTCATTCCGCGCGCCGAAGCCTTCATGAAGAAGTGGGGCGTTGTCGGGATTTTTATCGGTCGGTTCTTCGGGCCGTTGCGGGCTTCCGTGCCCCTGATCGCCGGCATTTTCGAAATGCCGTTCTGGCAATTCCAGATTGCGAATTTCGTTTCCGCATTCGTCTGGGCGGCGACGCTGCTCACGATCGGTGACGTCATATCGAAAGCCATCATGTGGTTCTGGTAACCGCGCAAAAAACCGCCGGGCTTCGGTTTCATGCGAAGTACTGTGGAACGCTATTTCAGCGCGGCAACGCCGGCCATCGATACGACGTCGTCCTGTGAGCCTGTGCCGCCGCTCACGCCGATGGCGCCAACAATTTTGCCACCGACCACGAGCGGATTGCCGCCGCGCGAAGCGATAAAGTCGTTTCCAAGTGTCGGCAGATACGCAAAAAAGTCGCCTTTGCCGAGCAGCCGTTCGAACACAAGTGTCGGACGCCTGTAACGGGCCGCCGCGCGCGCCTTTTGTTGCGAAATACCCGTCGATGCATACTGGCAGTTGTCCTGCTTCTCGAAATAGACAAGATCGCCCGACGGCCCGACGATCGCGATGCACAGTGCATTCCAATTGCGCTTTTGAGCTTCCGCGATCGCCGCTGCGGCCGCCTTTTTGGCGGTTTCAATATTGATGGTCTCTCCATATGCCGCCGGAGTCATCGCGTCCGGCAAGTTTTCGTTCGGATTATTTGGATCGGCCGGTACCTGCGCAAAGACAGCCGTCCGAAGGCGGGGTGGAATAACGCCTGGCAAGGAAGTAGCTCCAGGCATCATGTCCGTTGCGACCTATGGCCATACACCGGGCCACAACTCACACATCGTCTCGTCGGGATCGGCAGCGGTCTATGTGCAGGCGGACGTAACCAACAATCCGGCGCTGTTCGTGCGCAATCCGGGCTGGCATGCGTTCTTTGACCAGGATGCCGCCATGGCGGAGGCTACGCGCAGGAACGTCTACGACATGCTGGCGACGGAGAAGATGATGGTGCAAGGCTTCCATTATCCGTTCCCGTCGGTTGCCTACATTGAGAAGACGGCATCCGGCTATCGTGAAACACCTGCACCATGGAATCCGACGATTTGACTTGAATGAGAGAGCAACGGCCGCCCATGCGGGCGGCCGTTGTTCTTGACCGGTGAAGGCGCGCGGCCTATATGCCCGCGCATGACGCCTGCTACAGCAAGTAAGCTCCGCCGCCGTGCCACCCTGGCACGGGCATAGCATTTGCGTCACCCGTGCCGCCGGATTTGAGGCTGCGGCACGTGTCCCCCATCGAAACCGCGCTGTTGGCCTTCTTCCGGTAGTTCTTTAAGACTTCTGGATAGGGATCGACTCATGGCCAACAAAGCGAAGATCGGTGTGCTGGGCGCCTCGGGTTATACCGGTGGCGAGCTCGTGCGCATGTTGCTGCGCCACCCGCGCGCCGAGATTGGTCTGTTGACGGCCGAGCGCAGTGCCGGCAAGGCGATGCGTGACGTTTTTCCGCATTTCTCGCCATTCACATTGCCGCAGCTTGTCGCGGTCGATGGGCTTGATTGGGCTGGCGCGGCGCTCGATGTCGCGTTCTGCGCCTTGCCGCATGCGACCACACAAAAGGTAATCAGGGAACTGCTGAAACAATCGCCGACAACGAAGGTGGTCGACCTCTCCGCTGACTTTCGCCTGGCGGACAGCTCGGCATACGCGAAATGGTACGGCCACGAGCATCACGCACCCGAGCTCCAGAAGGAGGCGGTCTACGGGCTCACCGAGATTCACCGGCGGGACATCAAGAAAGCGCGTCTGATCGCCAATCCCGGCTGCTACACAACCTGTGCGCAGCTTCCGCTCGTTCCCTTGCTCAAGAACAAAGCGATTGAGCTCGACGAAATCGTCATTGATGCCAAGTCAGGCATGACCGGGGCGGGGCGGGCCGCAAAAGAGGCCATGCTGTTCTCGGAGGTTTCGGAAGGCTTTCACGCATATGGCGTAGGACATCATCGGCACATGGCCGAGCTCGACCAGGAGTTTTCGCTGGCTGCCGGGCGAGAGGTAATCGTTACCTTCACGCCGCATCTGGTGCCAATGAACCGTGGAATCCTGTCGACGATCTACATTCGAGGACGGCGCGGTCGGACACCGGAAGATCTTCACGAGTTGCTTTTAAAGTACTACGTGAAGGAGCCGTTTGTACACGTACTGCCATTCGGCGAGACCCCGCAGACGCGGCACGTACGCGGTTCCAATATGACCTTCATTGGCGTGGCAAAGGACCGGCTTCCGGGCCGCGCGATTGTCGTTTCGGCACTGGACAATCTGGTCAAAGGCGCGTCCGGGCAGGCAATCCAAAACATGAACCTGATCATGGGCTGGCCCGAAACGATGGGACTCGAGCAGGTAGCGCTGTTTCCGTGATTTTCATCCGGGACGCCCGGTAGGGCTTAGCGGGAAATCCGGATAGACTGGTTGAGTCTGTTTCTGGATTCCGGGTTCGCTCACTGGCGTTCGCACTCTCCGGAATGACGAGGGAGCCCATGTTCGAGGTCCAGAACCAGCCACCCCCGCTCGAACCGTACAACCTGTTTGCAACCGACGTCGTGCTTCGCGATGCAGTCCGGCGAGAAGGCGCGGGCTGGGCGGAAAGCGAGCTGACTGCGTTGGGTGCGACCCTGGGCAAGCCCGAGACGATTCAGCTTGGCTACGACGCCAACAGGTTTACGCCGCAACTGCGCACTTTGGACCGTTATGGTCATCGACTGGACGAAGTCGAATTCCATCCCGCGTGGCATGAGCTGCTCGGGCTCGCGTTGAAATGCGGCCTCCATTCCAGTCCATGGGCAAATCCGAAGCCCGGCGCCCACGTCGCGCGGGCCGCGGGCACCTACATGCTCGGCCAAATCGAAAGCGGCGTGTATTGCCCGGTGGCGATGACTTACGGCTCCGTGCCGACGTTGCGGCACGCCCCGGGAATTGCTGCCGAATGGCTGCCCCGGATCTTTTCGCGCAACTACGATCGCAGCTTCCGCCCGGCAAAGCTGAAAACCGCGGCGCTCATCGGCATGGGCATGACGGAGAACCAGGGCGGCTCGGACTTGCGCACCAATATGACGCGCGCGGAGCCTGCAGGAGACGGCAGCTACCGCCTCTATGGCCACAAGTGGTTCATGTCGGCGCCGATGTGCGACGCCTTCCTGGTCCTGGCGCAATCCGGAAAAGGTTTGAGCTGCTTTCTGATGCCGCGGTGGACGCCCGGCGAGGAACGGAACGCCATTCGGATTCTTCGCCTCAAAGACAAACTGGGCAACCGTTCCAACGCCTCAAGCGAAGTGGAATTTCATGGCGCGTATGCGCAACTCGTCGGGGAAGAGGGGCGCGGTATTCCGACCATCATCGAGATGGGAAACTATACGCGGCTGGATTGTTGCATCGGCTCGTCGGGACTAATGCGGCAGGCGGTCGCGCAGGCCATCCATCATGCCCGGCATCGAACGGCATTTCAGAAAAAGTTGATCGACCAGCCGCTGATGACGAATGTACTGGCCGATCTGGCGCTGGAATCAGAAGGCGCAACTGTTCTCACCATGCGTCTTGCGCGCGCTTATGACGAAAGCGATGAGGCAGCGCAGGTGATCCGGCGGGTGATCACGCCGGCGGCAAAGTTCTGGATTTGCAAGCGGACGCCGTTTCTGACGTACGAGGCGATGGAGGTGCTAGGAGGGTCCGGCTATATCGAGGAGAGCATCATGCCGCGGCTCTATCGCGAGGCACCCGTCAATTCGATCTGGGAAGGCTCCGGCAATATCATGTGCCTCGATGTGCTGCGTGCGATGGAAAAAACTTCGAATGCCATCGACGTGCTGCGCCACGAGCTTGGGAACGGCAAGGATGCGCGGCTAAAGCCTTTTAATGAGCAATTGGAAAAGCGCTTGCTTGGCATTCGCGAGCGCAATGATGAGTCCCAGGCGCGCGCGCTCACGCGCGAACTCGTACTGGCCCTGCAGGCCGCGCTGCTGATAAGGCATGCGCCGCGCCCGGTCGCCGATGCGTTTTGCGCTTCGCGACTTGGCGCAGAAGCGGGCTCAACTTTTGGACTGCTTCCGCGCGGCCTGGATTTGCGTGCGATCACTGAACGCGCTGCGCCCGCGGATTAGAGCTTTCCGAAAACCGCCAAGACAAGCGCTGCCTGCGCGAGGAACCCAAGGGTAAATGCGATCGTGCGCAGAACGGGAATCCCTAGCGCGTAAAGGACAGCGTGCGCGAGGCGTGACCAGAAATAGACCGCGCAGGCGATGACCGTGCTCTGAGTGGAGTGGCCCTGCGCATCGAGGATGAGCACCAGCGGTGCAAAAATAATGAGATTTTCCACTGCGTTGGTGTGCGCGAAATAGAGCCTCTGCGCCCATGACGATTGCGGCTTGTCGCCCCGTGACGGATTGTCCATGCAGGCCCAAAGACCGCGCACCATGGCGCGATCGATCAGGTAAGGCACCCACATCACGCCGGTCAGGATGATTGTCAGCGTCAGCCACAACAGTTCCTTGGTCATTGCCGCTCCCCGTCATGATGGATTTCAGCCGCAGCATAATGGAAGCCTCGGCTGCTGTCCTGTCCGCGACGCATCGAATCCATCACGTCCAGCTTTTCACTTTCACATAGGAGCCGGGTGCAGCTTCCGTTGGCTTGAGCTTGCCGCCGCCGATCTTTCGCGCCGGGACCATCTTTTTATCTTGTGCCTTGAGCCATTCCAGCCAATCCGGCCACCACGAGCCAGGATGCTCGGTTGCCGTCTTTAGCCAGCTTTCGACGTTTGAGCCGCTGGGTTTTTCGCCGGTCCAATACTGGTACTTTGGCTTGCTGGGCGGGTTGATCACTCCGGCGATGTGCCCTGACCCTGCAAGAACATATTTTACCGGCCCGCCGAAAAACTGCGAACCGTACAGTACCGATTTTGCAGGGGCGATATGGTCTTCGCGGGTGGCCAGATTGTAGATCGGCACAGTCACCCTGTGCAGATCGAGAGTAACGCCTCCAATTTCCATCTCGCCCTTGGACAGCTTGTTGTCGAGATAGCAGGTGCGCAAATAGTACGAATGATTTGTCGCCGGCATCCGGGTGGCATCCGAGTTCCAGTAAAGGGTGTCGAATGGCAGCGGCTTCTTGCCGCGCATGTAGTTATTGACGACGTAGGGCCAGATCAGGTCGTTCGAGCGCAACATGTTGAACGTGTTCGCCATGCGCGACGCTTCCAGGTAACCCTGGGCCTTCATGTGCGTTTCGAGCTGCTGGATGCGCTCCTCGTCGACGAACACCATCAGATCGCCGGCATTGCTGAAATCGACCTGCGCTGCGAACAACGTCGCCGACTTGACGCGCTTCTTTTTCTTGGCAGCTAGGTAGGCGAGGGTGACCGAAAGGAGCGTGCCGCCCACGCAATATCCGACGGCGTTCACTTGTTTCTCGCCCGTTGCCAGCTCGACCTTGTCCAAAGCCTCGATCACCCCTTCGCGCATGTACTGTTCAAAGCTTTTTTGCGCGAGCCTTGCGTCGGGATTGACCCAGGACAGCACGAAAACCGTGATCCCCTGATCGACGCACCATTTGATGAACGATTTTTCCGGCGTGAGGTCGAGAATGTAGAATTTATTGATCCATGGCGGGACAACCAAAAGCGGGGTTTTCATCACCTGCTTTGTGGTCGCTTCGTACTGGAGCAACTGCATCAGATCGTTTTGGTAAACGACTTTGCCGGGAGTGACCGCGAGGTTGCGTCCTACGTCGAACGTGGATGGATCGGATTGACGGATCTTGAGTGTGCCTTCGCCTTCCTTGATGTCCTCCGACAGCATATGCATGCCGCGCACGAGATTTTCGGCATTCGAGAACAGCGTCTCACGCAGCAACTCGGGATTCGTCAATACAAAGTTCGAAGGCGAGATCGCGTTGGCGATCTGCCTGACGTAGAACTCGGCTTTTTTGCGCGTGCGCTCGTCAACGCCAGCTGCGTCCCTAACCAGCCGGTCGCCCCACTGCACAGTGAGCAGGTAAGCTTGCTTGAGAAAATCGAAAAATTGATTCTGCGACCACTCCGGATCCGCGAACCGCTTGTCCTTTAAATCCGGAGCGGCAACCGGTTCTGACTGGTCACCCGCCATGCGCTTGACGGCACCGGCCCAGAGATCGAGATAGGCGCGACCGAGGCTGGTCTGCAGCTCGAGCGCGCGCCCGGGATCGGTCAGCCAGTATTCCGCCACCCGGCCGAGCGACTTGACCGCGTCGGTGATGTCCTCGGCGACTTCAGTTTTGATCTTGCCTTCTTCGCGCGGCTTCAAATACGCGGCGAGCGCCTTGCCGCCTTCCTCGATCAGGCGGGCAATATTACGCGATAACGCCTCGATATCGACGTTGCCGAGCTTGTTGAGGTCCGTCGTTGGCTTGTCCATCGCCTTCGCTCAGTCTTTCGACAGAAGTGTCTGGCCCGCTGGCGTCGCGCAAGCTGCATTTCATCGCATGGTTTCGTCGTGCTTGCGGTAACTCGCGGGTTACCTTGCTGTGGCCATATTAGCCCGCTAACAAGGTTAGGATATAATCCATTGAGTCCACATCAGTTTCCCGATCAGCGGCACATCTTGCGGTGCACATGAGACGTGTGTTCGAGCGAATTCTGCGGATTGCAGGTTTGGGCCTGCTCGCGGCACTTGGGGGCTGTTCCGCCGGTCCAATCATTGACCGCTTGCCCGGCGACCTGGGGCTGCCAGCCGGCGCCCCGGCGCGTCCTGAAAAGCCACTCGAATACCCGGCCGTGCATGACATGCCGCCGGCCCGGTCCTCGGTCCCGCTGACCGAAGAAGAGCAGGTCAAGGCCGAAAAGGAACTGACCGCCCTGCGAGACCGGCAGGAAGGGCGTTCGCCGGCCAGCAAGAAAGGCGCCGGAGCGGCCAAAAAACCCTCAGCTGCCGGCCAAAACGGGCAGACCACTGGCGCGAAGCCGAACCCGTGATAAAAGCCAGCCGGGGCAACTGCGGGCTGGAAGGGCAGCCGACCTTTAAGGTTTGAGCCGATGGAAGAATTTTACCGCATTCTTCGTTTGCCTCCCTATGTGTTCGAGGAAGTGAACAAGGCAAAGGCAAAGGCCCGCAATGCGGGGGCGGACATCATTGACCTCGGCATGGGCAATCCGGACATGCCCGCGCCGCCGCATGTGATCGAGAAGCTCAAGGAGACTCTCGGCAAGCCGCGCACCGATCGATATTCAGCTTCGCGCGGAATTCCCGGACTGCGTCGCGCGCAGGCGGCCTACTACGATCGCCGCTTCGGCGTGAAGCTCAATCCCGAGACCCAGGTCGTCACTACGCTCGGTTCAAAGGAAGGTTTTGCGAATGTCGCCCAGGCCATCACCGCGCCTGGCGACGTCGTGCTTGTTCCAAACCCAAGCTATCCCATTCACGCGTTCGGTTTTCTGATGGCGGGCGGCGCTATTCGCTCGGTACCGTCGGAGCCGACTCCGAATTTCTTCCACACGCTCGAACGTGCGATTGTGCATTCGATCCCGAAGCCCCGGGCTGTGGTGGTCTGCTATCCGGCCAATCCCACCGCCTATGTTGCGACGCTCGACTTCTACAAAGACCTGATCGCTTTTGCGAAAAAGCACGAGATCCTCGTGCTGTCCGACCTCGCCTATGCGGAAGTCTACTTCGACGGAAATCCTCCGCCTTCGCTGCTTCAGGTTCCTGGCGCGAACGACATTGCGGTCGAATTCACCTCGATGTCGAAAACATTTTCGATGCCCGGGTGGCGAATTGGTTTCGCTGTGGGCAACGAACGCATCATCGCGGCGCTCGGCCGGGTAAAGTCCTATCTCGACTACGGCGCCTTTACGCCGGTGCAAGTGGCGGCCACAGCCGCGCTCAACGGGCCAGATGAGTGCATCAGGGACATGCGCGCAACGTACAGGCGTCGGCGCGACGTGCTGGTCGAGAGCTTTAACCGTGCCGGCTGGCATGTGCCTTCGCCCCGCGCCTCCATGTTCGCGTGGGCGCCGATCCCTGAACCCTTCAAGGGTCTCGGCAGCGTGGAATTTTCCAAACTCCTGGTGGAAAAAGCCGAAATCGCGGTGTCGCCTGGAATTGGTTTTGGCGAATACGGCGAAGGGTTTGTCCGCATTGCATTGGTCGAGAACGAGCAGCGCATTCGCCAGGCCGCGCGTAACGTCAGGCGCTTCCTGGAAAATGCGCCGGAGCAGCTGCACAACGTCGTTCCGCTCGCGACGCGACGCTAACTACGGGCTCCTTTATGGCTTCAGCCCGGGCGCATGATACCCAAGAGCGTGTCCTCGACCCCTATCGGGGGTCGGAACCGGCTTTCGGTTGAAATCATGCGCAATCAATCTCTCAAAGTAGGTGTCGCCGGTCTGGGCACGGTCGGTGCCGCACTTGTTTCCCAGGTTGCGCATCAGCGCGACGCGTTGTCTGCGCGCTGCGGCCGCCCAATCGAAATCGTCGCGGTCAGCGCGCGCTCACGCGGCAAGGACCGCGGCTTCGATCTCAGGAAAATGAAATGGTTCGGCGATCCGCAGGCGCTCGCCCGTGAACCCGGCATCGATGTATTTGTCGAACTGATCGGTGGAGGCGGGGATCCGGCCAAGGGATCGGTCGAAGCCGCGCTTTCGTGTGGCAAGTCCGTCGTGACCGCAAACAAGGCCTTGCTTGCCCGGCACGGCGTCAGGCTCGCGGCCATGGCGGAAAGCAAGCACGTGGCCCTAAATTTTGAGGCGGCGGTCGGCGGCGCCATTCCGATCGTCAAGACATTGCGTGAAGGAATGGCTGGCAATTCTTTCGAGCGCATCTACGGTATCTTGAACGGCACCTGCAACTACATCCTGACTCGGATGGAGCAGGAAAAAATGACGTTCGCCGAATGCCTGAAAGAAGCGCAGCGGCTCGGCTATGCCGAAGCCGATCCCAGCTTTGATATCGAGGGCCACGACACCGCGCAGAAACTTGCCATCCTGGCAAGTCTCGCATTCGGCAACAAGGTTGACCAAAGCGCGATCTACGTGGAGGGCATTTCTTCGATCACGCCCGCCGATCTTTCCGCCGCCGATGAGCTCGGGTACCGCGTGAAGCTTCTCGGCGTGGCGGTCAAGACACAGAAGGGCATAGAGCAGCGCGTGCATCCGACCATGGTTCGCAAGGACTCCGCGATCGCCCAGGTGATGGGCGTGACCAATGCCGTGACGGTCGATGCGGCTGACATCAATCCCCTGACGCTGGTAGGACCCGGGGCCGGGGGGGCGGCGACCGCCTCGGCCGTTTTGTCAGATATTGGCGACATCGCACGGGGCATCCGCACTGCTCCGTTCGGAAGGCCGACCGCGCGGCTGGGGGACGTGCGAAAGGCGCCGATGCAACGGCATGAAGGCGGCTATTACATTCGACTGGTCGCCCGCGATAAGCCGGGCACCGCAGCCACCATTGCCAAAAGGCTTGCCGAGCAGGACATTTCAATCGAATCCATTGTGCAGCGCCATGATCCGGCACATGTGGGTCGAGATATCAAGGCGGGTTCCGTCCCCGTTATTCTCATTACTTATGCAACTAGTGAGGATGCCGTGCGTAAGGCTCTTGCGGCGGTAGGGCGCGATAGGGTGATCTCAGGCAGGCCACAGGTCATACGGATTGAGAAGAACTGAACGACCTGTCGGCGGAGGATCGCGTTTCTGAGGGGAGCGTCAAAATGCCAAGCATTACCGTCCAGCCGGAATTATTGCTGGAACGCATTCTCACTCTCGAAATCGTGCGCGTCACCGAACGCGCGGCTGTGTCCTCGGCGCGCTTGCGCGGGCATGGCAAGGACAAGGCTTCCGATCAGGCCGCAGTCGACGCCATGCGCCGCGAACTCAACAAGTTACCGATCGACGGCACCGTCGTCATCGGAGAAGGCGAGATTGACGAGGCGCCGATGCTGTTCATTGGCGAGAAAGTCGGCACCAAGCATGGCCCGAAGGTCGACATCGCGGTTGATCCGCTGGAAGGCACGACGCTTTGCGCCAAGAACATGCCGGGGGCGATTGCCACCATCGCGATGGCCGATGCCGGCACGCTCCTGCACGCACCGGATTGCTACATGCAAAAGATCGCAATCGGCCCAGGTTGTCCGAAGGGTACGATCGATCTCGATGCTCCGGCCGACGAAAACATCGTAAATCTCGCGCGGGCCAAGGGCGTCAAGCCTTCTGAGATTACCGCTCTCTTGCTCGACCGGCCGCGCCATGCCGACATAATCGCCGCGGTGCGCAAAACTGGTGCCGCGGTCAGCCTGATAAGTGATGGCGACGTGGCCGGCGTGATCCATTGCGCCGAACCGAAAACGGGCATCGACATCTATCTGGGCATCGGCGGGGCACCTGAGGGCGTGCTGGCCGCGGCGGCGCTGCGTTGCATCGGCGGGCAGATGCAAACAAGATTGATCATCGATACCGAGCAATTACGTGAGCGCACGCTGCAAATGGGTATCAAAGACCCGAGGCGTAAGTACGAGATTGACGATATGGTGAAGGGCGACTGCTTGTTTGCCGCCACCGGGGTCACCAGCGGCGCCATGCTGAGCGGGGTAAAATTCGGCAAGGACGTCATTGAAACCGAAACGGTAGTGATGCGCTCGGTCACCGGCACGGTGCGTCGCGTATTGGCCGAGCATCGGCAGTTCGACAAATTTCATCTCGACTAGTTCGTCGGGCGCTTGCCGAAGCGCCTGATCAGGTCCACCCAGTACTGCGTAGTCCGTAATTGTGCGATTCGGGCCGGCACTTGCTGCCGGCACTCTGGTGATTGAGCGATGGCAGCAGTCCCCGCAATGTCATTGAAAAATTCCGATCGCCATTTCCTCGGCGTGGATCAGTCCCTGACCGGGCGCGCATGGCGCGACCGTCTCGACGAGCGAGGATCAGCGCGGGCGCTCACCATCGCGCAGCGCCACGGGCTCGACGAATTGCTTGCGCGCGTTCTGGCCGGGCGAAACGTCGATCCGGACCAGGTCGACAGCTTTCTTGATCCCACCATCAGGCGATTGATGCCGGATCCGAATACATTGACCGACATGGATGCGGCATGCGTGCGCATCGCGGACGCAATTGTAAGGGGCGAAAGCATTGCAATATTCGGCGACTACGACGTCGACGGCGCGACTGCATCAGCTCTGTTGTGCCGATATCTGCGTCAATGCGGCCTCGATCCCATCGTCCATATCCCTGACCGCATCTTCGAGGGTTACGGTCCGAACAAGGAGGCTATTCGTTCGTTTGCCGAACGGGGCGCAAAATTATTGATCACGGTCGATTGCGGGGTCACGAGCCTCGAACCGCTCGGCGAGGCGAAAAAACTTGGCCTCGATACCGTTGTGATCGACCATCATCAAGCCGACGAGGAATTGCCGCTAGCCGCCGCCGTCGTCGACCCCAATCGCGTCGACGACCTTTCGGGGCTTGGCCACCTTGCCGCCGTGGGATTGGTGTTCCTGACGCTCGTTGCGGTGACTCGTGAACTGCGCCGGCGGAATTTCTGGAACGTCGCGCGGAGCGAGCCTGACCTTCTTTCCTTTTTGCATTTGGTTGCGCTCGGCACGGTCGCCGATGTTGTTCCGCTGCATGGCCTTAACCGCGCCTTTGTTGCGAAGGGATTGATCGCACTGAGGCGGCGCGAGCACCCTGGCATGACGGCGCTTATGGATGTGGCGCGGCTCAACGGGCCACCTGAGCCGTGGCATCTCGGGTTTATGCTGGGGCCGCGGATCAACGCCGGCGGTCGCATCGGCCGGGCCGATCTTGGCGTTCGCCTTCTTTTGGAGGAAGACCCGACCGAAGCCGCCCGCCTCGCCAGCGAACTCGACCGTCTCAATCGCGAGCGCCAGCAAATTGAGCAGTCGGCGCTGGTGCAAGCGGAAGCCGAAGCGCTCGCAGCGCTGGGTCTGGAGGAGAAGGGGGCGGTGGTTGTCACCGCCGCGCAAGGCTGGCACCCGGGGATTGTCGGGCTCGTCGCGGCGCGCCTGAAGGAACGTTACGCGCGGCCGGCTTTTGCGATTGCGCTGGAGGGCGGGGGGATTGGCACAGGTTCGGGGCGCTCCATCGCGGGAGTGGATCTTGGCCGCACCGTCCGGCTGGCCGTGCAGGAGGGGTTGTTGCTCAAGGGCGGAGGTCATGCAATGGCCGCCGGGGTGACCCTGAAAAAGGATGCGCTGGCGCCGTTCCGTGCCTTTCTCGAAGACAAACTCGGGGAGCCGGTCGAAGCCGCTCGCCGCGACAGCGCCTTGCTGATCGACGGAGCGGTGGCGGCCGGAGGGTTCAATTTTTCCCTCGCGGATCTGTTGACGCGCGCCGGACCATTCGGCGCGGGGAATCCGGAGCCGATACTTGCGCTTCCGGCGCATACGCTCGTTTATGCGGAGCCGCTCGGGGACAATCATATCCGCGCACGTCTTCGCTCAGGGGACGGAAAGTTCGTCAACGCAATCGCGTTCCGGGCCATGGGCCAAGCCCTGGGCAGAGCATTGCTGGATAATCGCGATCGCGCCGTGCATGCAGCCGGCCACATTGCGGTCGACCGCTGGCAGGGCGAGGAACGCGTTCAAATGCGCCTGGTGGATTTGGCGGCGAGTTGATCTCCGGCCCGGGCCGGCAATTGCCGAAAAGATGATAGTCTCGTCGGTCACGGGCGATTCGTGCGCCCAAACTTTTGTGCACGCGTGCTCCGGCTTTCACGGAACAAAGGGGGCGCTCATGGCACGTAATTTCGGCTTGGTCGCGAAAGCGAAGTCACTCTACGCTGACGATATCGAAGCGCAAACGGACCGCCGCGAATGGATCGTTACGTTTCTCGGGACGTCGTTGGCGGTGCTGATCGTGGGGGCGATCGCCGTCTTGATGGGGATGGCTTAGCATTCACGGGGCTCGTTGGGGCAGCACCGTCGTCCTCGACGGGCACGAACGCCTTGCGCGCCTCGGAGGCGAACTGCCTCTGCCACAGCACGATCATGATGCCGGCGGTAGACAGCGCGAAAGGTATTGGGCCGACGAACCAGCCCAGATAACCAAGCGCAAAGAAGAATGCGCGTTGGCCGCGATTGAAGTGGCGGCCCGCGTCGCCACATAGCCGTGCCGCCCGGTGCGCGAACGCCTGTGCAGCCGGGGTCTCTTTCTGATCGGGCGGCGGAGCCGCGCCGACCATGATGGCGAAATAGTTGAACAGCCGGTACGACCAGGCGAACTTGAAGAACGCGTACACGAAAATCACAATCAGCCCCATCATCTTGAGATCCCACAGGTTGCGCGAGGGCGTGGCGCCGAAGGGCAATAGCGCCATGACGGTCATGATTTCTTCGCTTGATCGAAGAAGCGTGAGTGCGCCCCCGATGGCGATCAAACTGGTTGAGGCGAAGAACGCCGCCCCATTTTGCAGGGCCGCCGTCACCTGGGCATCGACCATGCGCATGTCGCGTTCGAGCAGGCGCTCCATCCATTCGTCGCGGTAGCGGTTCATGAGGGCGTTGAGCCCGGTGCGTCCTTTCGCCGACCGTTCGATTACGATCGAGTAAACGATCCAGGCAGCGACGAACCAGATGAAGGCGGCGAGGTCGGGAAGGCTGAGGACGGTCATCGGTTTCGAGTCGCTGTTTCCGGGAATGTTGCCCTCATGGGAAGCCGGCTTCAACCGCACCGCTTGAGTGCGGGGCGGGGCTCTGTCACCATGACGCTCCGGGGAGAGAAGCAATGTCGCAAGCGATCACGACCGGATACAAGACTTTATGCGAGGCCGCGGAACGGGAGATCGAGACCTTGCCGGTCGAAGAGGCCATTAGGCTCGCGGGCCGTGAGGACACCGTGTTGGTCGATGTTCGCGATGTCCGCGAGTTGGAGCGCGATGGACGCGTGCCAGGTGCCTTCCATTGCCCGCGAGGGATGCTGGAGTTCTGGATCGACCCACAAAGCCCGTATCACAAACCCATATTCGCCCAGGATAAGAAGTTCGTGTTCTTTTGCGCCGGCGGCTTGCGTTCCGCGCTTGCCGCGCAGACCGCGCAGCACATGGGCCTTAGGCCGGTGGCGCATATCCATGGTGGATTCAGTGCCTGGAAAAAGTCGGGCGGACCGGTAGAGAGCGCGCCTGCGCAGTCGAAGTGACCGCCATTCGCCCGATTGCTGGAATCGATCAGAACAAATCGCTTGTCCGCCGCGGCTAGCTTTTGCAATTTTGACGCCTGGATACCGAATAGAAGCGAGGCGGTCATGGCGCTGAAATTGATCATCGGCAACAAGAACTATTCGTCATGGTCGATGCGGCCGTGGATCGCAATGAAAGTGGCGAACATTCCGTTCGAGGAGACGGTGATCTCGCTTGACGCGCCCAACTTCAAGCAAGTCGTCGGATCTGCGTCCGGCAGCGCGAAGGTGCCGGTCCTCATCGACGGCGATATCCGGGTGTGGGAATCGCTGGCAATTCTGGAATATCTAGCGGAAAAATTCCCGCAGGCACGGCTTTGGCCTACGGACAGCGCGGCACGGGCGATGGCGCGCGTCATATCCAGCGAAATGCACGCTGGCTTTGTGCCGCTGCGACGGCACATGCCAATGAACATGTGGCGGCCGGTCAAAAAGCGTGCACTGACCGCCGAGGTCGAGGCAAACATCAGGCGTATCGAAGCAATCTGGGCCGACTGCCGCGCGCGCTTTGGCGCAAAGGCGGATGGGGCCTTCCTGTTCGGGCAATTTGGCGCAGCCGATGCCATGTACGCGCCGGTAGCGGCGCGATTGCACACCTATGGAGTCGACGTTGCCAAAAATTCACGCAGCTATATGGAGGCCGTCATGGAGCTGCCGGCCTGGCGGGAGTGGCGCGCTGCCGCGATCACAGAACCATGGGTCCTGGCCGAGGACGAGGTCGATTGGCCGACAGTGCTGAAAAACTAAGCGCAGTTCGGCAGCTCCGGATCAGGCAGCGCTTTTTCTCAAGCGCTCGACCAACTCCTCGATAAAGGGGCGCTGTCCCGGCAAAATTTTTCTGCGCGCTGAGGGAAGGGCAAAATAGGCAATACGGTCGATCTCCGGAAAATTTTGCAGCTTGCCCGAGCGCGGAGGCCATTCCATCTCGAACGTGTTGCTGGAGAAGCGAGCGAGATCGAAATCCGCCTCGAGCGCGAATGCATGCACGGTTTTCCCGCTCTTTTGACGCAAGGGCGTGAGGGCGATGAATGGGCCTTCAGCGACGAGACCGGTTTCCTCGTTGAATTCTCGTCTGGCGCAAGACAGCAGATCCCCCGATTCGACATTCCCTTTGGGAATGGACCACGCGCCGTCGTCCTTGTTGCGCCAATAAGGGCCCCCGGGATGCGCGAGCAGGAGTTCGAATCGCGGCTTGCGGCGAAAAACAAGAATGCCGGCGCTGACTTCGGATCGGCGTGACATGGAGTGAATTTACCAGGGCCGTTCTATGGAATTGGTCACATGCTCGCGGTCGGGAGAGGTAAAGCAGACACCGATGCAGAGATACGGCAAATCCGGATGAGGGTTGTGTCCGCGGTGAAATTTGGCAATCGGCTCGGAATAGCACTCGCCGGCCTTCGCCTTCACCAGCACGCCCTCCTGAAAGTGCGCCTCGAAGATGCCCTGCAAGGCGACAAAGAAGGCGGCGCCATTATGGCAGTGCCAGTTTGTGTAGCCTCCTGGCACGATCTCGGCATTGTAAATTTGCACCTTGACCTGGGGGTCTCTCGGCAACGAGCTGTAAAGAGCATCGAAAAGCAAATTCCGGTGGAAGCCGTGGCCGGGCGGCACGATGCCGTCGAGTTTGAGCTTGAGGTCCCGGTAGTCGTGCACCCGAGCTTCCATCGCTACCTCCCGTGTCAGCGAACACCAGCCTAGTGTTGGGCAACGGGAAGGTGAAGCACGCACCCCAGTGAAAGGCCCGGCGCACCCGCCAAGCTTATCAGCATGAAGCCCATGCCGGTTTTCCGGCATGGGCTTTTTCGCTTCGTTTCCCCGCGTGATTATTGCTTGGAGCCGGTCGTGCTCTTGTTCGGATTTGGCGAACAACTCAGGTTTTGTGGCTTCGCATCCTTTTCGCAGGCAGCCATGCTCGCATATTTGCAATTCAGTCCACCGCCTCCTGACATGTTGATGCAGAACGCGGAATTTCCAACTGTTTGGGCTTTTTGCATGCTCCCCGATGGCGAACCCATGGTGCCTTGCGCTTGAGCGACAGAAATGCCCGCGATGATTGCGGCGACGGCGGTGAGGGTGGTCAACGTCTTCATCGTCTGGCTCCTTGTTGGATGGCGCCGGCTTGCGGCAATCGGAACAACGGAAGGAGCAGGACCGTGTTCCCAGAACCGGCAACGGTTTTGGAAAAAATTTTTAAAATGCGGTGAGAAAATGGCGGCGGCCGGGATTACTCCCGGCCGCCGGCACACGGTTATCGCTACTGAGAGATTACGCCTCAATGATAGCGACAATCTCGTGCGTGCGCGGATTAACGATTACGATCTGATCACCCACCAGGATGTAATCATATCCACGCCATTCCGGATAGATGACGATCACTTCCTGCGGGAGCGAATGCAGGCGCACGTCGGCCGGAATGCGGGTTCCGACGCTGACCGATACGTTCAACCTGACCGATTCCACCTTTTGCGATTTGATGACCGAACTGATCTTTGTGCGTTGCTCGGTCGTCAGCTTGGCTGACCCAGCCGCACCCTGGCCGGTGGTGGTGCGATTTTGCTCCGTGCCACTCGGGGTTTGGGCCTTTTGCTCGGTCTTGGACGCGCCATTTGTGTCAGACTTTCCGGTTGCGGCGCCTGGCTTGCTGTCCTTGTCCATGGACCGTGCGGGAGCCTGCGCCTTCTGGTCAGCATCGGACTTGGGCGCCTGCCCAGTGGTTGACTTTGAGTCTGGCGTCGCCTGCCCAGTTGTCTGGGGCGATTTCTGTTGATCCTTCAACGACGGCGCCACCTTCTCGGCCGGCGCATTCTGCTGCGCTGCAGGGGCGCGCTCAGGCGTCTCTTTAGTCATCTGCGCCGAAGCAGCGCCCGCGGTTAACAGCAACGCGGCCGCAACGGTCGACAATAGTTTGGCTTTCCTCACTTATGCCTCCTCTGGATGCCCCCGAATTCCCGAGTGCTCGAGCCCTCGTCGGAACGAAACGTTCGCGGCATTGACCGGTTCCGAAGATTACGGAATCGCAATGACGCGCCATTGCGTTCCGGGTTCCATCAAGGCACTTTCCTGTCAGGGGAGGGCGCATTGCGGATTCTCTCGACATCGATCGACAAAAATGCCGCCGATTTCCGCACGAACGCGGAGCGCATGCGCGCATTAGTGGCTGAATTGAAAAAGCGACGGGCCGATGCGGCCTTGGGCGGCTCGGAAAAGGCGCGCGAACGACATGTTGGGCGCGGGAAACTATTGCCTCGCGACCGCGTGATGAACCTAATTGATCCCGCTTCGCCCTTTCTCGAGCTCTCGCCTCTTGCGGCCAACGGCATGTATGACGACGACATTCACGCCGCCGGCTTAATCACCGGGATTGGTCGTATCGAGGACCGGGAATGTGTGGTGGTCTGCAATGATTCCACCATCAAGGGCGGCACCTACTTTCCGATGACGGTAAAAAAGCATCTGCGCGCGCAAGAGATTGCGCGGGAGAATAGATTGCCCTGCATCTACCTGGTCGATAGCGGCGGCGCCAACTTGCCACACCAGACGGAGGTTTTCCCTGACCGCGAGCATTTCGGCCGCATCTTCTACAACCAGGCCACCCTTTCTTCCTTGGGCATCCCTCAAATCGCAGTCGTGATGGGCTCGTGCACGGCAGGGGGTGCCTACGTGCCGGCGATGTCGGACGAAACGGTTATCGTGCAGAACCAGGGCACTATCTTTCTCGGCGGCCCCCCGCTGGTGAAGGCCGCAACCGGCGAGGTGGTCAGCGCCGAAGAGCTGGGTGGTGCCGATGTCCATGCGCGCAAATCGGGAGTGGCAGACCACTACGCGCAAGACGATCATCATGCGTTGAGCATCGCGCGCCGCATCGTTGCAAATTTGAATACAAGAAAGAAAGTCGACATTACCCTGATCAAGTCGCGCGATCCGGCGCTCGATGCGGCGGAGCTCGATGGAATTGTGCCCGTCGACCTGAAGAAACAATACGACGTGCGGGAGGTCATCGCGCGCATCGTGGACGCATCGGAGTTCGACGAGTTCAAAGCACTATACGGGACGACGCTGGTTGCAGGCTTTGCCCATATTCATGGGATTCCTGTCGGCATTCTCGGCAACAATGGCATTCTGTTTTCAGAGAGCGCGCTGAAGGCAGCGCACTTCATCGAGCTTTGCTGCCAGCGCCGCATTCCATTGCTCTTCATGCAGAATATCGTCGGCTTCATGGTCGGTCGCGATTACGAGGCCGGCGGCATCGCCAAGGATGGCGCGAAGATGGTGACCGCCGTGGCCTGCGCGCAGGTGCCGAAGATCACGCTGATCATCGGGGGCTCTTATGGTGCCGGCAACTATGGCATGTGTGGCCGGGCATACGGGCCGCGCTTTCTGTTCACATGGCCCAATGCTCGCATCTCGGTGATGGGCGGCGAACAGGCGGCGAGCGTACTGGCGACCGTCAAGCGAGACAATATTGAAGCAGCCGGCGACAAATGGTCGGAAGTCGAGGAAGAAGAGTTCAAGCAGCCACTGCGTGAGCAGTTCGAGCACGAAGGCAATCCTTATTACGCCACCGCTCGTCTTTGGGATGACGGCATCATTGCGCCGTCCGAAACCCGCCGCGTGTTGGCGCTCGCCTTTTCTGCCGCACTCAATGCGCCCGTGACGGAAACCAAGTTCGGGGTGTTCAGGATGTGAGTCGGCGCTGTACCAGCGTTCATCGGCCAAGTATCCCGACGACCGTATCCCAGTTCACGAAGGGCTGCTGCGGACCTGCTTTGACCATCCCGGTGTCATGGACATAAGCACTGCCCAGCATCAGCGCTGCACCAACAAAAACGCCCAGGATGAATTTCATGCGTTGCCTCCCCGTTTGGCTGCAAGTCTCGAATCTACGTAAGGGAGTCTTATATTGTTTCGTGCCACCGGCGGCGGTAATACCAGCCGCTAGCAATGCAAGGGCGAGCCTGCTGGCGACGCGGGCTTTTGCCGCTGCGGGATTTTGAATTAGACAAATTCCAAAGTTTTTTCCGCAGCTTGCAATGCTGCTCGCGCAATGACAGAGATGCGATTGCGCGCGCCTCTGCGCTTCGCGAAGCGAGAACGCTCTATGCGTCACCGGATGATTGCCGTCCTTGTCGCTGCAATGTTGCCGTTTGCCGCAGGCGCACAGGAAACACAGCCAGCCAAGGATGCTCCGAAAGAAGCCGCAAAAGATTTGCCAAAGACTTATTTGCCCGGACTTGAGCAGTTTATGAATGTGATCCTGATCGAGCACAACAAGCTCTGGTTTGCCGGGCAGGCGCGTAACTGGCCACTCGCCGCATACGAGCTCGGTGAGATCAAGGAAGTCATGTCCGACGTGCAGGATCACATACCAACGTTCAAGAACCTTCCGCTCGCCGACATGCTCGACGCCGTCATTACCAAGGAAATCGCCGCGCTTGAGAAGGCGATCGATGCAAAGGACTTCAAGACCTTTGCATCGGGCTATGATCAGCTCACAGCGGCATGCAATGCATGCCATCAAGGCACTGAAAACGGCTTTATTGTCATCAAGCGCCCGACCCGGCCCGCCTTCACAAATCAGGATTACAATCCACGCAAATAGGAGCGGTCACCTAGCCACGGTCGCGACCGTAGCCTGCTGCATGAGTGCATGATAAGGCAGGCCATGACCGCTCCGGACGACCTCAAGCAGCTTGCGCCGACAGGGAAATTGCGTGGTGGGGTCGTCACTGCGCCTGCCGCCTCTGCCTTTTTCACAATCAGGGAGGGCAAGGGCGAACTGAGGGGCGTCACAGTCGACCTGATCCGCAGCTTCTCCACCGCACTGAAACTGCCGCTTGCGCTGCAGGTCTACGACAATTCCGGGCAAGTCACGGATGCCGTAGCCAAGGGGGAGTGCGACGTTGCTTTCATGCCACAAGACGCCGAACGCGCGAAACGCGTCGACTTCGGACCGGTCTATTATTTCATTGAAAGCACTTACCTGGTGCCGGCGGGGTCGGCGATCAAAGAAATCGACGAGGTCAATCGACCAGGGCGCCGGATTATTGCCATCTCAAACACCACGACCGCACGCAGTGCGCGCCGCACAGCACCAAGCGCCAACGTCGAGGAAGTTGCGAGCGTCGAGCAGATGACTGAGTTGGCGAAGCTGGGGCAGGGCGACGCATTTGCGCTCTCGCACGATTCCTTTGCAGGGCTGCTGCCAAAATTGCCCGGTGCGCGCGTGCTGCCGGGCAATTTCCAGCAGACCGGCATCGCGATCGCGGTGCCCAAAGGACGACCGGTTGCGCTCAAGATCGCCAGCGAACTGCTCGAAATTGCGAAAACGTCGGGAGTGGTGCGACGCGCTCTTGATGCCGCCGGATTTCCCGAGGCTTCGGTGGCGCCCTAAATTCAAAATGTGATGATGACATTGCCAATAGTGCCGCGCTCGACAGCTTCGTGCGCGGCAACGGTATTTGCCAGAGCAAAAGTGGGGCGGGCTATCCGGTTGAGCAACCCGCTTCTCAGGGCATCGGTCACGGCTGCCACCGCGCGCTCGCGTTCGCGCGCATCAAGCTCGTATACGAGGAAGAATTGCAGGTGGACAGAATTGACGAGACAAAACGCAGCGGGCAGAACCGCTTCGGGTCCTGTGCCGTAAACGACGACGGTACCCTTTGGCCGCAGCACGCCCGGTATCAGCTTGGCGTTCGCACTGAGATCCATCTCAATCACCGCGTCGACGCCGCGCTTCCCGGTGATCTCCATGACGCGATCACCGACATTCTCTCGCTTGTAGTCGATGATGTGCTGCGCCCCGGCTTCCTGCGCGATCGCGGCTTTCTCCGGCGAGGAAACAGTCGCTATGACCTTTGTGCCTCGCGCTCTTGCAAATTGAATAACGTAGTGGCTGACGGAGCCGGCGCCACCTGCCACCAATAGCGTCGTATCCTTCGATGCACTTGCGAGGACGACAGCGTGCACAGCCGTCATTGCAGGAATTCCCAGGCATGCGCCGGCTTCAAATCCCACATTTCCTGGCAATGCCACGGCTTGCTCGGACGGCAGCACGATAGATTCGGCCGCGGTGCCGAATGCACGCTTCCATTGTCCGTTCCAAATCCAAACCCTTTCGCCGATGCGGGACCTTGATACGCCGTCGCCGACTTCATCGATTACGCCGGCGCCGTCGCTATGCGGAATGACTCGCGGGAAAGCGATTTTGCGGGTGGTGCCCTGGCGTGACTTTACGTCGGACGGATTGACGCCCGAAGCAGCTAGCTTGACCCGTACTTCGCCAGGGCCGAGGCGAGGCGTTTCAATCTCACCGATCTGCAACACTTCGCGAGCGCCGCCGTTGCGCTCGTAATAGACCGCTTGCATGGATCCTACCCCTTGGTACCGGCAGGATAGCATGATGAGCCCCGCCGCAATTGACGCGAACTTCACCTCCCATTGGGGCGTTATCCGTTTCGGCTCAGGAATTGGGCGAAATCGCGAGGTACGATATGCATTACCGAGTTTATAGCGGCCCCAAAGGATCGGCGGACGTGTCGCCAATCGAAAAATCGCAATTGTTGTTCAAAGAGTTCGCGACTCTCGATGACGCCTTGTCTTGGGCGCGTCACCTGGAAAGCACTGGGCGCGTCTCCCTGCTGATCGAAGGTGACGATGGAACGCGAATGAATCGGCGCGCCATTGCTGACGCGCTGGGAGTAGGTATGCGTGAGCAACTCGACAGGTAGGACGCGGTTCGCTCAGCTGCTGGCTAGGCGGTTCCACTCCGCACGAGCGCGGGCGGTCAAGCGGTTCCAGTTATTGCTGACGACGTCCCAGTTCACCATCGGGCGCTGGGTGCTCGCGGTGGTCGCGGTCGTCTGTGCGGTATGGGAGTCATAAAGGTATGCCCCACCGATGGTGAGGACTACGCCGAGGATAATTCCGAAAAGCACGCGCATGATGAAACTCCGTTCCCGACCTGAAACGCAGCCGATTAGGTGCGGTTCCCGTGCTTTTGACGGTCTAGCCGCTAATTGTGACCGCAAACCAACCGTTTTTCGGCACCCTATTATTAACCTTATAACGTCATCGAGCGTAACTTAACCTATTGAAATCACTTTGGTTCCAGCCCAAAAAACTTTGCCCGCAAATGAAATTTGCTGCTATATTGAAACAATGAGCAAACATTCAACGAAAGCCGCCCGGCGGTCGACCAAAACAGCACGGCGAGCCGCCAAAAAACCGGGAAAAGACGTCCGCGCCTCGGCACAAAAGGCGGCGAAGTCGGCTCGCCGTCCGGTGGGTACGACCACCCGGCCGGCGAGAACGACGCTTCTCAGCCCGGAGAACACGGCCAAAATGATCCGCACGTCCAGTCCGCCGATGCAGCCGGCCGCGACGGCGGAGGTTCCTTTGCGTTCGCACAAATATCAGGTCGGAGAGACCGTTTATTACACCTCGCCGACGTTTGGCCGCACCGCCGCGACCGGGAGCTACATTGTCGTCAAACTGCTGCCTTCCGAAGGCGACGACTATCAGTACCGGATCAAAAGCTCCGGTGAAGCCTTCGAACGCGTTGCGAAAGAGAGTCAGCTCGATCGCGCCTGAACGCCGCGCCGGCATCCTGTCGCGATTTTGCCGCGGGTTTTCCCTACGATGCCTTGCACATTGCAGCTGCGATGCCGCAGGGAGGGCGATCCATGCCGGTTTATATCACTCAAGGGCGTTATACCCGCGAGGCGATCAAGGGGATGATCGTCAAGCCGGAGGACCGCGCGGACGCTGTTGCAAGATTACTTTCAAAGGCGGGGGGACGGCTCTTGGGCTATTATGTCACATTCGGCGAATACGACTTTCTGGTGGTCGCCGAAGTCCCGAATGATGTTCAGATGGCGGCGGTCTTGCTTGCGGCGGGCAGTGGCGGCGGCGTTACTGACTTACGCACGACAGTCGCGCTGACTTCAGTGGAAGCCAAGGGAGCCTTTGCTGCGGCGGGTGACCTTGCGCCAGGTTTCAAGTCCGCGGGAGGAACTTGAGGCTGCCAAGGAATAAAGACGAGAACCGCGACCTTGTAGTCGGCTAGAACAAACTGTCCCAATGGGAGGATTTATGCGCGCATTTCTGCGTTTGGCTGCATTCGCTTGTGCCGTATTGCTGAGTTGGCCGGTTGCAGCCCAGAATTATCCAAGCCGCCCTGTCAAGTTCATTGTCCCTTTTGGGGCGGGTGGGCCCGCTGACGTTTTTGCCAGGGTGATCGCTCAACACCTCTCCGAGGACACCAAGCAATCATTCATCGTCGAGGACCGTCCTGGCGCCGGATCGGTCATCGGCACTGATGCTGTCGCCAAATCGGCGCCGGATGGCTACACGCTGCTAGTTATGTCAAATACGCACACGACCAACGAATCCCTGCTTCCGAACAAGCCGTTTCAGTTGATGCGCGACTTCGTTCCGGTCGCCACCATCAATTTTTCCGACCTGCTGATGGTCGTTCATCCGTCCGTTCCGGCGAAGACGGTCCAGGAATTCATCGATCTCGCAAAGAAGGATCCTGGCAAACTGAATTATGCTTCTTCGGGTCCGGGGACGCCCTATCACATGGCTGGCGAACTGTTCAAAGCAATGAGCCAGACCGACATTGTCCACGTGCCACACAAGGCTTCTGGCGATGCGCGCAATAGCGTCGTCTCCGGCACCGTGCAGATGATGTTCGACGCCATCACCACCATGTCGGAGCTGGCAAAGGCGGGGCAGGTCCGCGCGCTCGGTACGACCGGCCTCAAACGTTCGGAACTTACTCCCGATCTGCCCACAATCGCGGAGACGGTGCCCGGATATGAGGCAACGATTTGGCTTGGCGTCATGGCCCCAAAAGGCACGCCCAAGGAAATTGTCAGCTTCCTCAACGCCGGCATTAATAAAGTCATCAATAGGCCCGATGTAAAGGAAGCCTGGCTCAAGCAGGGTGCAACACCGCTGGTTAAGACGCCGGATGAGTTCGAAGCCTTCCTGCTCAAGGACATCGAAAAATGGGCAAATGTGGTAAAAGTGTCAGGAGCCAAGATCCAATAGTCACGGGTTCATGCCAATCCTCGAGAGCGCATTGGTAACCGGGCTGCTTTCGCCATCGTTTGTGCTCCCGGCCTCGGTGGCCGGCGCGCTGACGGCTTTTTTCCTTGTGATGATGGTCCTCGCGGTTCGGCAGGCGGCTCTTGGCGGTGTTTCGCGCCTGCTGCTCCCATTGGCTGTGATTGTGGTCGGCGCGGTCGCGGTTATTGGCCTTCTTGACCGTTTTTCGACCAGCGAGCGGCTTGGCGAGCAGCGTGCGCTTCTTCAACGGGATTCGCAGCTCAGCATGAGCGCTGTTGCGTCAGGCTCGCCTCTGGCTTGCCTGGAAGGTCTGGCCGGTGAGCAGGTGGAAAATGCCTGTGAGCAAGCTGTGTTCGCGGATGCGCAAAGCGCCGCGAGGGCCGTTGCCTTCGTCACCGTGCGGCTCTCATTGCTTGCGGATGCTTTTGCAAGTGCGCGCGGCGACGAGCAGTTCCTGGCTGCGTTTGCCACCGGACGCCGTGCCATTGAACTCGATCGTTATGGCATTGCGGCTCACGTCCTCGCAATGCGCGACGGCTGCACAACCGAGCGCTGTGCGGCCTTCGTCATGTTTCGGGATACGACTGCGTTGAAGGCTAATTTGAAGGTGAGCGCCTTTGATAACTACGTTGCCCGGTATGCATCCGCCTGGGGCAAGACCGAGCCTCCGGCCGATAAGCAGCCGCAGGCATCGACCGCGCCACAGGCCTCAGTCAGCGGCGCCGGCGAACAGCCGGCTCCTCATCCGGTCGATAGCCGCTATGATTTTCCCTCCGCCGCATCGATCCCGCCGGTGAGCATCATGAATGCCGAGCCGCCCGCGCCCAAAGAACACACCGGCAGTGCTGGCGCCCAAACAGGTGAAAAGCCGGCACATCCGCCGGTGCCGCCTAAACGTCCGCAAGCTCAAGCGGCGCCCGCGCCGGCGCGCTAAGATCGGGCTAACCGCCGCAGGCCCGCATGTTCAAATCCGTCCTGATCGCCAATCGTGGCGAGATCGCCTGCCGCATTGCGCGCACCGCAAGCCGTCTCGGGCTGCGCACCATTGCGGTCTATTCGGAGGCCGATGCCGGCGCGCTGCACGTCCGCCTCTGCGATGAAGCACACGCAATTGGAGCTTCACCACTAGCTCAAAGCTATCTTTCGATCGAAAAACTGATCGCGACAGCCAAGGCGGTGCGCGCGGAGTGCATTCATCCGGGTTATGGCTTTCTCTCGGAAAATGCCGACTTTGCCCAAGCCTGCTCTAACGCGGGCATTGCCTTTGTTGGCCCGCGAGCCGAAGCGATCCGTGCAATGGGGTTAAAGGATCGAGCCAAGGCGCTGATGGAAAAGGCCGGCATACCCGTCGTCCCTGGGTACCATGGCGATCGCCAGGAGCCGAAATTTCTCAAACAAAAAGCGTACGAGATCGGCTATCCGATCCTGATCAAGGCCGTCGCCGGCGGCGGGGGCAAGGGCATGCGGCGCGTCGATCGCCATGCCGACTTCGACACGGCACTGGAAGGCGCCCAGCGCGAAGCCCGAGCTGCCTTCGGCGATGCCCGCGTTCTTATCGAAAAATATGTAGCTGGTCCGCGACACATCGAGATGCAAATTTTTGCCGACCGCCACGGCAATACCATTCACCTCAATGAGCGCGATTGCTCGTTGCAGCGGCGCCACCAGAAGGTGATCGAGGAGACGCCAGCCCCGGGCATGACCCCTGAGTTACGCGCCGCGATGGGAGAGGCCGGTGTCGCGGCGGCGAAAGCTGTCGGCTATGAGGGCGCCGGCACGGTCGAGTTTATTGCCGAGGGTGCAAACGGCCTCAGGCAAGGCGGATTCTGGTTCATGGAAATGAACACCCGGCTTCAGGTGGAACACCCCGTAACGGAAGCTGTGACGGGGATTGATCTGGTGGAATGGCAATTTCGAATCGCTGCCGGCGAGAAACTGCCGCTCGCCCAGCATCAGGTGAAACTCGATGGGCATGCCGTGGAGGCACGTCTCTACGCGGAGGATCCGGAACGGGACTTTCTGCCATCAACCGGCCGTCTGATTGCATTGCAGTTTCCTAAAGCCGATGGCCTGCGCGTCGATACTGGCGTTGAAGTGGGCAGCGAGGTCACGCCGTTCTATGATCCGATGATCGCCAAGTTGATCGCACACGGAAAAACACGTGAAGCGGCCCTTGATCGTCTTGCTGAGGCACTCGACCACACGATTGTGGTTGGCCCTCGCAATAACGCAGGCTTCTTGGCGGCGCTTTGCCGTGCTGCCGAATTCCGCAAGGGGCAATTCGACACCGGCTTCATTGGCCACAATGCGGCGGAACTTGGCGCCGTGCCACAGCACGTTGACCGGGCCGCGGCTGCGCTTGGCGTGCAACACCTGCTGACCCAGCAGTCCCGGGCAGCGATATTTGAGAACGAAGCGGACCAGCTAGCTTCTCCTTGGGACGAAACCGATGCCTTTCAGCTGTCCGGCGAACGAAGGCTGCAGCTGCCGGTGCTTGTGGAAGGCGAGGGGATTGTCGCGGAAGTGGGATATGGCTCCTGGGGCCAAACCATCTCCATCGACGGTGCGGCGCCTGCCCGGGACGGCTTTGTCGTAAGCCACCAGGACGCGGTCTATGTCCTGCGCCATGGGCGTCAGACCAAGGTGGCTTTGCGCGATCTTACGCTCGATGAGGCTGGGGATCAGGACAAAAGCGGGCTTGTGCGAGCGCCGATGCATGGCAAGGTACTTGGAATCCTGGTGGAACCGGGCGTGCGGGTCACGCGCGGCCAACGTGTCGCCATTATCGAGGCCATGAAAATGGAGCACACCCTCGTGGCTCCGCTTGATGGCATCGTTGCCGACATAGCAGTCGAACAGGATGCTCAAATTGCTGAAGGTGCGAAAATCATGCGCATTGAACCGACGCAGCCAGCAAAAGAATGACCGGACCTGGGATGCCGCTTCATCTCGTCAAACTATGCGTTGGGTGCGATTCAGTCTCCGATCTTGAGGACTGGATCAGCCGGAAACTAAAAGAAAAAAAGCGGCGGCGGCAGAAGCCTGAGCATGTTCATACGACCCGGATGGTCCCAAAACGGGCCGCCGAGCTTACGAACGGCGGCTCCCTTTATTGGGTGATTCGCGGTCGGATCACCTGCCGTGAGCGCATCGTCGATATTCGTCCTTTTACCGACAAGGATGGCATTGGCCGCTGCCGCGTCGTCCTTGACGGAAGGATCGTGCTGGTTGAGCCGCGCCTGCGGTCTGCGTTTCAAGGCTGGCGGTATCTTGAGGCTAAGGACGCGCCGCGAGACCTCTCCCGTGCGGCCCCAGGCGCGTCCAGGATGCCGGAAACGATGCGCCGCGAATTGCAGGAACTGGGGCTGCTTTAGACGGCAATATTGTCGATCAGTCGTGTCTTGCCCAGCCTGGCAGCGACCAGCAATCGCATGGGGCCATCTTTAGGCGAGGAAATTGGTGCCAGCGTGAGTGCGTGCCGGGCCTCAAGATAATCGAGCATAAATCCGGCCACATCGATCTCGATCCGAGCCACATTCAGGACGCGATCGACTGTTTCGCCGTTTTTTATGCGGGTCGCGCAGCTTTTGAGCACGCGGTAAAGCATCGGGGCCACTGTGCGTTCGGCGCCGGAAAGGTAGGCGTTGCGCGAGGAGAGCGCCAATCCGTCGGGTTCGCGCACCGTCGGAACGCCAATCACCTTGACCGGCAGATCGAGATCCTTGGCCATCTGGGTGACAACACGGAGCTGCTGATAGTCCTTTTGGCCGAAAAACGCCAAATCCGGCGAAACTTGAGTGAACAATTTGGCGACGACCGTTGTGACGCCACCAAAGAAATGTGGCCGGAATTCGTCCTCCAGAGCGGCTTTGGCGGGGCCTTCTGGGGCAATCCGCGTAGCAAAGCCGTCCGGATACATGGCCTGAACCGACGGGGCCCAGACAAAATCGATCTTCGCCTGCCGCAAAGCTTTGACGTCGGTTGCAAACCTCCGTGGATAACTGTCGAAATCTTCGTGCGGCGCAAACTGAGTCGGGTTTACGAAAATTGAAACGACTACACGTTCTGCCCGCCGTTGCGCTTCCTGCACCAGCGCCATGTGGCCGCGGTGCAACGCGCCCATTGTTGGTACCAACGCGATGTGGTCACGCCTTCTGCGATACGGTTCTAGAGCGCGACGAAGCGAAGCGACGGTACGTACGACCTTCAGACGATTTGCCATAAATTTTTGCCTTGTCCACGAATTGTCGCAAATGCCAATTAACTCCTGCAAGACGTGGGGGCGACGAATGTGGTGAACCAAATTCGACGCGCGCCGGGTTTAACTTGACTAAAGACCACTAATCTTTTGAGAATTGACGGCCGGAGGGGGCGGCATGTTGATCCAGCCAATACAGGAAACAGCTCAGTCGGCGCATGTAGTCGTCCTCGGCAATGAGAAGGGTGGTTCCGGAAAATCAACAACTGCCTTGCACGTTGCGGTCGCGTTGCTGAAAGCCGGGCAGCGCGTTGCGACCATCGACCTTGATTCGCGCCAACAGAGCTTTACCCACTACATCGACAACCGCCGCGCCTGGGCGGAGCGGGCGCGGATTTCGCTTGAAATGCCTACGCACTACTGCATTGCACGCGCCGAAGGGAATTCGCTGGAAGCGAACGAAACGCAGGAGTTCGTGAATTTTTCGGCGGCGATCAGCGCAATTGAACACAGCCATGACGTGGTTGTAATCGATACGCCCGGCTCCGACACCTACTTAATGCGCCTTGCGCATTCGATGGCGGATACGCTGGTCACGCCGCTCAACGACAGTTTTCTCGATTTCGATGTGCTTGCCACTCTGGATCCGACCGATTTCACCGTTACGGGTGAGAGCCACTACTCCGAAATGGTGCGTGAGGCGCGACGGCAGAGGCGTCTTGTTGACGGGCAACTCACCGACTGGATTGTCGTGCGCAACCGTCTGTCGACGCTGACCTCGCGCAACAAGAAGCTGGTTGGCGACGGCATCAGCGAGTTATCAAAACGCATGGGGTTCCGTACCGTAGAAGGCTTTGCCGAGCGCGTCGTCTACCGCGAGTTTTTCCCTCGAGGGCTGACGGCGCTCGATAATCTGGATGAAGAAACTCTCGGCATGCGCCCGAATTTGTCGCATGTCACCGCGCGAGAGGAAGTGATCGCCCTATTGAACGCGCTGCACCTGCCGCTTTCGGAAAATGGCAGGCGACGGGCCGCCGCACGGGCGGAGTGGTACTCGGTCATGGACCAGCCGTTACAGGTCCACGACATTATTTCCTAGAATCCAGCCCGCTTTTCCTAGAATCCAGCCCGCCTTGCATCTGAGGACCCAGGTCGCCATCTCACATGGCGTCAGTGTAGAATTTCCGCTATGAGCAAGGAATCCGAGCGAAGCCCGGCGCCGGTTTCGTCCAAACCGGAAATAAAGGCGTTTATCGAACAATTGCGCGCGCTTGGCCCCTCCACCGCCCAGGGCAAGCGGGGCCGGCTCATTTTTGCGCTCGATGCCACAATGAGTCGTCAGCCGACCTGGGATACTGCATGCGCGCTCCAGGCAGACATGTTCCGCGAAGCAGCGGGCATCGGGGGGCTCGATATCCAGCTGGTCTATTTTCGCGGCTTGGGAGAATGCCGGTCCTCCGGCTGGGTTGCCGCTGGCGACAAGTTGGCCGAGCTGATGTCGCGCATCGATTGCCGCGGCGGCCAAACTCAGATCGGCAAAGTTCTCAGCCACGCGCGTCAGGAGCATGCGCGCGGAAAAGTGCAGGCTTTGGTCTTCGTCGGTGATGCCATGGAGGAGGCTATCGACGGATTATGTCAAGCGGCCGGCGAACTGGGCCTGCTTGGCGTTCCGGCCTTCATGTTCCAGGAAGGCGGCGACCCGATCGCGGAGAACGCTTATCGGGAGATCGCACGCCTCTCCCATGGAGCCTATTGCCGCTTTGATGCGGGCTCGGCGCATGAGCTTGGCGAACTATTGCGGGCAGTTGCAGCCTATGCTGCGGGCGGCAAGAAGGCGCTCCTCGAGTTGTCGAAGAAGCAGTCATCTGCTGCTCAAAGGCTGCTGTCACAGCTGAAGTAGCCATGCCAACGCTTATTTTTGGTGTCGTCGTTCTGGTGCTCATTTTGTGGGTGCTGAACGTTATTAGCAAAGTCGATCCGAAAGTCGCGGCGCGCGTGACGAAGGTTGGCGGCGGCATGATCTCGCTTGGGTTTGCAGTGTTTCTGGGCTTGCGCGGCGAAATCGGGATCGCCATTCCGCTTGGCGTATTTGGATTGGGACTGCTCGGATGGGTTCCGTTCGGGCCGGCGGGTTTTACGGCACGCACGCAAAAGAGCGGAGGCCAGACCTCACAGGTTCGATCTCCGTATTTCGAAATGGAGCTCGAGCACGACAGCGGTGTGATGCGGGGCCGGGTGCTCGCCGGGCGTCACCAGGGCGCCGACCTCGAGCGCCTTGATATCGGCACGCTCGTCTCAATGCTTACCGAAGTCGATGAGGAAAGCCGTGCGCTACTCATGGCTTATCTTGACCGCCGGGACCCCACCTGGAGTGAGCACGCGCAGGCGGACGCGGCAGCGGGGCGGCGAGCTTCGAGCAGCGGAAAAATGTCGGAACAGGAGGCCTATCAGATCCTTGGCTTGCAGCCCGGCGCGAGCGCCGAGGACATCAGCCGCGCGCATCGCACGCTGATGAAGAAACTGCATCCCGACCAGGGGGGCTCGACGTATCTCGCGGCTCGCATCAATGAAGCCAAGGAAATCCTTCTTCGCCGACATCGCTGAAGTACTCCACAAACTCGACCATCAGCGGCTCCTGGCCAGTGGCACGTCCCGGTTATTTCCTGTTTTTCAGTTTTTCAGCAGCATGCATGGGATGTCGCTGCGTTTGAGGTGTTTGCAGGCGGCTTCTGCCTGACCCTTGTCCAATCCCGCGAACCGTGCACGGAAAAGCACCTTGTCACCTTTTTCAAGACGTTCGGTAAATGGGTCAGCCTTGCTCAGCATATGCTTGGCCTTGTTTTGCGCTTCTTCGAGGCGTTGTCTCGCCTCCTTTTCGTCCGGCAAGGCGCCGACCTGAATAAGCCAGCCGCCACGGGGGCGGACAGCGGGCTGCTCGTCGCGCGCAGGCGGCGATGTTTGAATTTCGGCTGTTGCAAATTTGACCGGCGGCGTCTCCTGTTTTGGCGCCGGAGGCGCGGCTGCCGGTGCCGGAGATGGGGGCGCAGCAGATTGCGCGGCGACAGGTGGCGCAGCCGGCGGGGGATCGCTCCTGACTGTAGCGACGGTTGTAATGTTGGCGGCATTGGCTGCCGGTGCGGGAGCGAGTTGACGGCTGTCCGAGGGCAGCGGTGACAGCGAGGCCGCGTATGCGGTCCCCGGGTGCACAACGACCGTCTTTACACTGTTTGGTTTGATCGGTTCCGTTGAACCTGGCGCTGGCGCGTCGACTGCGACGGGCGACATCGAAGCAACACGAACCGGTGCCGAGCTTGTGCGGTCCTCATTATCCTTATCCTTACCCTCCTTTCGCGCCTGCGCGACGTCCCATCCCTCGACGAGGGGTGGGGCAGTGCGTTTAACGGATGCGATGTTGACGTTGTTTTCAATCAGGCTTCGCACCCGCGCGTCCCGCGCATTGGCAGAGCGGCCGCCGAAAACAACGGCGATCAGGTGGCGATTGGCGCGTCGCATCGAAGTGACGATGTTGAAGCCAGAATCGCGAATGTAGCCGGTCTTGATGCCGTCGACGCCCTCGACGGCGCCGAGCAAATGATTGTGGTTTCGTATGGACTTGCCACGGAAATCGAACGTTCGCGTCGCGAAATAATGGTAGTAATTCGGGAATCGGTCCTGGATTGCTCGGCCAAGAATGGCCTGGTCCCGTGCCGTGGTAATTTGCTCCTCGTCGGGCAGGCCTGAGGCGTTGCGGTAGGTGGTTTGCGCCATCCCAAGAGCCCGCGCCTTGGCAGTCATCAACCTAGCAAAGTTCGGCTCATCACCACCCAGTGCCTCGGCCACGACGACTGCGACATCATTGGCTGACTTGGTGACGATCGCGCGTATCGCCGTTTCGACGCGAATCGTCTCGCCGGGCTTCAGAGCAAGCTTGGACGGGGCTTGTTGGGAAGCCCGGGCCGACACCGGCAGGTCGGTGTTGAGCTTGATCTTCCCTTGGTCGAGCCTCTCGAACAGAAGGTAAAGCGTCATAATCTTGGTCAGTGAAGCCGGATGACGCTGGCTATCGGCGTTTGTCGCCTGCATGACCGAGCCCGAATTGGCGTCCACGACGATGGAGGCATAAGCGGGCTGATAGCTTTCCGCTGGCTGCGGTCGATGGCGGCCGCGTCGCGCGTCGGCCGTGCCGCTAAGGGAAGTGATCGCGAAGATGGTGGCCAGGCCAAGGGCGCTCCAGCGCCAGGCACGACAATAAAGAACTCCCCCACGCAACATCCGTTCTCCCCACCTTATTGCGGTGACGGACCCCTAGGCCGCTATCGTGGCCATTTTGTAGCGTGTCGCGAGGGACCCAATTTATGACCGTAGGAGAACGCGGTTTACAAATTCTTAAGGCAATCCACTGGATTTTAAGGAGTTTTCGCACCGCAATAAATTAGCTTGACTTTTTGTGCAGTGCAGTATAATTATAGTTCATTCCCGGCTGGGCCGGGTTCGAAGTCAAAGTGAACAAAGGCACCGCATGGCGGGCCGGGAAAGGGATGACATGGTCAAAACTTTTGAAGACCTACAGCAGGTCAGCAAGGACAACGTCGATGTCACGCTGAAAGCTTTTGGGGCGCTCTCCAAGGGCACCCAGGCGATCGCGGTCGAGGTTGCGGACTATTCGAAGAAGGCGTTCGAGGAAGGAACGGCGGCGCTGGAGAAGCTGTTCGGTGTGAAGTCCGTCGACAAGGCGATCGAGGTACAGACCGAGTATGCCAAGACTGCCTACGAGGGTTTCGTGGCCAAGGCCTCCAAGATTGGTGAGCTTTATGCTGATCTTGCCAAGGAAACCTACAAGCCCTTCGAAACGCTGATCGCGAAGGCCAAGTAAGTCGCAATTCGTGGCGTAGAGTTTGTTCGGTTGCGTGAGTTTGGAATGTGAAAGCCCGGCTCGGTAGAGCCGGGCTTTTTCTTGCCGGAGTTCTGATCGGATACCTTACTGAGCGACGCGCAACTTGGTCAGATTGGTGCCGATTGTATTGAATGTGGCGGTCATCTGGTCCGCCGATGTCAGGTGGTAGAACTTGTCCGTGCTGCTTGCGCAGTTCTGCAGCAATGTCGAGATCGGATCACCACCGGTGTTCACCTGGATGGCATAGAGCTCGAAATTCGCGGTTCTTATATTGCCGCAGGTCATCGCTTCGCGCGGGTCAATGTCGGTATCGGCATTGTACCAGCGATCCTGTGTATTCAATCCGTCGGTCAGCAGGATGATCACATGGGTGTACTGGTAGAGGGGATCGTAAGCCGGCACGGTGAACGGTCCGCCGCCGACCAGTGATTGCCAGCCGACCTGTAAGCCGATCGCTTGGTTGGTGTTGCCCGCCGGCGACATATTGTCGACCAACGTGTTCATGGCCGACCAGTCAGCGCTCAATTGCTTTGCGGCCTGCGGGCAGGAGCCGTACTGTTCGGCGGCGTACAGCGACGACCACCGCGGCGTGACTGGATCCGGCGCATCAGCTGTCGTGTCGAAATTGTACGTTGCGTCGGGGCCATCCCAATTGCCGCGATCCATTACGCAGCCATTCCACGTATTGTGGTTAGCAGGCGTCCAGGTGCCCGGCGTCCACACGTAGGCTGTAAACATCGCGGGGGTCCATGTCGCCGGCGTCCACGTGCCGGGGGTCGAAGTCCAGACGCCCGCCAGCCAGGTGCCGCCGTGGCTCTGGCACTGAGTTTTTGAGCCCCAGTTGCCGACTGAGCAATGATGGGCACTCTGACAGCTGCTTTGCGTCGTGAAGCCCGAAATGTCGCAAATGCCTGCATTCTGGCAGCCGGTCTGCGTCGTGAAGCTTGCGATGCTGCAAGTGCCAGCAGAATTGCAGGCGGTTTGGTTATTGTTGCCCGCGACGCTGCAGGTGCCCCTGCTTGCGCAAGTGCTTTGAGTCGTGGGGCTACCCACACTGCACGTGCCATTGTTCGTGCAGGTGCTTTGGCGCGTGAAGCTCGTATTGCTGCAGACGCCACCGCGGGTGCGGCAGTTATTGCGGTTGTTATTGTAGGTCGAGTTGCTGTCGCAGGTGCCGTGGAGAGCTTCCCAGGCCGTATTATCGGTCTCGCCGGGATCCTGAGTGCTGCTGCCCCAGTAGATCCAGTCCGCGTTCCAGTTAGAAGCGCCAAGGTTCACGTCCTTGACGAAAGGAACGATCGAAACATAGACGTCGCCCGGTTGAGTCACCGCGCCCTGGAGCTGGCTGAGCAGGCCCTTGGTGGCGGTCTTGAGCGCTGCCATTTTGCCGGCGTCGGCCATCGATCCAGTGTTGTCGAGCACAAGCGCGACGCGCAGCCGCCTCGTACCCCACTTTGCAGTCGAAGACGCGTTGATGTGGAAAGTCTCATAGCCAAGGAGCTTGGTGAACTCGGCGTCCATCGCGGCGGTGGCATTGACGACGATCTTGGACCCGCCTGCGGTGGTGTAGCTGACATTAACCAGGATGTCCTTGGCTTCCGGACGCGCGAAGACCGCGGTGAAATATTTGAGCGCATTAGCTTTCAGCTGGTCTTCGGTGTCGGTGGCCGCTTCTTTCGCCAGCATCAGCGCGGTGGAGTCGAGCGCCGTCTGCATTGCGGCCTTGACCGAATTCGCGCGGCTGTAATCGACTGCGGCTGCCACGAAGCCGAGGATTGGCAGCGAGGCGAAGGCGAAGGTGATGGCGACGTTGGCTCGGCGGTCGGCCTTAAAGGCTGACAGCAGGCGGCAAAACTTCTTCCAGGCGATCATCATGACGACACACCGAGAAATGGTTGAATCCGTCTGCCGTAATAAAGGTCGGTACTAAAGGGCTGGTATATGAGCAGGGACTGAATCCTGCGCTGATAGTAAGGTTTGCAGTAGCCCGTTTGACTTTGTTCGCCTCTTTTCAACGGCTTGATTGGTAAACGCTGTTTGCCCCAGATCGCGCAAATGCCGAACATTGTTCAGAGCCGTCGTTAACACTCGGTTGGTGCGGTCGCGGAAATCGGCATGAAAAACCGCGGCGCGCGGATGGCCGGGTAGTAGCCATCCGCAACGCCGCGGGAGGGGCGCTACATCGCCAGGCGCAACTTGGAGAGCGACGTGCCGATCTGACCGAAGGTCGCGACGATCTGCCCTGCGGTCGTAAGATGGAAGAACTTCCCGGAGTCGCTGGCGCAGTTCTGCAGCAGCGTCGAGACAGGGTCGCCACCGGTGTTGACCTGCACGGTGTAGAGCGTAATGCCGGCGGCCTTGATGTTGTCGCAGGTCTTCTGTTGACGCGCGTCGATCGATGACTGGCTCGTGTACCAGCGGTCCTCCGTGTTGAGGCCGTCGGTCAGAAGAATAATGACCGTCTGATACTTATAGTCTGTGTCGATCGTCGGGATCGTGAAGGGGGCAGCTGTCAGGCTTTGCCAGCCGACCTGCAACCCGATCGCCTGGTTGGTGTTGCCAACCGGGGCCATGGCATCGATTTTTTCGTTCAGCTTGGTCCAATCGTTGGTCAGACCGAGCAGGGGAACCGAGCACGAAGAGTATTGTTCGGCCGGATACAACGTAGCGCCTGACACGGGTGCGTCGTTCTTGGTGTCGTAGTTCTGGTCGCGGTCGGTCACGCAGCCATTCCAGGTGCTGTGGGGGGCCGGGGTCCAGATCTTGCCATTCGAGACACAGTTGCTTTGCTTGTGATATTTCGTGCTGCTGCAGGTCCCGTTGACCGCGTCCCACAAGTCCCAGCGCAGCCAGCTTTGTTCGTAGTTGTCCGGCCCGAAGTTCACGTCCTTGCTGAACGGGACAATCGACACATAGACGTCTTCCGCATGAACGGCGGCGTTTTTGAGCTGAGTCAGCAGATTGTGAGACGCTGTCTTGAGAGCATCCATTTTGCCGTCGCTGGCCATGGAGCCCGTGTTGTCGAGCGCAAGCGCCACACGCAGGCGCGTATTGCCCCACGTCGAAACCGACAAAGCACTGATATCGACCTGGCTGACGCCGATTATGCCGAGAAAATTGGTGTGGACGACCGCGGTGCCGTTGAGGGTCAGCTTCGATCCGCCGGCTGAGGTGTAAGTTGGCGAGACGGTGATGTTGGTGACCTCGGGCCGGCTGAACAGCGAATTAAAAATGTTGGTGGCTTCGGTTTGACGCTGGGCGTCGGTTCCAGTCGCCGCGTTCTTTGACATCATCAGCGCGGTTGCGTCGAGAGCAACCTGGAATGCCGTTCGGGCCGCATTGATTCGCGAATAGTCGACGGCGATGCCAACCGACGCCATGAGCGGGACGGCAACGACCGCCATCAGCGGGGTTACACCGCCCCGGGTGTTGGTAAGAAAACGGGCTAACATGGCTTCACCCAATGTTGTGGACACAAACCTTCCAGCGAAAGTTCCTCCATATGGGGCTACCCCCCTTGAAAAACCGTGAGAGGAAGGCCGTGAATTTGGGGGAAAGTCGCCTCAATTTGCCCGCAAAAGGGTTGCGATCGCTTAAGCAATAATTATCTGGATTTCACAGCGGAAAATCGCGCAAGAATCGCGTCTTGTCCCGGAACGGGGCAACCTCGAGCGAATTGCCGAGTTGGAATAGCTGTGCCCGGGTCTCTATGATGGTGCCTGGCCACGCGCCGCCGCGGCCACACTGTAACCCCAGGATCCCACTTGCCTTGGCCCAACCATGACGTCCCCAGCCAGGAAATATCCTCCAGCTCACACGGCCCTGCCGCGCGGTTCTGCGCCCTCAATGGCGGACGATGATCGCAAGCGCCGCAACGAGCAGGGCGGGCCGGGTACCGGGGTCATTACCAAGACCAAGTCGCAAACCAAGCGGCCAAACATGTACCGCGTCCTTATTCTCAACGACGACTACACCCCCATGGAGTTCGTCGTGCACGTGCTGGAGCGGTTTTTCGGCAAGGATCACGAAGCCGCCACAAGAATTATGTTGCATGTGCATCACCACGGAATAGGCGAATGCGGCATCTACACGTACGAGGTTGCGGAAACCAAGGTCACGCAGGTGATGGACTTTGCGCGCAAACATCAGCATCCTTTGCAATGCGTGATGGAGAAGAAGTGAGTCGTGAAACATAAATGGAAATGAACTGGAAAATTTGATGCCGACGTTCTCCCGCAGCCTTGAACAATCGCTACATCGCGCGCTTGCGATCGCAAACGAGCGGCACCACGAGTACGCAACGCTTGAGCACCTGCTGCTTGCCCTGATCGACGATCAGGATGCCTCAGCGGTCATGCGCGCTTGCAACGTGGACCTCGACAAGCTCCGGCGGAGCCTCACTGCGTACCTGGAATCGGAGCTCGAAAACCTGATTACCGATGGCGCGGAGGATTCAAAACCCACGGCCGGATTTCAGCGCGTGATCCAACGCGCAGTCATTCATGTGCAATCCTCCGGACGCGAGGAGGTGACTGGCGCTAATGTGCTGGTGGCGATCTTCGCAGAACGCGAAAGTCATGCGGCCTATTTCCTGCAAGAGCAGGACATGACCCGCTACGATGCGGTCAACTACATCAGTCACGGCATTGCGAAACGGCCAGGTCTCTCGGAATCCCGCCCGGTGCGGGGCGTCGAGGAAGAAGCCGACGCGAAAGGCAGCGACGAGCCCAAGAAAAAGGGCGACGCGCTCGAAGCGTACTGCATCAACCTGAACAAGAAGGCCAAGGACGGCAAGATCGATCCGTTGATCGGTCGCGACTCCGAAATTAACCGCACCATCCAGGTGCTTTGCCGAAGGCAAAAGAACAACCCGTTGTTTGTCGGCGATGCCGGCGTCGGCAAGACCGCGATAGCGGAAGGCCTTGCCCGGCGAATTGTTCATGGTGAAGTGCCGGACGTGCTCAAGGGTGCAACTGTATTCGCACTCGACATGGGCACACTGCTTGCCGGCACGCGCTACCGCGGCGATTTCGAAGAGCGTCTAAAGCAGGTTATCAAGGAGATCGAGGCCTATCCGGGCGCGATCATGTTCATCGATGAGATCCATACGGTCATCGGCGCCGGCGCCACGTCCGGCGGCGCTATGGACGCTTCGAATTTGCTGAAGCCTGCTCTCGCCTCGGGCACGATCCGTTGCATCGGCTCGACTACGTACAAGGAATACAGACAGTATTTTGAGAAGGACCGCGCACTGGTGCGCAGGTTCCAGAAGATCGACGTCAACGAGCCGTCGGTCCTCGATGCGATCGAGATTCTGAAAGGCCTCAAGCCCTATTTCGAGGAGTATCACAAGCTCAAGTACACAAACGAGGCCATCAAGGCCGCCGTCGAGCTGTCGTCGCGCTACATCCACGATCGCAAGCTGCCTGACAAGGCAATCGATGTGATTGATGAGTCGGGCGCAGCGCAGATGCTGCTGCCGGAAAGCCGGCGCAAGAAGACGATCGGCCTTAAGGAGATCGAGACGACGATCTCGACGATGGCGCGAATTCCGCCGAAGACGGTATCCAAGGATGATGCCGAGGTGCTCCGGCATCTCGAGCACACCTTGAAGACCGTCGTCTACGGTCAAGACAAGGCGATTGAATCGCTCGCCGCATCGATCAAGCTCGCGCGCGCGGGCCTGCGCGAGCCGGAAAAGCCGATCGGCTGCTATCTGTTTTCGGGACCGACCGGCGTCGGCAAGACCGAAGTGGCGAAGCAGCTCGCTATCGGCCTCGGGGTCGAGCTTATCCGCTTTGACATGTCGGAATACATGGAGCGGCATACGGTCTCGCGCCTGATCGGTGCGCCTCCCGGCTACGTCGGCTTCGATCAGGGCGGGCTCCTGACCGATGGCGTCGACCAGCATCCGCATTGCGTGCTGCTGCTCGACGAAATCGAGAAAGCGCACCCGGATCTGTTCAACGTGCTGTTGCAGGTGATGGATCACGGCAAGCTCACCGACCACAATGGCAAGCAGGTCGATTTCCGCAACGTAATCCTGATTATGACAACGAATGCGGGAGCCTCCGATCTTGCGCGGCAGGCGTATGGCTTCACGCGCAGCAAGCGGGAAGGCGACGACCAGGAAGCGATCAACAAGATGTTCGCGCCCGAGTTCCGTAACCGGCTCGACGCGACCATTACTTTCTCTCACCTGTCGCAGGAGATTCTCGCCAAGGTCGTGGAGAAATTTGTGCTCCAGCTCGAGGCGCAGCTGGGCGACCGCAACGTAACCATCGAGCTTTCCGAGGAGGCAAGCCGCTGGCTGATCGCCAACGGGTACGACGAGCTGATGGGTGCCCGGCCGATGGCCCGCGTGATCCAGGAGCACATCAAGAAGCCGCTCGCGGACGAGGTGCTGTTCGGGCATTTAAAGGGCGGAGGCCACGTGCGCGTGATCGTCGACAAGGACGAGGAGGGGCGCGACAAGCTTGGCTTCCAGTTCCTCGAGGGGCCCGTCACGCCGAAACCGGACAAGCTGCCCGTGGTGCGGCCGAAGAAGCGACGCGCGTCGCCGCGGCCCAAGCCAAAGCGTGGCTCGGTGCCGAAGGTGCCGCTCGCAAAGGTCTGAACTACCGTGGATTGAGAGCGAGGCCGGGCGTCCTGCCCGGCCTTGGCATTTCCTCGCGGACGCCGCATGCGTGCAGCAGGATTAGGCGGGTGATGTGGAAGCGAGGGAGTGAATTCGACGAGGCTTTGAGTGCGGGTTAGCCGAAGGCGTAACCCGCGATTCGTTTGGCGATGACAGAAAATGGATGGCGGATTACGCGTTGGCGCAAAGCGAGGCCCCATGGCAGGCTCCTGCGCGCCGCCTATGGGCTGGTCAACACCTGTGCACCGCGCTGTGGTGTGTTACCGCATATGTATCATACGGTTCCCTTGATTGAGTTGCATCAACTGCATCTGCTGGAATTGCAAGTCTCTTAGAGCATAAAGGCCAGCCATGCGATGCCCCTCTGCGAGCATGTTTCGGCACTCAGCATACGTGCGAATTTTTTGTCGAGCTTGCTCACGACAAATTCCCTCGTCTGTTGCGTATTGAGGCCCGAAGCAACCTCCCAAAGTCAGGGCAAAAAATGCAATCCAAACGAATTTCATGACTTCACCCACTTGACCCTCTTTGTGAAAAAACTCGATTCTAATTTTCCACAAGTCTACGGACCGTGGTGTAACAAAGGTGACAATGGCAAGCTTGTTAATCTCGTTTATTTCGATCGCGTTTCTTTTGCAGTATCCGTGATCGAAGATCGCGCAGTCTCCTAGCTGAATCCGTCTGCCCAACTTTCTTGATCGGAGGAGAAATTGTGCGATCAATAAACCGGTCGCGCGATCCTTTTGCGGACTCCGTCGTCATTCATACCCCCAAGCCACAGTAAGGTGGCAAGCATAACGTCTTGCCCTACAACAGGTTGTAGTAAATGTGACAGTCCCAGAGGTACGGGGTTTATGGGGCCGCAGTGTTGCAGGCGTAACGGCGCTGTGGAACAGATGATTTCTGCCGATCGATAGAGAGGCCGGGCCCTGAGGCCCGGCCTTCGTATTTTGCAGCCTGCGCATGCGGTTCCTGATGGTTGCGAAGGTGGCGGTGCTATGAGACAGGTTTGCGGCGCCCATGCCACCACCGGCGACATTTCCATCCGCGGGAGCCGCTTTTTTTGGCGGCGTTAAATCGGCGCTCGCATCGGTCTTTTTCCCCGTCATCGCGGGCACGTATGTCGGCATCGGGGCGCTCGCTCACGACTTTTCGTTCCCATCATGGTGGCTGGCCCTGTCCACGGTGCTGGTTTGGGCCGCCCCCGCCCAGGTCATTCTGATTTCCGCGCTCGGCACCGGTTCGGCCCTCATTGAAACCGCGGTCGCGGTGAGCCTCAGCGGGATCCGGTTGCTTCCGATGGTGGTCGCATTGCTACCGCTAGTGCGGCGAAAGGATACGCGCCTGCACCAGCTGTTGCTGCCCGTGCACTTCACTGCGGTGAGCATGTGGGTCGAGTCGCTGCGGCTGCTGCCAGCCATACCGCCGGAACGCCGCATTGCATTCTGCAATGGGCTGTCGAGCGTCTACATGGGGACGGCAACGGCATCTGGTTTTGTCGGCTTCTACCTCGCCGCGGGGCTGCCGCCGCTTCTCGCCGGCGCGCTCTTGTTTCTCACGCCCATGTCGTTCCTTATCTCGACGGCGCGCAATGCCCGCATGCTGGTCGATCGCGTTGCGCTGCTGTTAGGCCTTGCGCTCGGACCGCTCTTTGCGAGTTTTGACATCGGCCTTGATCTTATGTGGACGGGCGTTGCCGGCGGCACGGTTGCCTATGCGTTTCATCGCTGGCGCGAGGCGACCTCATGACCGCGCTCGAATTGTGGCCCTATGTGGCCCTCGTCCTGGTTGGCTTTCTGCCGAACGAAATCTGGCGTGCGCTGGGATTGCTGATGGCGCGTGGCCTCGATGAAGACTCGGAGATCGTGGTCTGGTCGCGCGCGGTTGCCACGGCGATACTCGCGGGTGTCATCGCCAAACTGATTCTTTTTCCCAACGGCGCCCTTACCAATATTCCCTTGTTCGTGCGTATCGCGGCGGCTGCATGCGGCTTTGCGGCTTTCCTTGCCATACGGCGCTCAGCCTTCGCCGGCGTTGCGGTCGGGGAAGCGGTTTTGCTGCTGGGCGGCTTTGTGTTCGCGCGCTAATTCATTGCGATTGGATCGCGGCGGCAAGTTTTTTGGCTTGCTCGGCCAGGACTTCCGGCTTTTCTTTTTCGCTGGCTGGCGGCTTCAGCGCAACGCCGGTCTTGCGCGGTATGACATGAACATGCAGGTGGAAAACAACCTGACCGCCGGCGCCCTCGTTGAATTGCTGGACGGTGATTCCGTCTGCCGAAAAGGCCTTCATCGCGGCCATGGCAACTTTTTGGGCAACCGCGATGACGTGCGTGAGATCCTCGGCGCCGATATCGAGGAGGTTGCGGGCGGGCGCTTTGGGCAAAACCAGGGTGTGGCCCGGCGAACGGGGCATGATGTCGAGGAAAGCGAGCGCCTTGTCGTCCTCGTAAACCTTGTAGCAGGGCAGTTCGCCACGCAAAATTTTGGCAAATATGTTGTTTGGATCGTAGCTCGGCATCGGACTCCCCAATTCCTGGCGCACAATCGTACTTGAAAACCGGTCCCTCTGATGAGGACCTGACGGTCACTCCTGTTCGACCAAATCCTTGCGGAATGGCGTCGCCGCTGCAAGCTCTTCGGCGGCGGCTTGAACATAAAGGCGCTCGCGCGAGAGATAGTCGGCGACCGCACGGCGCAAGCCGGGGTTGGCAATAAAATGCGCGGAATAGGTGGCGTGCGGCAGGTAGCCTCGCGCCAGCTTGTGCTCGCCCTGGGCGCCGGCTTCGACCCGCTCGAGCTTGTTCGCGATCGCATAGTCGATGGCCTGGTAGTAGCAGAGCTCGAAATGGAGGAACGGATGGTGCTCGATCGCTCCCCAATTTCGGCCGTAGAGCGCCTGGCAACCGATGAAATTGATAGCCCCAGCAATCCAACGCCCTGCGCGGCGCGCCATCACAAGGAGGATGCGATCGCGCATCTTATGGCCAACGATGGAAAAAAACTCGCGCGTGAGATAGGGCCGTCCCCATTTGCGCGATCCGGTCTCCATATAGAAAGCAAAGAAGGCATCCCAAACAGCTTCGGTCAGATCGCTGCCGGTCAGCCAATGCACCTCAATGCCTGTCCTCAAAGCCTCCTTACGCTCGCGCCTAATGGTCTTGCGTTTGCGGGAGGCCAGCCGATTTAGAAAATCGTCGAAGCTCGCATAGCCGCCATTGTCCCAGTGAAATTGCCGATCTGTGCGTTGCAGAAAGCCCCGCCTGCCAAGCAACCGCCATTCTCGTTCGGTTAGAAATGTGAGGTGGGTTGATGACAACTCATTGGCAGCCGCTATCTCGGAGGCGGCGTCGGCGAGTGCGCTGCGGATGGTATCTTCAAGTGGGCCGGATACCGCGAGAAGGCGAGGCCCGGTGACTGGCGTGAACGGCACTGCGATTTGAAGCTTGGGATAGTATTCGCCGCCCGCGCGCTCGAAGGCATCGGCCCAACCGTGATCGAACACATACTCGCCGCGCGAATGGCTCTTTACGTAGCAGGGCGCGGCGCCGACGAGGGCGCCTTCCTGGTCCTCGGCAAGCAGATGGCGCGGCTCCCAACCGGTTCGCCGGCCGACCGATTTTGATTCCTCAAGCGAGGACAAGAACTCGTGTGTGACGAACGGATTATTGGCTTGTCCTTGCGTTGATAACTTCGGGGACCAGTTATCCTCAGATGTTAATTTAACTTCACCTTGTTCTCCGATCGGCGTGGATTCGGACGCGCACCTATTCCATGCCGCGGCTGAAACGTCAGCGACCGACTGAATAATGCGGATGCGAAATTCGGGGCTGCTCATCAGGCAAGCTTCTAACCGACTTTACGCGTGAAGTCGCTCAATCTTCATGCCGGATTTAGCCGCCGCGGCCACGGTAGGGTCCGCAGACCACAATATCGAAGCCGGTGGGGATTCCGTCCCAGTTGTACCCCATTTGAGGTTGGCAGCCGGGCGGAATTTCATGACAGCCGGCGACGGTGCAAGCGATTTTTCCGGGCTCGCGGCGCTGACGCGCAGCCGTCGATTTCTTTGTGGCGGCCGACAGCTCTTGCGCATCGATCTTCATTCCGCGTGGAGCCACCGGTTCTGCGAGGCTCGCCGAACCAAACGCGATCGCCAAGCCCGCACCGAGAAATGGTTTCATTTTGAGCTCAATGGCTTCGGATCACTTTTGCAAGCAAAACGGGCAAAGTCGCGGCGGGTTCCGCAAATGGCGGAATTACGGCCGCCAACCCTCGAAAATGATCTGGTCGGCCCAACGCGCGGCCACCCTGCGGTTTTTCTCCGTGCGTACAGTCCAGGTCAGCAACGGCAGTCCAAATATCGTGCGAGCGAGCAGGGGTGCGGCCGCCGGTAGATCATTGACTGAGTAGGCAATGAATTGAGGCCGGCTGTGCGGCGCGTGCAACAACCACGCCATGTCGCGCTTGCGGGCGGCCGGCAGTTTGTCCCACTCCGGATGAGAATAATCACCCTCGCTGACAATTCCGCGTCTCAAATCTGGCGCTGCATGGCGAACCGCCGCAATCAAATCAGGATCGAATGACATCACCGCAACCGGGCCGCCATAGCTGGCGAGCACGGCAACCGTTCGCTCGGCAAGCCGCGCATTGCCGTCGAAATGGCTTTTGAGCTCCAGCAGCAGCGTGACGCGACCCGCAACGAGGTCGCACAATTCACCCAGAGTAAGAATGTGCGCGGAGCTGGCCTTGAACCGGACCTCTCTGATTTGGGCCGCGGTCAAATCCGCAAGCAACGCCTCGCCGTCTGTCAGACGGCCAAGGGCATCGTCATGGTGCACTATCGCTTCGCCGTCGGCGCTGATTTGCAGGTCGGTCTCAATGCCGTAGCCCGCAGCCATTGCCGCTGAAAAAGCCGCGGCGGTATTTTCGATCACGCCGGCCGAAGCGTCATGCAGGCCGCGGTGTGCGATCGGTTGCGCGGTGAGCCAATCGGGTTCGGACATGGAATACGATTCGGTTTGCGAAATGACTGCGTCGAAAACAGTTCGTTTTCGGCATCATACGTCGTCGACTTCAAAAAGACCTTCAACTTCGACCGCGGCGTCTGCCGGAAGTGCCGATACCCCGACGGTGGTGCGGGCATGCCGGCCCTTGTCGCCGAAAACCTCGACCATAAGGTCGGAAGCCCCATTCATCACTTTCGGACCGTCGGTAAACCCCGATGCCGAATTGATGAAGCCGCCCAACCGGACAACCCGAGCCACTTTGTCGAGCTCCCCGAGAGCGGCCTTCACCTGTGCGAGCAGATTGATGGCGCAGGCGCGCGCGGCCTGCTGCCCGTCCTCGATCGAGACGCCGCCGCCAAGCTGACCTTTGGCGACGAGCTTTCCGTCGCCGCCGAAGCAGATCTGTCCCGATACGACCAGCATTTTACCGCTGCGGACAAACGGCACGTAGTTCGCAATCGGACTTGCTGGCGTGGGCAAGGTGACGCCAAGGCTTGCGAGCTTCTTTTCAATCGATCCGGCCATACGATCCTCCGCTGCGGGGGCTGGATTTGATCCTTGGCCGATTGAAAGCCGGCATGCAAGTTATGCGTCCACCGGAATGGTTGCCGGAATCCGCTACCGCCTCTATCCTGCCCAGATCCTGCATCTTTCTGCTCCAGGATGCGGCGTTTGGGCCGCGGGGAGAGGTCAGAATCATGAATACCATCGCCAGCGTCAGATTTTTTTCTCTCTCCATGATGACGGTTGGACTGATCGCTGCTGCGGTCGAGCAGTCGCCGGCAGCTCCGCCTGCCGACCGTGTGCTGCTCGCGCCTCATCGGGCAATCTATGATCTCAAATTGGCGAAGTCCCACGGCAGTCGTGGTATTGAGGCAATTCGCGGCCGCATTCTTTATGATTTCTCCGGAAACGCCTGCGAGGGCTTCGAGCTGAAATTCCGGCAGGTCTCCGAAATTGATTCCGGAGAAGGCAAGGCAGCGCTGAGTGACCTGCGCTCGACCACATGGGAAGACGGGGACGCCAAAAAGTTTCGATTCAGTTCGGAGAACCTGTTCAACGAGCGCTCCACCGACGTTGTCGACGGTCAGGCCGAGCGCAATGCCCAGGCAGTTGCGGTAAGGCTGAGCAAGCCGAAGCAAAAGAATTTTACCGTTCCCATTGGAGCCGTTTTTCCAACCGAACACATGCGGCGAATTATTGCTGCTGCCCGTGAGAGCAAATCTGTCCTGGAATTTCCCGTGTATGACGGCTCGGAAACGGGCGACAAGCTCTACAACACGCTCACCGTTATAGGGCATTCGATCGCCCCCGGCGAAAAAACGCCAACCGATGCGGGAGCCAAGACCCTGGCCAATCTTACGCGGTGGCCCGTCACGATCAGCTACTTCGACAAATTGGACGAGAAGGCCGAGCAGGGTGGCGAGCAAACGCCGGTCTATTCCATCGGTTTCGAAGTCTACGAGAACGGGGTTTCGCGCGCGCTGGTGCTCGCCTATCCGGATTTCACGATCAACGGCGAGATGACGTCGTTGGAAATGAAAGCCGAGAAACCGTGCCCTTAAAGGGGTCTAGCTCTCGTCGAGCGCCAGCCCTTTCACCACTGCGTTGCGGCCGAACTTCGAGCGCAGCCTGTCCACCGCGTGTTCAGCTTCTGCCGCGCGGCGATCGATCAGATCCGCGAAGTCGTCACCCTCAGCGTCTTCCAGATTACTGACGCCGATGCCGATCAGGCGGAAACGCGTCGTTCCGACTTCGTGTTTGAGCAGGTCGCGGCCTGCGGCAAAGATCCTGGACGCGAGCTGCGTGGGGGCGCTGAGCGCACGCGCCCGGGTGCGAATTTTGAAGTCGGCACTTTTTAGCTTAAGCGTCACCGTTGAACCGGCCAGCGCGTTGGCTTTGAGCCGCATTGAGACGCGCTCGGTCAATTCCCAGAGGTATTGTTCGAGCGGCCGAAACTCGCCGATATCGCGCTCAAAAGTCGTTTCGGCCGAGACGCTTTTCGTGTCGCGCTCCGGATCGACGGCTCGCGTATCAATCCCGCGCGCCAGACGCCACAGGCGTGCGCCTTCCTCCCCATATCTGCGCATGAGGTCGCGTTCCTCGCCGCGCTGCAGATCGGCAATTGTCCGGAATCCGTCGGCGGCGAGCTTGGCCGCGCTGACCGCGCCCACGCCGTAGATGAACCCAACCGGTTTGTCCGCGAGAAATGTCACGGCCTCGCTTTGGCCGAGGATTGCGAAGCCTCGGGGCTTATCAAGGTCCGAGGCAATCTTGGCGAGGAATTTGTTGACGGACAGGCCGATTGAAACCGTTATGCCAAGGCGATGCTCGACATCGCTTGCGAAACGCGCCAGCACCTTCGCCGCGCTCATCCCGTGCAGCCGCTGAGTGCCTGTCAGGTCGAGAAATGCCTCATCGATCGACAGTGGCTCGACCAGCGGGGTGAGAGCAACCATCGCCTTGCGCACTTCGCGACCGACCTGAACGTATTTTGACATGTTCGGCTTTATCACGACGGCATCCGGACAACGCCGTCTGGCCTCGAACATCGGCATCGCCGAACGAATGCCGTAGGTGCGTGCCACATAGCAGGCAGCAGCCACCACGCCGCGCTTTCCGCCCCCGACAACCACCGGTTTGTCAGCCAGACTGGGATCGTCCCGCTTCTCGATCGTGGCGTAAAATGCGTCGCAATCGATGTGGGCGATGCTGAGAGACGCAGCCTCGGGATGGCGCATCATACGAGGTGAAGCGCATCGTGGACAGCGTGTTGCCTGCTCCGCGGCGTCGGCAAGACAATCCCGGCAGAAGGTCATGGCAGATCACGCTCCCAAAAACCTGCAAGCACAAGCCGCCCTCTATCGACATCCGCAGGATCGAGATTATTTTCCGTAGCGAACGCAGCGATCAGTCGTTCGTCGGAAGCCATGTATTCCAGAACTCCGCCAAGGAAACCGGGCTGGCTCGCGGCGGCGCGAATCTCCGCCGGTCCAATGCCTGTTGCGGCCAGAAACCGCCCAAGGCGTTCCGCGTCGCCACCGATGAACGTAAGCGCCTGAATCGCAAGCGCTTCAGCCTGTTCTTGCGTGGGTGCAGGGCGGCTTTTCATCGGCTAGATTTGCCTTTCCGTAAGAAGCGCAGAAGCAAGGCAGATCAACGTATTGCAGTGGCAACCCATTGCGCAGCGTACCGTAGCGTTACATGGTTTTTTGCCGGAAGCGGCAACCCGCTTTCACTTGTTCAATCAAAATTCAAACCGACAGAACCCTGCCTCTGAGGAACCGGGGATGGGCGCTGAGTTGCTTAAATGCAACGCAGCGAAAGATTCGGGTAGCTAGACTTCTAGCGCATTACGTCCGACGCTATGCACGCGGCCATAGGTTGCGGCTTTAGAGGGGCAATTCTGCGTGCATTTTTGTGGTTCGGAGCTAGCGTGGCGACGTCAGCGGTTCGGCGACCAATAACGGAAATACCCTATCGTCCTGATATTGACGGCCTTCGCGCAGTGGCCGTCCTGTCCGTCATTGGATTTCACGCGTTTCCAAAGTCGATTGCGGGTGGCTTCATTGGAGTCGATGTTTTCTTCGTCATCTCGGGATATCTGATTTCAGGTTTGATCCTGAGCGGGTTAAAAAACGGCTCGTTCAATTTTCTCGATTTCTATGCGCGGCGCGCGCGCAGAATCTTCCCGGCGCTGACCGTTGTTCTGATATTTGTTTGGGGTGTCGGACTGCTTTTTTTTGTTCCGGCAGATTTGGCCACACTCAGCAAACACATTGCGGCAGGCGCCGCATTCGCGGCCAATATCGTCACCTATTTTGAAGTCGGCTATTTCGATGCGCCGGCGAGTACCAAGCCTCTGCTCCACTTATGGTCGCTTGGCGTCGAAGAGCAGTTCTATCTCATCTTTCCGATACTGATTTTCTTAGTGTGGCGTCACAGGTCCGCGACTCTGATTTTGAGCGTGATCGCCGTTGCGTCGTTTGCCCTTAATATCGTGACTGTTCGTTACAGTCCGTCGTTTGCGTTCTTTCTGCCGCTGACGCGGTTCTGGGAATTCCTTGCCGGCACTTTGCTCGCCTACGATTCAGTTAAATTTGGCTGGACTGCGCGCTTTGAGGCGAATGCTCGGCGGGACAACGCGGCATCGGCGATCGGAATGCTGATGATCCTGGTCGGGATTTTCATTATTCCCGCCGAAGGGAATTACCCCGGCTGGTGGGCATTGCTGCCTGTCATTGGCACGGCTCTGATGATCTGGGCGGGACAACACGCCTGGATCAATCGCAAAATTTTGGCCAAACAGAAGCTCGTTTATATCGGGCTCATCAGTTATCCGCTTTATTTGTGGCATTGGCCGCTGCTCGTTCTCGGCAAGACTATTGTGGGCTACTACAGCCCCTTAAATCTTCACTTGCGCACTACCACGATCGTCGCGGTCGCTCTTTCGTTCGTGTTGTCTTGGCTGACTTATGAATTTGTCGAGCGGCCGATACGGACGCGGCGGTTCAGTATCGGCTTACGGTCGGTTGGCGGGGCTTGCGCTGCCTCCCTCGCGGCGGTCGGACTTGTCGGAGTGATCACGCTACGAGGCGACGGATTTCCGGGACGATACCCGAAGGAGATCCAGGCGCTTCTCACGCCATTAACCTACGGCGCTGACTTTCCGCCTCCCAATGAAAAAAAGAACTTAGTCGGGCCTTTGCTGGTCCTATACGGGGATTCGCACGCGGCGCATTTAGTTCCAGGGCTGACCTTGTTGCAAAATGAAAGGACTTTCCGGCTCAAACTGATCGGCTTTGGCGAGTGTCCGCCGGTGGAGGAGGTAAAGCCGACCAACGCTGAAAATTGTCGCAGACTGCAAATTGCAACGGAAGAAGAATTTGTGCGCCTCAAACCTGACATCGTTCTCATCGGCGCGTTTTGGTACCAATACAATCACATCGAAAGGTTTAGGGAAACGCTGCAATTTTTTCAGCGCATAGGAGTTCATCGCATAGTAATAATAGGGTCGGTTCCATTCTGGCATCAACCGCCACAATCACTTTTGTACAAAGCTGCTCGGGCAAACCCTCTGCATCGAATACCGGACCGACTGTCGGCCTTCTATCCAGAGGGTTTTAGGGCGGATAAAGAGCTCAAGGTGATTGCGACAAATTTGGGGGCCACTTTCATTTCCGCGCGCGATGTTTTTTGTAACGAGCACGACTGTCTTGTACGGTTGGGAGACACCGCGCGGGACATACTACAGGTGGATCGCACCCATTTCAGTGCGCCCGGCTCCTGGTACTTGATTAGCCATGCCGCCGATGAAATCTTTGGGGGAAGTCCAATATCCAAGCTGGATGATCGTAAGGCTGAGTCACGCTAGACGCCTAACGTTCTGATCGATAAGACCGCGTGGCTCTCTTTTGTGCAGGAGCAGCGTGTTTTTTTGTGAATGCGATTTCGGTTGAGTGCTAGGAACCGGCTGGTGGACATCCTTCATCCGCCAGTCACAAACTGCCGGCCCGCGATACGGACCTCCGTCGCGGGCCGTTTGTCTATTGCCTTGGCAATCGTGAAAAGGATTGGCCCTGTCATCATTCATGGCCAAGCTCGGTCACCGCAGTCCGCAGATGGCAGCGCACTAAACCAAGCGCGCAAGCCAGAAGAAGCTGGCGTTGTCCGCTGTGGAGAAGCTGAAAAGGCGGAAGCGACTCGCCTAAAGTGGCAAACCTGAGAACGAACCGGGTTATCGCTGTGGCAACCCCATTGATTTAGTTGGTATTTAAGGGTGCCGTAAGAAATCGGCATTACCGTGCCGATCATGCCCGAGCATGGCCGCGCTGGCGACTGCCGGCTGTGCGCAACGGGGAAATGGGCGGAAATGGAATGCCAAAGACCGTCCTGATCGTGGAAGACAACGAGCTCAACATGAAGCTCTTCCACGATCTCCTCGAAGCGCACGGTTACAACACCGTTGGCACTCGCAATGGGATCGAGGCACTCGACCTCGCGCGCAGGCATCGGCCCGATCTGATCCTGATGGATATTCAGCTGCCGGAAGTCTCGGGTCTCGAAGTGACCAAATGGCTCAAGGACGACGCCGAGCTCAAAGCCATTCCGGTGGTTGCAATCACGGCGTTCGCCATGAAGGGCGACGAAGAGCGCATTCGCGAAGGCGGCTGTGAGGCTTACCTCTCGAAGCCGATTTCGGTGGGAAAATTCATCGAGACCATCCGTCATTTCCTCGGATCGGGCTGACGCCGGAGTGGGAGCAGGGCCTTGCAAAGCGTTGGCGATTGCCCAAGCATTCCAGCGCTTTAACGAAGCGTTTGGTCAGACCGCGCGCCTGGTCTAGCCTATCGGTGGCACATTTGATTCGGCGCGACTTCGGGGCGCGCGCTCAAACGTCTCTGCAATACCCTACGGAGTAGCTCAGGTCCGCCGCATCTCCTGGGTCCGTGGGGTTCGGCCGGCCCGGGAGTGGCATGAGTGGCCTCCTCATCGCTTCCGGCCGGCCACCTGCTTCGCGGATATCCTTGCTAGGGTCGGACGATTGTCCAGCCCTTTTCGCCGAGCTCGATCAGAGTAACAACGCCTGCCTTAACGCGCCGGGCATTGTCAACGAGCGCCGGTTCCTTGCCTTCCTTGCGCGTCATCGCGTCGAGCGTATTCTCGCAAGCCATGAACGAGACGTTCGGCATTCCTTCCTTGAAGGACTTGAGCCTCGGTTTCACGGGGGAGGTATCATCGCGCAGCATGTGGAGCCCGGCATTGAAGGCAACGATCTGGATATCGACCTCTTCGCCTTTGTCGGAATAGAACTTCGATACGTTTGCCGCGACGTTGAGCACCGCGTTCATTTTGTCCGGATCGTTGTCGCTGATCTGCAGGGCAAGCTTATGCTTTTCGGCTGCGATGGCGGGCCCACAGGCCAGCGCCACCGAAAGGAGCGCGGCAACCAGCGTGCGAAGCATCGTGGATGCCCTTGGGAAATTACTTGATCTTGGACTCGGTGTAATCGACGTGCTTCTTCGCGATGGGATCGTATTTTCTTTTCTTCAATTTGTCCGTCTGCGTGCGCGAGTTTTTCCGGGTCACGTAGTAGTGGCCGGTACCGGCGCTTGAAACGAGTTTGATCTTGAGACTGATGGCTTTGGCCATAAAACTTCCCTTTATGCTTTAAGTTTAGACGATGTCTTTGGCGCGGAAACTAACGCCGAAGCTGCAAATGTCAAGAAAAGTGCCGATTTGCAGCATTTCTACAGCAGTTCCCGAAAAAATTGCTTCTCGATCATGAAATAAAAGGGAACGGGAAGATCGTGCGCCATGCCGGCTTCCACGCGCGCCAGCAGCTCCTCCAGCACGATGCCTGTAATCGTCGGCATGTCGAGATGGCCCGCTTCTTCGATGGGCACCCAGATGAGTTCGACCAATTCGGAATCCGGCCCCACGACACCCTCGATTGTATGCGCAATCGCGGACGCGTCGGCCGTTAAGAAGCGGGTATCAAAGCGGCGCGGCCGGCGCGGGGGCGTGATTGCGCGCGCAATGAAATGAATTTGACCGAGATCGGGGTGCACATTTGCTTTTGCAAACTCGGCCCAGATCTCGCCGGGCACCGCCGGTGGCCGGTCACGCTTCACGCCGAGCAGGAGACCGGTTTCCTCGGCGGTTTCGCGGAGCGCAGCGAGAGCAAAAGCGCGCGCGAAGTCTCCAGCCGGTTGCGCGACCCGCTCCAGTAACTTTTTCTCGGTATCGGGATGCAGCTCGCTCACCGTAGGCATCAGGCGGTCGAGTGGGTCGATGCGCCCGCCGGGAAAGACAAACTTGCCCGGCATGAATTTGTGCCCGGCATGACGGCGGCCAAGCAGCACCTTCGGAGTGTGTCCGGACCGATCGATCAACATGAGCGTGGCAGCGTCGCGCGGCTCGCTGTCCGGAAAGGACATGTCGCGCTCGGCCGTAGTCATGCGCTCGGCCCAGAGTTTTCCGAGGTCCTTCGTCATCGAGCCTTCCGTCGCTTGCCGCGCTGGCGGTGTTCGTGTTGCCGCTCTTCGCGTCGCGGTCGCGGAATTGGGCGGCTATGTCGGCCCTCCGACAAGATTTCGAAACGCAGCGCGCCGGCAACCGGCGCTGCTTCCACGAGCTTCACCGTTACGGGATCGCCCAGGCGGTAGCTTTCGCCGGAGCGAGCGCCGACCATGGCGTGTCCTTTTTCGTCATAACGGAAATATTCGTCACCGATTGTGCGAGCGGGCACGAAGCCGTCGGCGCCGGTATCGCTTAGCTTCACGAACAGGCCCGCGCGTGTGACGCCGGAGATGCGCCCGTCAAAGCTCGCGCCGACGCGATCGGCGAGAAAATGCGCGATCAGCCGATCGCTGGTTTCCCGCTCAGCCAGCATGGCGCGGCGTTCGGCAGCGGAAATCTGCGCACTGATTTCGGCTAACGCCTTTCGATCGGTTGCGTCGGGCAAGCCGTCGTGTCCGAGCTTCAAAGCCCGGATCAGGCCCCGGTGCACGATCAGATCGGCGTAACGTCGGATCGGCGACGTGAAATGCGCATAGCGGCGGAGGTTCAAGCCGAAATGGCCGTAGTTGTCGGCCGAATATTCGGCCTGCGCTTGCGTGCGCAGAACGATTTCGTTGACGAGTTGCTCAGTGTCTCGTCCCTTTACGCGCGCCAGAATCCGATTGAAAGCTTCGGGCTTGAGCACGCCGCCTTTGGCGAAAGGGATGTCGAGCGTCGCGAGGAATTCACGCAACGCCTGCACCTTTTCCATGGCCGGCTCATCGTGCACCCGGTAAACGAGCGGAACGCGCGCACGCTCCAGCGTCTCGGCCGCCGCGACGTTGGCCAGAATCATGAACTCTTCGATCAGCCGGTGCGCTTCGAGCCGCTCAGGGGTTATGACGCGATCGACGGCGCCATCGCCCTTGAGCAAAATCTTGCGCTCGGGCAGGTCGAGGTCGAGCGGCTGTCGCTCGGCTCGAGCGCGCGCCGTGGCTTCATAAGCGGCATAAAGCGGCTTGAGAACCGGCTCGACCAGCGTTTCCGTGTCTTCATCGGTCCGCCCGCTGATCGCGGATTGCGCTTGCTGATAGGACAGCTTGGCGGCCGACCGCATCAGGATGCGATGGAAGGTGTGCGAGCGTTTGCGTCCGTCTGCGCCGATTACCATGCGTACGGCGATGGCGGGGCGGTCTTCGCGAGGTCGAAGCGAGCACAGATCATTCGAGATCCGTTCCGGCAACATCGGCACCACGCGGTCCGGAAAATAGACCGAATTGCCGCGCGCAAGCGCCTCGCGGTCGAGCGCAGAGCCTGGCGCGACATAGTGAGCGACGTCCGCGATGGCGACATGGACAATGTAGCCGCCGTGATTGTTCGATGCCGTATCGGGCTCGGCATGCACCGCGTCGTCGTGATCCTTGGCGTCGGGTGGATCTATCGTGACGAAGGGCAGCTTCCGCCAATCCTCGCGGCCTTGAAGCGTTGCGCGCCGGGCGGCGTCGGCTTCCTGCTGGGTTTCGCGCCGAAATACGGACGGGATGCCATGCGCGTGAATAGCTATCAGGCTCACCGCCCGCTCGCTCTTGAGCGATCCAAGGCGCTCCACAACCCGACCACTGGGCAGGCCAAGCCGCGAACCGCGTGAGGTTTCGACCGCGATGAGGTCACCGTCTTGTGCGTCAGCGGTTGCTCCCGCCGGGATGGCGAGTTCCTTGCCGAGCATTTTCTTTTCGACCGGCTCCAATCGTCCGCCGCCATGCGGAATTTGGCGAAATATGCCAAGGACACGATGCTTCGGATGATCGATGATCCTGATCACATGGCCGCGATATCGGATTTCGTCCTCGTTCTCGGCCTCTTCGACGCGCAGCAGCACGCGATCGCCGAGGCCGGCAGCGTCGCCAGGCCGGACCTTGCGGGGCGGGTGAATGCGTATTTTCGGCGCGGCGCCATGTGCGTCCTCATCCCATTCGTCGGGTGTCGCGATGAGATCGCCGTCGCTATCGCGCGCGGTCACGTCGGCGAGAACGGTGGAAGGAAGGGTGCCGGCGTGGTGCAGTTTCTTCCGCCGCCTTTCGATAGTTCCTTCGTCTGCGAGTTCGCGCAACAGACGCTTCAGATCGGCGCGCATTGCATTCTTCAAGCCGAAGGCGCGCGCGATCTCACGCGTGCCGACCTTGCCGGGCCTGTTTCCGATGAAAGCGAGAATGTCGGCCTTGGATGGGAGTGAAGGGTTCTTTTTCGATGCTTTGTTCAAAATAGAAAGTCCTGCGCCGAAACGGCGCCACAGAATAAAATGTAATGGCCGGCTTGCGGCTTCGCCACTTATTCAGCGGCCGTGACTTTGGCTGCTTTTTTTGCCGGTTTTTTCCGCGGGCTGGCAGATTTCTCGCTTTTATCGCCGGCTTCGGCCTTCTTCTTGCGGCCCTTCGGCGCTTCGGAAGGCTCGCCCGCTTTCTTGCGTCCGGCCGCGCGCCGCGGCTGCGAGCTGAGCTGATCGGCACGCGCATCCAGCAGCACGACCGCCTCGGTGAGCGTAATCGCCTCCGGCGTCTTGTCGCCCGGGATCGTGGCGTTGATACCGTTATGACTGACATAAGGCCCGTAACGGCCATTCTTGACCACAACCGGCCCGCCTTCGTCGGGGTGTTCGCCCAAAACCCGCCCAGGGTCGGCACCGAAACGGCGGCCCTTCTTCGGATTGGCCTTTTTTTCTGCGATCAGCGTGACGGCGCGGTTGAGGCCGATGGCTAGAACGTCGTCGCCGTCTTCCAGGTTCGCATATGTCTTGCCGTGCTTCACATAGGGGCCGAACCGTCCGATGCCGGCGACGATGGGCTCGCCGTCGTCCGGGGACAGGCCAATTTTGCGTGGCAGCGCCAGGAGACCCAGCGCCTTCTCAAGATCGATGTTCTCGGGCGAAATGCCCTTGGGGATGCTGGCACGCTTGGGCTTCTCGACTTCCGGCTTCTTCTCACCCTTCTTCACTTTCGGCGGCTTGATCTGCTCGCCAAGCTGCAAATATGGCCCGAAGCGGCCGCCACGCAGCGTCACTTCAAGGCCCGTTTCTGGGTCCTCGCCGAGAACCTTTTTACCCTGCACGCCATCGGCGTTGGGCGTGATCTGCCGCGTGAAATTGCATTCCGGATAATTCGAGCAGCCGATGAAGGCTCCGAAGCGCCCGGTCTTCAGAGAGAGCTGACCGGTGCCGCATTGCGGGCACTCGCGCCGCGGCCTGCCGTCGGCGCGTTCCGGGAAAATATGCGGTTCGAGCAAATCGTTGAGCGCGTCAAGCACGACCCGATTGCGTACCTCTTTGATGTCGTTGACGGCTCCGACGAATTGCTCCCAGAACTCGGCGAGCACGGCACGCCAGTCGATCGTGCCCGCCGAAATTTCGTCGAGCTTCTCTTCAAGGCTCGCCGTGAAATCGTACTCGACGTAGCGGGTGAAGAAGCTTTCGAGGAATGCAACGACGACACGGCCCTTGTCTTCGGGGATCAGGCGCTTCTTGTCGATGCGGACATAACCGCGGTCTTGCAGCACCTGCAGGATCGAGGCGTAAGTTGATGGCCGTCCGATGCCCAGTTCTTCCATGCGCTTGACCAAGGCGGCTTCCGAAAAGCGTGGCGGAGGCTCGGTGAAATGCTGCGAGGATTCGATGGCCTGCTTGTTGAGCAGTTCGCCCTCGGACATAGCGGGCAGGCGGCGTGACTCGTCATCATCGGGAGTCTCGTCCTGGCCTTCCTGGTAGAGCGTGAGGAAGCCATCGAACTTCACCACCTGGCCAGACGCGCGCAAATCGATATTCCGTGAACCCGCCTTTGCGACGATGTCGACCGTGGTGCGCTCGAACTCGGCGGACTCCATCTGGCTGGCGACCGCGCGATTCCAGATCAGTTCGTACAGCCGTGCCTGGTCGCGATCGACATATTTGGCGACTTCGGCGGGTGTGCGGCTGGCGCTGGTCGGACGCACAGCCTCGTGTGCTTCCTGCGCGTTCTTCGACTTGTTGTGGTATTCGCGTGGGGTCGCGGGAACGTACTCTTTCCCATAGTTGCGACCTAGCATAGCGCGGATGTCGGCAATCGCCTCCGGCGCCAGATCGATGCCATCGGTACGCATATAGGTGATCAAGCCGGTCGCTTCGCCGTCGATCTCCACGCCTTCGTAGAGCCGCTGCGCAAGACGCATAGTCATCGCCGGGGCGAGGCCGAGCTTGCGGCTTGCTTCCTGCTGCATGGTTGAGGTGGTGAAGGGCGGAGGCGGATTGCGCCGGGCCGGCTTTGCCTCGACTGCCGTCACCTTGAAGATGGCGTTCTCAAGATCTCGCGTGAAAGCTTCGGCTTCGGCGCCGGATCCGATGTCGAGGCGCTGGATCTTCTGTCCGTCCGCGCCAACCAGGCGCGCTTCGAAGACTTCGTTGCGGGGGGTCGCGAGCTTGGCAACGATAGACCAGTATTCCTTGGCGACGAATTTCTCGATCTCCAGCTCGCGATCGCAGACCAGCCGGAGTGCGACGGACTGCACGCGTCCGGCCGAACGCGCACCCGGAAGCTTGCGCCAAAGCACGGGCGAGAGGGTGAAGCCCACGAGATAGTCGAGAGCGCGGCGGGCGCGATAGGCGTCGACCAGCGAAGAATCGATCTGCCGCGGGTGCTTCATTGCCTCCGCCACGGCTTGCTTGGTGATTGCGTTGAACACCACGCGCTCGATTGCGTGTCCCTTGAGCGCGTTCTTCTCCTTCAGCACTTCCAGCACATGCCAGGAGATCGCTTCACCCTCTCGGTCAGGGTCGGTCGCGAGGATCAGCTTGTCGGCGTCCTTGAGCTTTCGCGCGATGTCGTTGATGCGCTGGTTCGATTTGGCGTCGACCTCCCAGAGCATGCGGAAATCCGCCTCGGGATCGACCGAGCCATCCTTGGCGGGGAGGTCGCGGATATGGCCAAAAGAAGCCAGTACCTCATACCCCGGGCCGAGGTACTTATTAATCGTCTTCGCCTTGGCCGGCGACTCGACTACGACAATATTCATGAAAATCCAATAGGTTATCCGCCGGTACAGTTAGGGCTCAAGGCGGAATCGGCCGTTTGTTGGCCCGGAACATGGGGAAGGTGACCCCTACTGTCAAATAAGCCCGTTAAGAAGCCGTGTCAGAACAGCCAAATAGGGCGTGAAAGAGACACAACTATAAATTGTTCAAATTCTCAAGTGCTACTTTAGAGAGGCCGCGGCGCCAGATACCGGCTTCTACTTTGTCTTCACGCCCAGCTTGTCCAGAAAAACATATGTCGGGTGGCCGTCTGGCAACATGCCCAATTTCTTCTGCTCCGCACGAATATTGTCGCGAAGGTCGAAATCAATGTGCCCCTCAAATTCGTTCACCTTATAACCCATCTCCGACAATTTTCTTTGCAGCGCAACACGCGCATCGCGCGACAGCTGGCGATCGTCCTTGGGCCAGGCCGTCTTGATCAACCCCCCGCCTTGCATGCGATCGGCGAGGTGACCCACCGCGATCGCATAGGCATCTGAATTGTTGTATTCCTTCAGCACATCGAAATTTTCGGTGACAACAAAGCCCGGGCCGGCCGCACCGCTTGGGAAGAACAGGATTCCTTGTCCGGAGGATGGAAACGGTTTTCCGTCGGCGCGGCGTATACCAAGCGCTTGCCATTCGGCGAAGGTCGCGCGGCTGCGCATGTAGTCGAAACCATTCGGGACGGTTACCTCGAAGCCCCAGGGGAGGGCCGGGTTCCACTTCCATTTGCGCAGGTAGTTGGCCGTGGATCCGAGCACATCCGGCACGTTGCTCCAGATATCGGTGCGGCCATCACCCGAAAAATCGATGGCATAATCGACGAAATTCGACGGCATGAACTGCGTCTGACCCATGGCGCCGGCCCAGGAGCTGACCATCTTGTCCCGCGCAATGTGGCCGTCCTGCATGATGCGCATAGCGACCAGCAATTCGTTTCGGAAATAGGGGTGGCGGTACTTTACGTATCCCAGCGTGGCCAGCGACCGAAACACGTCCCAGCGATCCTTCTCGGCGCCGAAGTCGGACTCCATTCCCCACAGGGAAAGCAGCACCCAGCGCTCAACCTCGAATTTCTTTTCGACTGCATCGAAAGTCTTGGCCCATTCGCGGGCCTTGAGCTGTCCGTCCGCGATGCGACGGTTTGATACGATGGCGTTCACATAGTCGCCGACCGGTTTTCCGTATTCCGGCTGGCGCTTTGTCGCCGCAATGACCCGCTGGTCCGGCGTGACCCCTTTTAAGGCAAGATCGAAAGTCGCGCGGGTAACTCCCTTGGTTTGCGCATCAGTCCAAAGCTCGGACGCAAAGGCCGCGAACGATTGTTCCTGCGCGCGCGATGCTTGAGCCTGCAATACCAGAAGCACCACGAGTGCGATGGCTGATCTTCGTGACATGAATAGGTTTCCGACTGGAGGCCAGTTGATATTGCACGTTACAGCAGCGATACCAACCCTGCACCATGCCGTTCGATCCGTCCGGCAATCTCGAGCTCGAGCAGCACGGTGCGCACAATCGTGGCGGAGGTGCAGGCGAGCCGCACTAGGTCGTCAATCGATATTGGCGCGGGACCGAGAAGCGCAATGAGGCGGCTGCGCTCCTCATCAACGGTCGTAAAATCGGGAGAGCCGGGCGGCTCCTGGGCTGGCTCCTGCGCCGACGCAATACGCGGCTCGCGGCCGAGAATAGGTTCAATCGCTGTGATCACATCTGCGGCTTCGGTCACCGGCGTCGCGCCTTGCTTGAGCAGACCGTTCGTCCCTTCGCTGCGCGGATCTAATGGCGACCCTGGCACCGCGAAGACTTCGCGTCCTTGTTCGGCCGCAAGTCGCGCCGTGATGAGCGAACCGGAGCGGCGGGCGGCCTCGACGACCACGACACCAAGCGAAAGGCCCGAGATGAGGCGATTGCGGCGCGGAAAGTCGTGGGCGCGTGGCTCCCAGGTGAATGGCATTTCAGATATCGCGGCGCCTTCCGCCAGAAGCTCTTCAAGCAGTGTGACGTGTTCGGCCGGATAGATCCGGTCGTGGCCACCGGCGAGCACAGCCACGGTGCCTGTGCCCAGGCTCGCGCGATGCGCAGCGGCGTCGATGCCGCGCGCGAGCCCGGATACAACGGTAAAGCCCGCATCGCCCAGATCGCGCGCAATGCGCTGGGCAAACTTGATCCCCGCCGCCGATGCGTTCCGCGAGCCGACAATGCCGATCAGCGGCCGCGCCAGCGCATCGATCTTGCCGCGCACCGCAAGAACCGGCGGCGAATCGTCAATCATTCGCAGACGCGCGGGATAGTCTGGCTCGTCAAGCGTGAGAAATTCGACACCCGCCGCTTGCGCAGCCTTCAATTCGGCTTCGGCGTGCTCGCGCGAGCAAATACGCGGGGAACGCTTCAAGCCGCCGCGGCGCGCCAGATCGGGCAGGGCCATAAGGGCGGGATGGACACCCCCGTAGTGCCTGACAAGATCATGAAAGGTACGGGGGCCGATGTTTTCGCTGCGGATCAGCCGCAGCCAATCGAGACGCGGATCTTCTTGTCCACGATCGCTCAACGTCCGCAACCCCGCTTCCACGCTAGGACAGCACTACAACCGTTTCTTGGCTGATACAACTATAAGTTTAGTCTGGCCTTGCTGCTTTTGCGCCGATCTTGCCTTCGGTGCCGCTGAGCAGACGAGCGATGTTTTCCCGGTGCTTGATCCAGAGTAATAGAGTGAGAAGCACAAAGACCGCCGCGACGGTTGGGAGACCAAACAACCACAAGGCCAAAGGCGTCATCGCGCTGGCGATGAGCGCGGCCAGCGAGGAAAAACGAAAAACGGCCGCCATCGCGAGCCAGATTCCGCAAAATGCCAGCGCCGCGGGCCAATAGAGACCAAGCAGCACACCGATGTAGGTGGCAACGCCCTTTCCGCCCTTAAATCTCAGCCAGACCGGAAAGAGATGGCCGAGAAATGCCCCAAGGCCCGCGATGAGCGCCGCATTGGGCCCGAAGTGCGCCGCCATAAGCACGGCGACGGTGCCCTTGAGGGCGTCACACAGAAGCGTGGCCGCAGCCAGACCCTTGCGGCCCGTGCGCAAGACATTGGTCGCGCCGATGTTGCCCGATCCGATCGCCCGAATGTCGGGACCGCCCGCGGCGCGTGTAAGCAGAAGCCCGAACGGGATCGAGCCGAGCAGGTAGCCGAAAACAAGCGCCAGTACGATCATACGTATTCGTAGACGGTGCGCCCGGAAACGATGGTGCGAACGACGCGGCCCGTCAGTCGGGCTTCATCGAAAGGTGTGTTCTTGCACTTGGACTTCAATTCGTTTGGATCAAGAACCCACGGCAGTTCAGTGTCGATCACGATCACGTCGGCAGGCGCACCGCTCTTGAGCGTGCCGCCAGGAAGGCCGAGCAGCTCTGCAGGCCGCGTCGACATTGCGCGTAACAGCGTCGTCAAATCGATCTCGCCACCATGAACCAGGCGCAGGCCTGCTGTGAGCATTGTCTCCAGTCCGATCGCTCCCGGCGCGGCTTCCGCGAAGGGCAATCGCTTCGTCTCGACGTCTTGCGGATTGTGATCGGACATGATCACGTCGACGAGACCCGAGCCCACTGCTTCAACGAGCACCTTGCGGTCGTCCTCGGCGCGCAACGGCGGCGCCAGCTTGAGAAAGGTACGATACGGCCCGATGTCGTTTTCGTTCAGCGTCACGTGATTGATCGACGCAGAGGCGGTGACGTCGAGGCCGGCATCCTTGGCGCGGCGCAAGACCTCGAGCGTATCGGCGCAAGTGACCGAAGCGGCGTGATACCGCCCACCTGACAAGGCAACGAGACGCACGTCGCGCTCAAGCATGACTGTTTCGGCGGCTTTCGGAATGCCGAGCAGTCCGAGGCGCGCGGCGAACTCGCCTTCATTCATCACGCCATCGCCGATCAGGTTCGGATCTTCGGTATGGTGCACGATCATCGCGTCAAAATCGCCGCCATAAGCGAGCGCGCGCCGCATGACCTGCGCGTTGGTGACGCTCTTCGCGCCGTCGGTGAAGGCAACCGCGCCGGCGGCCTTGAGCAGGCCGATCTCAGTCATTTCCTTGCCTTCGAGCCCTTTGGTGATCGCCGCCATCGGGTGCACGTGCACAATGGCATTGTCGCGCGCGCGACGCAGCACGAAATCAACCGTGGCCGGGTTATCGATCGCCGGAGACGTATTGGGCTGACAGACAACCGTCGTAACGCCGCCGGCCGCCGCGGCCTGGCTGGCGGAAGCAAGCGTCTCGCGGCTGGCTTCCCCAGGTTCGCCGACGAATGCGCGCATGTCGACCAGGCCCGGCGCCACCACTTTGCCGCGGCAATCGATGACATCGGTGCCTTCGGGAACGCCGGCGGCGCCGATGCCTTTCTTCGTTTCGCGAATGACGCCTTCCGCGATCAGAAGATCGCCGACGATATCGAGATCGCGCGACGGATCGACGATGCGGGCGTTGGCGAGCAGGATCGGGCGGCGGTCGGTGAGCATCATGAACTTACCCTGCCATTCCGCGTTGCGCCGTCCCGGAATGACAACATTCTACGCATTCGGCAGATTTCGCGACAAGGCTTCCAGCACCGCCATGCGGACCGCGACGCCCATCTCAACCTGCTCTCGGATCAGCGACTGCGCGCCGTCTGCCACGATGGAGTCAATCTCGACACCACGATTCATGGGACCGGGATGCATCACCAGTGCGCCCGGCTTTGCATACGCCAGCTTTTTCTCGTCGAGACCGTAATAGTGGAAGTATTCCGACATTGACGGCACGTAGGAACCATTCATCCGTTCGCGTTGAAGTCTGAGCATCATGACGATATCGACGTCAGCGAGGCCTTCGCGCATGTCTCGGGCGACTTCTACGCCGAACCGTTCGATCCCCGGAGGCAGCAGCGTGGAGGGTGCGACAACGCGCACGCGCGCGCCCATGGCATTGAGCAGGATGATGTTCGACCGGGCGACCCGCGAATGAAGAATGTCGCCGCAGATGGCAACCAGCAGCCCCTCGATGTGACCCTTGTTTCGGCGGATAGTCAGCGCGTCGAGCAAAGCCTGGGTCGGATGTTCATGCGATCCGTCGCCCGCGTTGATTACCGAACAGTCCACCTTGCGGGCAAGCAGTTCGACGGCGCCGGAGGCGTGATGGCGCACGACGATGATGTCAGGGTGCATGGCATTGAGCGTGATTGCCGTGTCGATCAACGTCTCGCCCTTGCGCATGGAGGATGAGCTGGTCGACATGTTCATGACGTCGGCGCCAAGACGCTTGCCGGCGAGCTCGAATGAGGCCTGCGTCCGGGTCGAGACTTCAAAGAAGAGATTGATCTGTGTCCGGCCGCGCAGCGACGTGCGCTTCTTTTCGATCTGGCGATTGAGCTCGACGAATTCTTCGGCGAGGTCGAGCAGTCCGGAAATGTCCTGCTGCGAAAGCCCTTCGATCCCCAACAAATGCCGCCTGCTGAGGACAAAAGAAGGTTTCGGCGCAATGGTCATTAAAGCAAGACCTATAGGCGGAACTTGCCGCCGCGGCAAGGGCGTTGCTCACCGATCCACAAGGCAACTCATTCAGATAATTAATAAACTCGTTTACCCCAATCCTGGTCGTGGAACGCGAATTCACCATGGGCCTGCGGGCGCGGGCGGGACGGTTCCCCCAAATATTCGTGAACGTTCAGGGCTGTTCCGCAGCAGTTCCGACGAAACCGCGACGCGTCTTGGGGGTTGGCGTTTGATAGTGAATGCCGGAATTGAAAGGAGGCCACATGAGGACGATAGCAAAATACGCCACGGCGATGGCGCTGACCGGTGCGCTCGCGGTTGCCGCAGTATCACCAGGTGAGGCACGCAGTGGACGTAATGCGGCCGCGATCGGCTTCGGCGTTGGTGCGGTAGCGGGCGCGGCGATCGCCAGCTCGGCCTACAACGGCGGTTATTACGGGTTCTACGACCCAGGCCAGTTTGGATATGCCTACGCCCCGGGCTACGGGTATAACGCGTACGCCTATGAACCCGGGTATGCCTACGTGGCGCCGGGCTACGATTACCACGGCTACAACAGGTATGGGTACTACGACGGGCACAACTGGGCACGTCAGCACAGCACCAACAATTTCTCGATTGACTCGCAGCGTTAAGCTGGGACGAAGTCGGGAAGGAGAGGGGTCGCTCTTCGGAGCGGCCTCTTTTTCTTTCATTTTTAGATTTCCCCGTTCACGGAGCGGGGTCTTTCTTGCTCCTTACATTCGCGCCAGCCGGTCGAGTGCACCTTGAAGAATGAAAGCGGCGGCGTGTTGATCGATCACGGCTGCACGTTTTTTGCGACTGACATCGGCAGCGATCAGCTCGCGCTCGACGGCTACGGTCGACAGCCGCTCGTCCCAAAGCGCGATCGGCAGTTCGGTGAGCTTTGCGAGATTGCGCGCGAATGCGCGGGTCGATTGTGCCCGGGGACCTTCGCTGCCATCCATATTGATCGGCAACCCGAGCACGAATCCGACCGCCGCGCGCTCGGCAGCAAGCCCAATGACGCGTTTTGCGTCGGCGGTGAAAGTCTTGCGTGCGATGGTTTCGACCGCGGTTGCAAGCTTTCGATCGGGGTCGCTGGTTGCGACGCCGATCGTCTTGGTTCCCAGATCGAGCCCGATCAGAGCGCCCCGAGCGGGCAGATGCAAAGCAGCCTCGGTGAGTGGCAGGACAATGGACATTTGTCACGGCACCGTGCCGGCGGGGAGCCGTTCGGCAAAATCCGCAATCTGGCCGGACGTGGTAAACCACACGCGATCGTCGGCTCGCCGGGAAATGTGTGTGAGCGCGCGTGCCAGGTGTTTGAATCGATGCGGCCAGCCGATGATGTAGGGATGTAGCGCAATTCCCATGACCAATGGGCGCTGGACACATTCCCCGTGCATGACCTCGAAAGCATCGACGATCATGTCCGCGAATTCGGCGCCTTCGCGTTTGCGCGCGACGATCTGTGGGATGTCGTTGAGCTCCTGCGGATAGGGCACGGACAGAATGCGTCCTCGGCGCGTTTTCATCCAGACCGGTTGGTCGTCATGACACCAGTCGAGCAGGTAACGGTAGCCGGCCTCCTGCAACAGGTCCGGAGTGACAGGGGACTGCGAAATCCATGGTCCGAGCCAGCCACGCGGACGCTTGCCGGAACGTTGTTCGATTGCCGCGGTCGTCTCTTCGATCAGCAGGCGCTCCATCTTTTCTTCGAGATCGCCCTGGCGCTCCGAATTGCTGCGGCCGTGCCCGACCAGTTCCGCGCCGGGAAATGCCGCGACCGCCGACGGCGCATGCCGGTACATTTCCGAGTTGATCAACAGCGAGACCGGCAGCTTTAACTCGTCGAACAGAGCGGCGAGGCGAAAAACCCCGACGCGGTTGCCGTAGTCGCGCCAGGCATAATTGAGCACGTCGGGCTGCGGCCCGCCTGGCGCGAGTTCGGCCCCCAGCCCCTCTCCGAACGAGAACCATTCGAGATTTAGACCAATATAGATGGCGAGACGCTTGCCGCCAGGCCAGTCGTAGACCGGACGGGCGGTGATTGGAGAGTAGGGGTATCGATCATGGCTGCGGGTGGACATGGAGAATGGTAGCCGGTCCTTGTGCCCCTTGGTTCGCGGGGCGATTGCGCGGGAACGAGAAGAGCTTAATTGCCCGCCATTTCTACATCACCCTTCGCCGAACGCGCAGCCCTGACTAAAGCCTTTACGAATTCGTGGCCGCGGCGCGACGCGCTA